>Ga0209536_100012474_pt1 | contig 12350 bp, 14 predicted proteins | sample DeeMarSeWOR28_12_FD_187461 | JGI IMG/M metagenome (GOLD analysis project Ga0209536, IMG submission 187461) | Marine sediment microbial communities from White Oak River estuary, North Carolina - WOR-2-8_12 (SPAdes) (version 2) | ecosystem: Environmental > Aquatic > Marine > Intertidal zone >...
CTTCTTCTTAGTCTTGCGCTTTGCTGCTTTCTTCTTTGTCTTGCGTTTCGTTGCCTTCTTCTTAGTGGCACGACGCTTCGCGGGTTTCTTCCGCGCTGTTACTTTACGCTTCTTAGCGACTTTGCGCTTCGAAGCCTTCTTACGTGACTTCTTTTTGGTAGCCATAATTTTCTCCGTGTCGGGTACCCGGCGTTGAGTATATACAAGACAACTAAAAAATCCAGCAAGTTAAGTGACTTGGTCGACACTTTGAAATTGCCATTTCACACTGGTTTTTTCGGTACGAAAGCCGTATTCGAAGATGCAGTCGAAGTGAAGTCCTTAACGTCGACGACGACTTTGCAAACTCCGCTCCAATCGTCGGTGTCGTTTATTTTTTGACAATCGCCCGGGCACTTGTGTTGCTGTAAGCAGCTGCAGCCATTCTCAGTCTCTCGCGCAAGCGTGACAGCAGGTCGGAAATGGCCTCAATCTGCTTCGGTAAAAACGCGGAAAAGTGGTATATCCCAAGGATTTGGCGAGATTTTCTCGATGCGCTGGCATTCGAATGCAACACCTATCAGCTTCGGGCGGAGCCAGTGATGACGGTTGCCGAGGAATGCAAAAGTGCGATCGAAGTAACCCCCTCCCATGCCGATACGGTTTCCAAAGCTGTCGAATGCAACGAGTGGGGTTACTACTACGTCGATGTCATTGGCGTCGATGGACCGGCCGGATAGCGGCTGCCAAAGGCCAAAGCGATTGAGCGCGAGCTCCGTGTCGGGAAGCGTTTCCCGGAAAATCATTTTCCCGTGCGCAGCAGTTACCGGGAGAAAAACGCGCTTTCCTGCGCGCCAGGCGCGCTCGATAATTGCACTTGTATCTACTTCATCCCACGTCGAGACGTAACAGGCTAGCGCATCGCTGACCAGGAAGTAGCGACTGTTGAGAAAACGATCGGTGATGCGACGCGATGCGCGATTACGTTCGGCAGACGACATCGCGCGGCGTGCTGCTCTCGCGTTCTTCCGCAGGTTCTGCATCGTAGTCGCTGGCTCGGTCACAGGAATCCGCCGCCTTTTGGAAGAAAGCGCCCCCCGCCTGTGCCGGTACGAGCCGTCGCTCTCGAACCAGAGCAACAGGTGGGGTCAGCCGTGGCAGCAACAGGCTTTCCGCAGTCTCGTCGAACGAGATTCCGGCCCTGCTCAAATGCTGCCGACAGTGCGCGACCCCGAGGTTATGATTTAGGGTCGAAAGGTTTCCAGGTCGCTATCGAACACTGCAGGGGGCGCCATTTTCAATTTGGTGGCGGTCGCCTCAGAAATCCAGCTGCTGGGATTCTCCGAGGACGCTCTCGACACGATCAGCTATGTGTTTCAGGCGATCGCTGATATCGCCTTCGAGCAACCTGTCTCGTGCCTGTGAATGTAACAGGTCGTTGGCCATATTCAGCGCGGCCATGACGGCAATGCGATCGAGACCCACGACACGCCCGCTGTCACGGATTTCGCGCATCTTTTCGTTGAGCACTTCCGCTGAATCGAGAAGGTCGGTCCGCTCGCTGGCCGGGCAGGCAACCTGGTATTCCTTATCGAGAATTCGAACGCTTACCTGTGCGTAGGGTTCACTCATTGTCAGGTACCTTGTTCCATGGCCTTGAGCCTTCCAATCATTGCTTCTACACGTGCCCGCACCTGCTCATTCTTCTGCAGCAGATTGGCGCGTTCAGCGGTGAGTATGTCCTGTCGCTGCTTCAGCGACTTGTTCTCGTCCTGGAGCTGATCACAGACGCGGACGAGCGCATCTACGCGCTTTTCGAGGCGCCTGAGCTCGTGCTCGAACGTCGTATTTTTGTTGTCAGCCATGGCAATCAATATAGACACGCGACGGGGCAGAATCAATCGCCAATGCGACGTAATCGGTGGCGACGTGGCCCGGGGGCGCCATACATGGGATCATTGCGCGATGATATGGCAGGCCGGGCAAGGGGCCCATGAATTCCGACGTTGATTACGACACCCTGGACGACGCGTTGCGACGCTGCGGGGCGACCTGGGATGCCGCCCAGGCGCACGGCTTGCTGTCCAGCCGCGTGGCCGTGGCGGGTGCCGCCGCGGGCCCGGATTGGCTGCAGCAGGTTCTGGAGGGGACGAATGAATCCGACGCATTGCGTACCGAATGCGCCGGGCTGTTGAATAAGCTCTACCAGGACACGCTTCGGCAACTGTCGGAACGATTGTCGGAGTTTGCGCCGTTGTTGCCGGACGACCGCGAGAGCGCGGCGGCAAGGGCCGCGGCGCTCGCTCACTGGAGCGAGGGTTTTCTGCACGGGCTCGTATCGATAGATCACGGCGAGGCACTCAAGCGGCGCCTCGGCAGTGACCCGCTTGCCGATATCATTCGGGACATGCTGCAGCTGACGCGTGCGGCGGCCGACGAGGACAGCGACGATGAGGCAACTGAGGCGGCGTATGCGGAAATCGTCGAGTACGTCCGTGTCGCGGTACAGCTGACGTACGAAGAGCTTGCGGAATTCCGCGGCCAGGCGGATGCGTCGTCCGCCGAGGCCAATGACACCCTGCACTAAGTCCGGATGCGACGTTAGAATAGCTCCCCCGGTTTCCCGCCCCATACTTTTTCAATGAATAGCAAGGAATTTCTCCGTCGTCGCAAGCAGCTGATGAGCATGGTCGGCGAGGAGGGTATCGCCATCCTTCCCGCGGCCCCGGTTCGTACCCGCACGCGTGACGTCGAACACCGTTACCGCCAGGACAGCGACTTCTACTACCTGACGGGCTTTCCCGAGCCGGAAGCCGTCGCCGTCCTGGTGCCGGGTCGTTCTGCCGGCGAATTCCTCCTGTTTTGCAGGGAACGCGATAGCGACAAGGAGCTTTGGGACGGGTCGCGGATGGGCCCAGACGGTGCAGTCGAACACTATGGCGCCGATGATGCGTTCCCGATAGATGATATCGACGACATCCTGCCGGGAATGATGGAGTCGTGCACGCGTGTCTATTACACGATGGGCATGTACTCGGACTTCGATGCACGCATAACGGAATGGGTAAAATCGCTGCGGTCCCGCGTATCAAAGGGCGGGCACACGCCACAGGAGTTTGTTGCGCTCGACCACCTGTTACACGATATGCGCCTGTACAAGAGTCGCGCCGAAATTTCGGCCATGCGAAAGGCGGCGAAAATCGCCGTCAAGGCGCATACGCGTGCGATGCAGGTCGTGCGCCCGGGAATGTTCGAATACGAGGTTGAGGCGGAGTTTATTCATGAATTTCGTCGTAATGACGCCTGGGCCTCCTACAACCCGATCATCGGTTCCGGGCGCAACAGCTGTACGCTGCATTACGTGGATAACACCGCCCAACTCGAGGACGGGGACCTGCTGCTGATCGATGCCGGATGCGAACTGGACTTCTATGCGTCCGACGTGACCAGGACGATGCCGGTCAACGGCAGATTCACTCCCGAGCAGCGGGCTGTCTACGAGATCGTGCTGGAAGCGCAGCTCGCGGCTATAGACAAGATTCGCCGCGGCAATCACTGGAACGACCCGCATGATGCCGCAGTGAAGGTCATCACGAAGGGCCTGAAGAAACTGGGTTTACTCGACGGTACGCTGCCGCGACTCCTCAAGGATGGCGCCTATCGCGAGTACTACATGCACCGTACCGGCCACTGGCTGGGCATGGACGTACATGACGTCGGCGACTACAAGGTTGGCGACGAATGGCGCCTGCTGGAACCCGGCATGGCGATGACCGTCGAACCGGGCATCTACCTGCCGGACAGCCGCAAGGTGCCGGCGCGTTTTCGTAATCTTGGCGTCCGGATCGAAGACGACGTTGTCGTCACGAGCAACGGGGCCGACGTGCTGAGCAAAGGGCTGGCGAAGGAGCCAGATGCTGTCGAGGCGCTGATGCAGGGCGGGACATGACCGACTCGAGGGACTTCCGGTACGACATCGTCATTGCCGGCGGCGGCATGATCGGCGCCAGCCTCGCGCTTGCCCTGTCGCCGCTCGGGCTGCGCGTTGCCGTTGTCGAGGCCGTGCCTCGTGGAGAGGCGCTGCAGCCCAGTTTCGATGATCGTTCCACGGCGCTGTCGCGCAGTACCCAGCGCATGTTCGAGGCAATGGGGCTGTGGGAGGACGTGATCTCGGCGGCGACACCGATCCGGCGCATACATGTCTCGGACCGTGGCCGATTCGGCTTTTCGCACATCGATGCGGCAGAGCAGGGCGTGGAAGCGCTCGGCTATGTGGTCATCAATCGCGTGCTGGGCGAGGTCCTGCAGACCGCACTGTCGAAGACCGCGACGGTGGATATGATCTGCCCCGCCCGCGTCGTCGATATCGATGTGATTGGTGACGCCGCGAGTGCCGTTGTCGAGTCGTCCCAGGGCAGCAGGCAGCAGCTCGACTGCCAGCTCCTCGTTGCCGCGGACGGCGCCAATTCGGTCCTGCGTCCGATGATGGGGATCTGCGCGAAAAAGACCGACTACGGCCAGCACGCCGTCATCGGCAACCTGCTTCCGGAGAAGCCGCCGGAATACTGCGCGTACGAACGGTTTACGGACCAGGGCCCACTCGCGATGCTGCCGGTTGCGGACGATCGCGCTGCGTTTGTCTGGACCGTATCGAGCTACGATGCGGATCGCGTGCTCGGTCTCGAAGACGAGGAGTTTCTCGCCGAGCTACAGGAAGCGTTCGGTTACCGGCTCGGCCGCCTGTCGCGTGTCGGCAAGCGAGCCGCATATCCCTTGTCGCTGAGCAAGGCGTTGCGGCTGACAGCCGAGCGCGCCGTGCTTGTTGGCAATTCCGCGCACGGACTGCACCCGGTGGCCGCGCAGGGTTTTAATCTCGGCATGCGCGATGTCGCGGCACTGTGCGACTGCATCGCAGATGCGCGCGCCAGCGATTCTGCGGCGGACCTCGGCGATCCCGATCTGCTTGCTCGCTACGCGCAATGGCGCCGGGACGACCAGGGAAAGCTTGTGCGACTCACTGACGGTATCGTTCGCCTGTTCGGGAGCTCGAGTCCACCGTTACGGGCCGCACGCAATATCGGGATGCTGGGCTTCGACATCATCCCCGGCGTACGTTCCCTGTTTGCGCGTCACATGATGGGGCTGGCCGGTCGCCTGCCCCGACTGTCCAGGGGCGTGCCGCTCAAATGAAACAGCGTTACGACATAGTCATTGCAGGCGGCGGCATGACGGGACTCACGATCGCTGCCCTGCTCGCTCAGGGCCGACACGCGGACGCGCTCAAGCTGACAGTCATCGACGCGGCGCCGCGGCCGCGTTTCGATCCCGACGACGACATCGCACTGCGGGTATCCGCAATTGCGACCGGTTCGGCAGAGATTCTCGACAGTATCGGCGCATGGGAAGCGGTGGTCTCCAGGCGTGCGTGCCCATACGAGCACATGCGCGTCTGGGACGGCGCCGACGACCCTGACGGTCCGTCGACGCTGAGGTTCGATGCCGACGAGTTCGCCGTCCCGCAACTCGGCTTTATCGTCGAGAACGTGCTGATCCAGGACGCAATCCTGAAAGTGCTCGACCGGACAGACGTGAACCTGCGATTCGATACGCCCATAGCCTCCATCTCGCAGACGCAGGGCAGGTACCGGGTGCAGCTGGAGGATGGTCGGGAAATGGACGCCGACCTCCTGATTGGCGCGGACGGGACACGTTCGCTCGTACGCGAATCTGCCGGCATCGAGGTGACGAGGCGGCCGTACGCACAAACCGCGTTCGTTACACACCTTCGCCCGGAGCAAGCGCACGGTGCCACGGCCAGGCAGCGGTTTCTCGACGACGGTCCGCTGGGGATGTTGCCACTCGCCGACGGGCGCATCTCGGTTGTCTGGTCGACCGTCGACGAAACGGCCCGGCAGGCAATGGCGGCAAGTGACGAGGAGCTCGGCAGCATGCTGACCGACGCCTCGGACCAGGTGTTGGGCGACCTGGTTGCTGCAGGGCCGCGCGGGACCTTTCCCTTGTGCGCACAGCATGCGAGGAATTATGTGTTGCCGCGGCTTGCCCTGATCGGCGATGCAGCGCATGCTGTACATCCGCTGGCCGGGCAGGGTGCGAACCTGGGCCTGGCGGATGCAGACACCTTGTCCACGGTTCTAGAAGAAGCAATCAAGAAAGGTGAACATCCGGGTGACAGACCCGTATTGAGGCGATACGAACGGGCTCGCAAGGGCGCCAATGCGACGATGCTTCATTTGATGACAGGTCTGAACCAGCTGTTTGCGGCGGGCTCACCGACGATTGGAGAGCTGCGCCGCGCAGGCATGCGGCTATTTAATGTGAGCGGGCCGTTGCGCGAGCGTGCGGTCAAGGTCGCGCTGGGCGCCGGACGGCGCTAGCCGGCCGAGTCGGGTTGGAGTTCTTATGACGCAGCGATATGTATTGGTGCTTACCGTGCTGCTGACGCTCGCCGGGCTTGCCATGTTCGTCTACAAGTGGCAGGTGCTGGGCTTCCCCCTGTCCGAGAACCAGGAAACCCCTGTCTGGACGATCGAATCCGCGATCAGCTTCGATTCCGGGCCGGGCTCCATCAAGGTCAACCTGCACATTCCGACGTTGACGCCCGGCTTTCGAACGCTCAATGAAAACTCCGTATCGCGGGGCTACGGCTTCAGTCTCAACTACGGTAGCGGCGGGCGCGAGGCCCAGTGGGCGATTCGGCGTGCGGACGGCCGCCAGACGATCTACTACCGCATCACGGTGTTCGAGGATGCCGGCAGCGAACAGGCTGATACCACGCCGCCTTTCCCGCCGCCCCCGGCGATCAACGAGCCGTTCAAGACGGCGGTTGACGTCATCGTCGCGGAAGTGCGCGAGCATTCGGCCGATACCGCATCGTTCACGACCGAGCTGCTGCGGCGTCTCAACGATCCCTCGCCGGACCCCAACGTCGAGCTGTTGCTGTCCGATATCGAGAGCGATGTCGATTTCGTGGACGTGGCCACCATGATGCTTGCCGCTGCGCGCATTCCGGCACGCATGGTTCGCGGCTTCGAACTCAGCGGGCGGCAGCGCAGCGCAGACCTGGAACCGTGGCTGGAAATTCACGATGGTGATCGCTGGCGTTTCTTCAACCCGACCACCGGCGAAGAGAATCTTCCGGATCACTTCTTTATCTGGTGGCGTGGCAATGAGCAGCTCATTAACGTCGACGGGGGCAGTAACGTAGAGGTCGACTTCGCGATCCAGGAGGCCCATCTCGACGCCGTCGCCATCGCGAAGTCACAGGCGGCCAAGAGCGGCGCCACGATGTTCGACTTCTCGCTATACAGCCTGCCGATCCAGACGCAGGCGGTGTATGCCGTGCTGCTGATGATCCCGATTGGCGCCCTCGTGATGGTCGTAATGCGCAATATCGTCGGCATCGACGCGTTCGGCACGTTTATGCCTGTACTAATAGCGCTCGCGTTCCGCGAGACAAAACTGGTCTGGGGGATCGTGCTGTTTTCAGTCCTGATCGCGCTGGGACTCAGCATTCGTTTCCTGCTGGAGCGCCTGCGCCTGCTGCTCGTCCCGCGGCTCAGCGCGGTACTGATTGTCGTCGTGCTGTTGATGCTCCTGATCAGCCTCGTATCCCACAAGATGGGCATGGAGACCGGCTTGTCGGTGGCCCTGTTCCCGATGGTCATTATCGCGATGACCATCGAGCGCATGTCGGTCGTGTGGGAAGAGCGTGGCGCAGCCGACGCTATGCGGGCGGGGGGCGGTAGCCTGCTCGTGGCCACAATCGCCTATATCTTCATGGGCTTCGAGTGGCTGGAACACCTGGTGTTTACCTTCCCGGAACTCCTGCTGATCGTGCTCGCACTCGTTCTGCTTGCCGGCCGCTATACCGGCTACCGACTCCTCGAACTCGGCCGCTTCAAGGCCCTTGCCAATAACTGATGTTCGCGACCGCCAGAAAATTGCGCGAGGCCGGCGTGCTCGGGCTCAACGAGCGCAATGCCGAATTTATCATGCGTCTCAATCCGAGGCGCCTGTATCCGCGCGTCGATGACAAGGCGCTGACCAAGCAGCTGGCGCTCGAAGCCGGCATGCCGGTTCCTGATCTCTACGGCATCATCGATAACCAGGGAGACATCCGGCGTTTCGGTGAGATTGTCGCGGACTACGACAGCTTCGTGGTCAAGCCGGCCCAGGGAAGCGGCGGCGAGGGCATTCTCGTCATCACGGGGCGCAGCAAGCGCAAACGTGACTGCTTCCGCCTGTCGAGTGGCGTATTGATCACCGAGGATGAGATCGCCCACCACATTTCGAATATCGTGAGCGGCCAGTACAGCCTCAGCGGTAGCCTCGACAAGGCGCTGATCGAATACTGCGTGCATTTCGACCCGGTTTTCGCCGAGGTCAGCTACCAGGGCGTCCCCGACATCCGGGTCATCGTCTACCGCGGGTATCCGACAATGGCGATGGTGCGGTTGCCGACGCGTGCGTCCGATGGCAAGGCGAACCTGCACCAGGGCGCGGTGGGCGCGGGGGTCGATATTTCGCGGGGTCTGACACTGACCGGCGTATTGAAAAATGACCTTGTCGAGGAACACCCGGATACCGGAGCCCTGATCGCAGGACTCGAAATTCCGCAATGGGATTTCATCCTCGAGTCCGCTGCGCGTGGTTATGAGGTCACCGGCCTTGGCTACCTTGGTGTCGACATGGTCATAGACGCGGATCGCGGGCCACTGATTCTCGAGATGAACGCGAGGCCCGGGCTGAACATCCAGATTGCGAACGGCACGGGCCTCAGCAATCGCATAAGACGCATCGACGAGATCTACGACGCCGACGCCACTCCTGCCGAGCGTGCCGCAATTGCCCGGCGGGAATTTTCGGCCGATCGGCAGTTGCAGATGCTCTGACTCGTGCCGGGCGCGTCGTTCATGGCCACCAAACCCCGCAAGAAGAACCTGTTGACGCTCGGCTGGCGCGAATGGGTCGACCTGCCTGACCTGGGCCTGGAGAACATCAAGGCCAAGGTCGATACCGGCGCGCGCACGTCTGCATTGCACGCATTCGAGGTGCGCCAGTTCGACGTCGATGGCAGGCGGCGAGTGGAATTCAGGATGCATCCCAGGCAAAAGGACAACGAGACGGTCGTCGTCTGCCAGGCCGACGTAATCGACGAACGTGTCGTGCGGGATTCGGGCGGTCACACAGAGAAACGCTGGGTCATCGAGACGCCCGTAACCATCGGCGAAAATACCTGGCGGATCGAGATGACCCTGACCGCGAGGGACGACATGTTGTTCCGTATGTTGCTCGGCCGGACTGCCATCCGGAACCGGGCTGTCGTCGATCCCGCACGTTCCTACCTCGTCGGCAGGAAACCCCAGGAGAGCTGAAGCCGTGGCAAAGAATTCCGCGATCAAGGTCGGCGACACGCTGGTAAAGCCGGGTGAGCGGGCAACGGTGCGCCTGCCGGTCGCCGATCTCTACACCGGCACATCGCTCGCGATGCCGGTGCACGTCGTCTGCGGGCGCCGCGAGGGGCCGGTATTGTTCGTCTCGGCGGCTATCCACGGGGACGAACTGAATGGCGTGGAGATCATCCGCAGATTACTGAAGCGCAAGGCCCTGTCGTCTGTTCGAGGCACGCTGCTCGCCGTGCCCATAGTCAACGTCCATGGTTTCCTCGACCAGTCCCGCTACCTGCCGGACCGTCGCGATCTCAACCGCTCGTTCCCCGGCAGCCGCAGGGGTTCCGTCGCGGCACGGATGGCATACACCTTCATGCACGAGATTGTCGCAGGGGCGGACTTTGGCATCGACCTGCACACGGGCGCCATCAACCGTTCCAACCTGCCCCAGGTTCGCGGCAACCTGGACGACGACGCGACGTTGCAGCTTGCCAAAGCGTTCGGCGCGCCCGTCATCATAAATTCGAACGCGCGCGACGGTTCCCTGCGCCAGTGTGCTGCGGACAAGGGCATGCCCATGCTGATCTACGAGGCCGGCGAAGCGCTGCGGTTCGACGAACTCTCCATACGCGCCGGCCTGCGCGGTGTGATCAATACAATGCGCCTCATCGGCATGTTACCGTTAAGCAAGCGGTCGAGTCCGGTCTCGCCGGTCATTGCCGACTCGACGAGCTGGGTCAGGGCGCCCGAGAGCGGCATAGTAATTCCGAAAGTCGATCTCGGTTCCCGCGTTACGGAAGGCCAGTCGCTCGCCGTGATCGGCGACCCGGTCAGCGAAGAGGAAGAATCGGTCAAGGCACCGTTCGACGGCATCATTATCGGCCACAGCAAACTGCCGCTCGCGCACGAAGGGGATGCGCTCTTCCATGTCGCGGCTTTCAAGAGTGTGGCGCGGGCCGAGGGCCGGGTGGAGGAGTTTGCCGCCGTCCATGGCGCCTGATTCATTGCAGACTGATCGGACATCAGAAATGAAACTCGGAATTCTGTCGACAAATCGCAACTTGTATTCCACGCGCCGCCTCGTCGAGGCCGGCGAGGAGCGCGGACACGACGTGCGCGTAATCAATCACAAGCGCTGCTACATGAACATCGTCAGCCACAACCCGCAGATCCACTACAATGGTGAGGCGATCAAGGGCATCGATGCTGTCATCCCGAGAATCGGTGCATCGGTTTCGTTCTACGGCACTGCTGTCGTGCGGCAGTTCGAAATGATGGGCGTCTACTCGGTCAACGAGTCCGTTGCCATCACCCGCTCGCGGGACAAGCTTCGCGCCTCGCAGCTATTATCGCGCAAGGGGATCGGCCTGCCGGTCACCGGGTTCGCCAATGCACCCGGGGATACCGATGACCTGCTGAAGCTCGTGGGAGGAGCGCCCGTAGTCATCAAGCTGCTGGAGGGTACGCAGGGTGTCGGCGTGGTGCTGGCAGAGACCAAGAAAGCGGCAGAAAGCGTCATCGAAGCCTTTCGCGGCCTGAAAGCAAACTTCATGGTGCAGGAATACATCAAGGAAGCTGGCGGTGCAGACATTCGCTGTTTCGTCATCGGCGACAAGGTTGTTGCGTCGATGATGCGCCAGGGCAAGGAGGGGGAATTCCGCTCAAACCTGCATCGTGGCGGCACGGCAAAGCTGATCAAGATCACGCCGGAAGAACGGTCGACGGCAGTGCGATCAGCCAAGGTCATGGGGCTCAACGTAGCCGGCGTCGATTTGCTACGGTCGAATCACGGCCCCGTGGTCATGGAGGTCAACTCGAGCCCCGGCCTCGAAGGTATCGAGACCGCGACCAGGAAGGACGTGGCGAGCATGATTATCGAATTCATCGAGAAAAATGCCCGCCCCGGCAAGACCCGGACCAGGGGCCGCGGGTAGGGTCGACCCTGCTCCTAGTGACCTATGCCGCCACCGGCATAGGAATCGAATTCCTGTTCGTCGTAATCTTCGTAATCTTCGTCGTAATCGTCGTAGTCGTCGTACTTGTCGTAATCGCCGAGATCGTCATACTCGTCATCGTTGTCGAACTGCCGTCTGTGTTTCGGGCCGTGGGACTTGCGACTGGCGAAACGGGATTCCTCGAGCCGCTGTTCGCGCAACAGGCGGGCCACGGAAGGGCTATCAGCGAAGTCGAATTCGTCGAAGTCTTCGAATAACGAACGCATGGCAAACTCCTCTCTGGAAAGGGCCATTCCCGATTTAAGTATGTGTGAAAATGATTCGATGTCAAGTATCTTGATATCAAAATAAACAACCGGAAGGCAGGATGGAAAAGGACGCTATAGACGAAATCCTGGATCAGTGGTCGGAAGAGCGGCCGGACCTGGACACCGCCAGCCTGGGCGTGGTCATAAGGGTGATGACCCTTTACCGGTCGTTTTCGCGGCAGGCGACAAGGGCGCTGGAAGGGGTCGACCTCGAGCTCTGGGAATATGACGTGTTATCCGCCCTGCGGCGGCAGGGCGAGCCTTACTCGTTGCCCGCGACCGGCCTGGCCCGTGAGACCGGTCTCAGCAGCGGTGCGATGACGAATCGCATTGACCGGCTGGAAACGCGCGGGCTGGTAAGGCGCAAGCCGGACCCCGATGATCGCCGCGGCGTCAACGTGTCCCTGACGGCGAAGGGCAGGAAGCTGATCGACATGGCAATTCAGCACCGCCTGGAGTCGGCCAGGGAAAGCCTGCAGGCCCTCAGTGCCTCGCAGCAACGCGAACTCGCCCGGCTGTTACGTATCGCGGTGCTCGCGGCGCCGGATGATGGCTAGTCAGGAGCGGTTTGCGAGCTGCTCGGCGAGCCAGTCGTCCATCCGTTGCTGCAGGATGTCCAGCGGCAGGGCACCGGCACCGAGAAGGGCATCGTGGAAGGCCCGCACGTCGAAGTCATCGCCGAGCGTTGCCTCCGCGTG
>Ga0209536_100012475_pt1 | contig 12350 bp, 11 predicted proteins | sample DeeMarSeWOR28_12_FD_187461 | JGI IMG/M metagenome (GOLD analysis project Ga0209536, IMG submission 187461) | Marine sediment microbial communities from White Oak River estuary, North Carolina - WOR-2-8_12 (SPAdes) (version 2) | ecosystem: Environmental > Aquatic > Marine > Intertidal zone >...
CCCCCGCCATGCTCGACAGTGTTGCCTTCGCGGTCCATGACGTCCGCTTCGATGCCTAAAAATGCGCGAGAGGCAGATCCCGGTTTAAGGGGCACGCAGGGGAGGGGGGTGACCATGATCATGCCGGTCTCGGTTTGCCACCAGGTATCCATGATGGGTTTGGTGCCACCTGTTACGCGGTGGAACCATTCCCAGGCTTCCGGATTAATGGGTTCGCCCACCGATCCTAAAACTTTGAGGGAGGAAAGATCATATTTTTTCGGCCAGTCCTCGCCAAATTTCATGAGCAGCCGGATAGCCGTTGGGGTGGTGTAGAAAATCGATACGCCATAGCGTTCAATCAGATCCCACCAGCGCCCGGGATTGGGATAGTCGGGCTTGCCTTCCGCCGTTAAGATTGTGGCGCCGTTTATGAGCGGGCCATAGACGATATAGCTGTGGCCGGTGACCCAACCAGGATCCGCCACGCAAAAATAGACATCTTCGTCTTTGAGGTCGAACACATATTTAGTGGTGATATAGGTGCCTACCATATAGCCTCCGTGAACATGAAGAACTCCTTTAGGTTTTCCTGTGGTACCGGAGGTATAGAGAATGTAGAGCGGGGTTTCGGCGTCCAGGTGTTCGGCTTCACACTTGGGGGATTGATCTTTGAGCCAGTTTTCCCAATCCAATTCTTTCGGGACTTGAAGAGGAACCGTTGAATGTTCCCGTTGGACGACGATGACTTTTTCGACCGTTGGGCATTTGGCGACGGCTTCATCCACGACCGGCTTCAGAGGGATTTTCTTACTGCGGTCATAGCCCACATCCGCGGTGATGACCACTCGCGCTTCGCAGTCATGAATGCGTGTGGCCAACGCTGTGGCGCTAAAACCAGAGTAGACCACCGAATGAATGACTCCGATGCGGGCACACGCCAGCATGGCTACAATTTGCTCGGGAATTTTGGGGAGGTAGATGGTTACGCGGTCGCCCTTTTTGAGTCCAAGGCTTTTGAGGCCATTGGCGCATTTGTTGACCTGCCGATATAACTCGCCATAGGTCAGGATGCGTTCCTGTCCCTCTTCACCTACCCAGATGACGGCCACTTTGTTTTTCCGCCAGGTTTGGACATGGCGATCGAGGCAGTTGTAGGAAATATTGCAGGTGCCTCCTACGAACCACTTAGCCCACGGATAGTTCCAGTCCAGGACTTTGTTCCAGGGTGAAAACCAGTGTAGCTCCTTGGCAATGCCGTCCCAGAATGTTTCCGGATCGGCGATGGATTGCTTGTAAGCCGTTTCATAATCCTGAATATGGGCGTGGGCTTTAAGATCCGGTGGAGGAGGAATGACCCGGGTGACATGTTGCAGGGTTTCAATATTTTCACTCATTGTGGCTGTTCCTCCTTGTTGCTCGGGGCACCATCAAGAAAATTGTTTTTCGGGGTCTCTGGTGATAGAGCCATTATGCGGCGCTTGGCTCGCCGCTTCAAGAGGGAAAGAGCTGAGGACGGGGAGGAGCTTCTAAAAATTCCGACAATATCGGAGGTTTATGACGTGAGAAAACTGCCACTGAGGGTAATTGGTTGTATGCCATTTTTTCGAGAGGGATTGGACGGTGTGACTGGCAGAAATTTTAATTTAAGGCGTGGCGGGGTCTGGCCAGTTGGGCTTGTAAGTGTCCGTATTTCGCGGCGTAATCGTGTTGACTGCGCCGGATGACCTCATGGGCTTCCTCCCGGCCATACACATGGGTAATTTCACAATTTTTCTTTTGAGAGCCGGGAGCATCTTTATAGGTGAGGAAATAATGCATGAGGCGTTCCACGAAGTGGACTGGACAGGCTTTGATATCCGTCCATTGTTCATGGACGGCATCCCCTTTAAGGACCGCCACGATTTTATCGTCGGCTTCATCCCCGTCGATCATACACAGGCCGCCAATGGGAATGGCTTGAAGCAGGATGTCTCCATGGGTAATGCTTTTCTCGGTTAGGACGCAAATGTCCAATGGGTCCAGATCGCCGACGAGACCAGGCCGGTTGGTGCGCTTGGCGCTCAGTTCGGCGACAGATTGTCCGCAATAGGTTTGGGGGATTAATCCATACAGCGTGGGGCAGACATTGGAATAGCGTTGCGGACGGTCCACGCGCAAATGCCCTGATTTTTTATCTAATTCATATTTGACGGTGTCGGTGGGCACGATTTCGATATAGACGGTGACGCTCAGTGGCGCCTCTTCTCCAATTTCGACGCCGTGCCAGGGGTGGGATTTACATGGGAAGCCAAAGCTTTGCCATAAGGAGAACAAATCTTGATCGTTCATGAAAGAGTTTCCGGGTGTGTTTTAATGAAATGATGCCAATAACAGAGAAAAGACTCCCATTTTGTTTCGGTCTGATTTTCCCTAAAATTAACCAGCAGGCAGGGTTTGTGGTGAGTCGCGGAGTATTGAGTAAGAACGAAAAGAAACAGAATGGATATTCACACAACCGGGTGCGGTTAAGACCGACTGTTCGGTGGCTGATGGGCGGGATGAAGCCAATCAAGAAAGGTTTTGACTGGATTGAAGTTTGCACGGGGAATCTCCACAAAGATGGTGATCCAGTGCGCCATCCCGCCATTCCACAGTCCAGGCCATTCTAACGCTATGAGGGGGCGACCCTGGTGGGATTTGACCCCGATGAACCCCGTGCTGGGATCCACGAACTCAGGGAGGTAAAACGGATTTCCGTGGTAATCCCGGACGCCGCAGACCATATCCACCGGATTAAAATGCGTGCCGGACGCAAACAGTTTCTGCTGGGCTTCCGAATCGGGATTCACCTGTGATTGTTCCACAATCTGTCGGGACGGGGCGTCCTCGGGGTGTGCTACCCAAAATGGGCCTCCGCCCGGGTCGCCCGTATTGGGCACCACTCCGCACACCCGGATGGGGCGATCGAAATACTGTTTCAACAATGTGGCTTGATCCGGAAGGGCCAATTCTCGATAGGATTGAGGAAGTTGCAGGAGCAGTTCCTGTTGGAGGCAGACTTCAGCCTGGTGAACACTTGTTGCATCCGCCGGGACCGAACTGAGTTGTTGTATATGATGGAATACGTGTTGTTGGAGCTCAATCAAGTACCCGCCTAACGCCTTTCTCCATCCGACAATAGGATCTTTCAAATGGTCGGGGACGACGTTATCAATATTTGAAATAAAGACAATGTCTCCCTCGTATTCATTTAAATTTTCCAGCAGTGCGCCATGGCCTCCGGGTCGAAAAACCAATGTTCCATCCTGGGCTCGAAATGGCTGGTTGTCAGCGTCCAGCGCGACCGTGTCAGTTGAAGGCTTTTGAATGGAGACCGTGAGGTCAAGTTTCCACCCCTCCTGACGCAACGCCTGCTCAATGGCGTGCAGGTGGTCCTTGATGATTTGTTCATATTGCGGAGAAACGGTCAGATGGATTTTGAGCGGTTTTGTGGTATTGGGGTGATACCGGATAGCTTCATGGACATGTTCTTTGAGTGCGGTGCGGGGACCCTCAGGGTATCGATGGAAGGGAAGAAGCGCCTTGGGCAATTCGGCATAGCCGAGGCCGGGTGTCCACAACACGGCTTGAAGGATGGTGTCGATATCATGTGTGTGCTGAGAGATGGGAGGGGCCTGTCCCTGTCCATGAAGATAGGTCTCTAAGTCCGGAATAAAGGGGAAATCTTGAAGTCGTTTCCATGCCTGGTCGACTGCATGAGGAATCGGTTGAGCATGATTGGAGGGTGAATTGTTGGAGGGGCCTTCGCTTAAATACTTGAGGAGATCATTAAACATGCGAGTGGCCGCTCCGGATGCCGGAATAAATTTGCTGATTCGATCCGCCTGTCGGGCGATTTCAAACTGTTGTTGATAATGCGGGAATTGTTCGGAACGGAGTTGAATGATTCCATCGTTCACACGGCATGGGCGGATAATAGTGATGGGGGGGACCCCGTGACGCAGTCGCTGGAGTTGGGCTTCGACTTGATAGGCCGAAATCCCGCGGCGTGTTAACTCAAGATGATCGTGAGGTTTGAGCATGATAGTTTTCTCACCCAGAATGTATCGAAATTAGTCGGCTGGACCCATCCAGACCTTAGTTGTTTTTTTGTAGCGAAAAATGTCAAAGTTTTTGTTTACTTGATCTGGGAATAATTTTAAAGTGAATCCATCTCTATGTCATGTCCATTCACAAAGACGGGGAGAGTCATATGGTACTCAATTTTAGACAATTTCAAGGTCCTGCAGTGTGGTTGTTGCTGATATTGGTCAGTTCTTCCGGCTGCACTCTGAAAGCCACACTCGATACGACCACGGACGGAACTACCGAATTTCTGTCTTCCACCTCCGGGAAATCCTGGTGGACGGAAGAGGGTCTCGTCAAAAGCGGTGAACATGCCAGAGCTTTTGTGGCCACCAATTACGATAACCTTCTCCAAGAAATGGCCCAGGGGAAAGGCGAGTATTTACACGCATTCGGAACGATTTTGGGGGTCCCATCTCATCAGCTCGCACCTTTTCAACATTTAGTACAGACTCAGTATGCCGCCTTGGCTGAGATCCCTGTCTTCCACGGGGAGGATCAGTTAAACAGGTTTATTGTTCACGTCCAACAGGCATGGGTGCTCAACTCGTCAAAAACCCTTTAATTCTGGTTGCCGCAAAGAGGTAGAACCGCATTGTTGCGGTTCCTCTTTGCTCATTTCAAGTGCTCTGGTCCTATGTGAAGGGGAGAACCGTTAATCCTGTGCGCCTCCCTTCAAGTACCCTAGTCCGATTTTTAACGCACGCCTCGTGATTTCGGCCCACCTGGCTTCCGGATATTCCGCCAATACCTTGGCGGCTTTTCCATCCTGGATATCGAGTTCTTTGACTCGAATAATGCCATCTTCAATTGTTACTTCAGCCACACTGTGTCCTCCTTGTTTCCTGCATTTCTTCGAATGATCATAAACTGATATTCGATGTGAGGCAGGTCAGACGGTAAAAAACCAATTTTCTTGACAGGTTGTGGGTCCAATGCTAGCATTTTCTCAGCCTATCGGAAATGCAACTCTCATGAAATTTTCTCTGAAAATGTAAGGACACCACATGAATCTATCGTTACATGGCATGCGTCAGTGTGTGATTCGCATCGGAGGAGTCGCTCTTGTGGCCTGCTTTCTTGTGGCCTGTGGAGGTCCCCCGAATTGGGTCCAGGAAGGATCGGGCGTCTTAAATAAGGACGAGTCCAAGGCTATTTATGGAGTGGGGTCTGTGATCGGGGTGAAAAATGAACCCCTGGCTTGGGAAACCGCAGAAAATCGAGCCAGAGCTGAATTGGCGAAAACGTTTCGAACCTATACAGCCTATCTCATGCGGGATTATGCCGCTTCTACCTCTGCAGGCAATTTCACCAAATCAACCGAAGAACAAAACGTGGAACGAGCCGTCAAGACTTTTTCGGCGGTGACGTTGAATGGGGTCCGGCCCGTTGATCGGTACAAAGATGAGGATACGTCCACCTATTATGTGCTGACCAAGATGTCTTTTGAGGAAATGAAAGAAGTTCTTCAACAAGCGCAAGAGCTGGATGCGGAGGTGCGGGAGTTTGTTCGCAAGAATGCCGAAAAAGCATTTAAAAAGCTGGAGGAGGAAGAAGCCAAACGTCCAGCAGGGCTTTAAGGCTGAACTTGTAACTGTGTCTTTGCTTTTTCCTTAAGCTAAACATCAAGGTCTAAAGTTGTCCCTCATGCTGCCATTGCTCAGGTATAGTGCTGTCGTCGTTTCCTGCCTCTGTCTTTTCACGTTGGTATCTTGTGGAAAAGAAAAAAAGGTTACCAGGGTTGATCCGGGGGTGGTGACCGATTTTAGCGGTCGTTGGAATGATACAGACTCCAAATTAGTTGCGGAAGCGATGATGAAAGAAATGGTGACTCAGCCCTGGTTGGAAAATTATTCCAGTCAACAGGGTCGGCTCCCAACGGTGATCGTCGGAACTATTCTGAATAAAAGCCAGGAACATATCAATGTCAGCACCTTCATCACGGATCTGGAACGGGAAATGACCAATTCCCAGAAAGTGTTGTTCGTGGCGAGTAAAAGCGATCGTGAAGAAATTCGCCAGGAACGGCAGGAACAAGCTGTCCATGCCCGGGAAGATACCCAGAAACGCCCAGGGCAGGAGCTGGGGGCGGATTTTATGATGAAGGGAACTATTAGTTCTATTGAAGATGAATTTGAGGGGGTTAAGGGAATCTATTATCAGGTGGATTTAGATCTGATTGATTTAGAAACGAATGTGAAATCCTGGTACGGACAGAAAAAAATCAAAAAGGTCGTCGAACGCAAACGTCTCTTGTTTTAGCGCAATGCCCTCCGGTGAACCCTTTTTATTCTTTGTGGTTCTCGTGTAACTCTCGTTCACGCTCTCTTCCGTTTTCCATTTCTCCCGCAACAGCCATCCTCTATTTCCGCTACCAGAAGCCTATTTCCAGGTGGGTATGGCGCCTCGGTCTGCTCAGCCTCGTTTTTCTGGCGACAGGGTGTGGTGGAATGTATGCTCATTATGGAGGGGTCGAACGTAGTCTCATCGTCGGCAAACCTGAACGAGCAGTCGAACTCATTCAGGAAGCCAAAGACGACTATGGACGGAACAATCACCTTCTCTATCTCATGGATTACGGGATGGTACTTCATTTGGCTGGGCGCTATCAGGAAAGCAATACGGTCTTGGAAGAAGCCCATTATCTAGTTAATGACCTGTATACGACACGGCTCCGGGATCAGGCCTCGGCGCTTCTCGTCAATGAAACACAGCTTCCTTATGAAGGGGAACCCTATGAACATGTTCTGATTAATGTGATTAAAGCTTTGAATTATGCATTGTTGAAGAATTGGAACGAGGCCCTGGTCGAAGCTCGAAGAATCGATCATAAGCTCAATGTCTTGAGCGACCGGGCGGAAGGGGATAAGTACAAGGAGGATCCATTCGCCCGTTATCTGACGGGGATGCTGTATGAAATCACAGGGGATTGGAATAATGCCTATGTCGCCTATCGCAAAGCTGAGGCCGTTTATGATGAGGCTCTGGCGTGGGACAAGGTGCCATTCCCGGATGAATTGAAGAGAGACCTGATTCGCGTGGCGAGTGCTCTCCATCTGGCAGATGATCTTGAGCAGTATCGGACGAAATATCCTGAAGTGGCATCGGAGCCGTTCTCTGCTCCTGACGCCGAGATGGCCCAGCTGATCGTTATCAGTTACAACGGTCGAAGCCCGCAAAAGGAAGATCTCTTTATCGATGTGCCCATTAGTCTGGATGCGCTTCAATTGGTCGTACTGGCCAAAGCGGCAGGTGGGCGGAGCACTCGCTCAACCAGGGGGGGGGAGGCCTTGCTCTATGGGATCCATGGTCAAATCGCTCGTGTGGCCTTGCCTCGGCTCGTTCACCAACGCACGACTATCGCCTACAGCACCATCCAACTGACGGATGGGACGAATACCTTTAACGCGTACTCTCAACGTCTGTATGATATCGGTGCTGTAGCGGAAAAGAATTTGGATGATGGGTATAACAGGTTGGTTTTGCGGGCGGTGGCTCGAACGGCCATGAAAATGGCGGCAGCGGAAGGAGTCGGCATTGGTGCCCGAGCTGCGGTAGACAAGAATTCACAAGGTTGGGTTGGGCTTTTAGCGGCTATCCTGGCTCGAATTTTTGTATTCGCTACCGAAGAAGCTGATATTCGCTCATGGCGGACGTTACCGGGGGAAATTCAATTGGCCCGCCTCTGGATTCCCGCTGGTTCGTACAGTGTCCTGTTGAATCCGGTTGACCATCAGGGAAAAGTCCTTGGCTCGCCGAAGACGGAGCAATTGAGTTTTCAGAGCGGAGAAGTTCGATTGGTACTTCAGCAGCATTTTGAGTAGGAGAATACATCTGATGTGGGTCAAAATTATCTTTCCGTTTGTGGGTGCCTTGGTCTTGTCCGGATGCTGGCTTCGAAGTACGCCAACCCCTCCGGACTGGGTCTTGACCCCACAAGAGGCCTATCCGGCTGACCGGTATTTAGTGGGAATGGGACAGGGCTCTAACCGTGATCAAGCAGAAAAGCGCGCCTATGCGGCTGTGGCGAGAATATTTTCCGCCCATGTCCAGGCGAAGTCACTTGATCAGGAATCGTATTCTCTCAAGGAAACGAATGATCAATCTTCGACGGAACGGACTCTGCATATTGATCATCTGACTCAGGTGACCACTTCAAAGCTGCTCGAAAATGTGAAGGTCCTGGAATCATGGTATCGTCAACTCGACCAACAGTTTTTCATCTTAGCTGGATTGGATCGACAGCAGACTGAACGTTTGTTGGTTGAACGCCTGAGCGATTTAGATTTGACCATTGAAGGGTTTGTGAAACAGGGTCGAACCCATCCTCAAAAAATCCATCGAATTCAAGGGTATAAGCAGGCTCTTCTGCTTCTTCAGCAACGCAACGTGATGAACACGGATTTGCGGGTCGTTCGCGGCAGTGGAGAGGGAATGCCGCCACCCTATACCAGTCAGCAACTGCAAATCGAGTTTATGGACTTTGTCGCCAATCACCTGGTGATCTCCGTGGTCATGGATGGAGAAAATCATGAGGAGCTGGAGCGGACTATTTGGGAAGGGTTAAAGCGGGAGAGTCTGTTAGCCAGTGCAAGAGAACGGGATTCCATGATGCCGGGGGTGCAAGCGGATATCTCTATTTCCGGGACCGGAAGACTGTGGGTCGTGGATTTGCCGGACCCCTTATTTCGCTATGTTCGATGGTGTGGAGATGTGCAAATTCATGAAACCGAGTCGGGCCGTTTAGTTGGTGTGATTTCCCGGTCAGGCCGGGAAGGACATATTACTGAAAATGAAGCACGGATTCGGGCCAGCAAAGCCATGCAAGAAGTCATCGCCCAGGAAGTCGCCCGGCTGCTTACGCAGTCCGTGTTCAGTACCGAACCGGTGTCCAATAGCCAGAGTATCCCCAACGCCTGTCCTGATTAACCCACGGGCTGCCTTGCTTCTTTTTTGAAAAGGGGATTTCTATGCCCGCACAATGGCGCGAAGTGGATTTGTATCTCAGGGCCGATTCAGACCGGTTAACAGGAGAAGTCTTGCTGTAACCCTTGAAGAATGCCTACCCATTCTTTGGTCTTGGCGATGTGGCGCTGCTGGCGTACTCTTAAGGATTCAGTCTCGAAATTCACGAGTGCCTTGAGATCCTTTTGGGATTTTTCCACCATTTCAGTAGCATGTGAGAGGAATTGACATACGCCCTTAGAAGCCGGTGGCTGTCCTCCTGCCTGTTCGAAGAGTGCTAACGCTTGATAGCCTTGTTCTTGCCCTCTAAAGAGGGTTTCTGCTGCCTGATACAGGAACCGAGTTTTTTGGCTTTCTTCATTTTTGGCGATAAGCGCTGCCATGAGGGCAGCCTTCCCCATGGACAGGGCCGCGCCTTCAGGATCTCCATTCGCAATGGCGTTCTCTGCTCGTTGCTCCAGTCGGTCCATTTCAGCTAGTTCTCCAACCACTTGGGTGTAACCGGTTTCCCCCCACGCAATTCCCAGTACTAAAAAAAGGCATCCTATCCATGCCGGTCGAATGGAGAATATCTTCATATCGTCAGAAAAAGGGCGTCCAGACGCGGTATTATGGTTTGGGGATTGTACCGGGTCGAGTCAGGCAGACTATTGAATTTGTCCGTCCATATCGATTTGTTTGTAGGTCCAATTGGTTGCTTCGCGGAGCTCCTCCATTTCTTTTGATGTGTCGTAGATCAGCCAGACTTTTGTCTGCAGTTGAGTAATGGGAGGAATGGATTTTTCATTTCGCAGTTTGCCTAAACCCCACACGACCTCTGTAAGAATTGGGAAATTAATGTCTTCGGATGTTTTCATGTTTTTCAAGTTTTCTTTGAGGTACTCTAAAAGGGGCGGAGTGATGTCCGGATCTCCCGTGCGTGCCCCGACTTCTCCCAGGGCCTTGGCTGCCGCCGCACGGATGTTGGTGTGAGTATCCTTTTGGAAGATTTCTGTCAAAAGTGGTATGGAATCGGACCCTGACGCGGAAAGTGCCACAATGGCCTCTTCAGCCAGCTCCTCATCGTTGAGCATAGCTTTGAGGTATGGAATCGCCTCATTAGACCCAACTTGAGGTAGGAGTGAAAGGATTTCGAGCTTTCGCCTATTAAGAGTTTGAGGGTTCTTGAGTAGTTGAAGTAAACGATTATCATGCCCCCATTCCGCTGCAAGCATGACCGGAAAGTCAAATGTTCGAATCCGTTCGGCTAACTGTTGAATGGCAAAGGGCCCGGATTGGGGAGCATTGGCCGCCTTCGCGGCTTGGCCGGGATCTTCGAAGGTAGTTCGCGCTTCTTTGTACCAGCCTAAGTCTCTTCCATCCAAGAGATAGGAGAACAGGCAGGCAGGTCCTTTCCAGAGACGGGCCGGTGCATCGATATGGTCCGCGTCACCGCCGGCGCGAGTGGTCCCAGCCCATTTCTTCTGTTCTTCGCATTTGACGTTCACCATCACATCGAATGGCTCATCACGATTGGTCACAACGGTATAGCCCAATTCCTCTAAGCGTTGACGGACAATATCCTCAATGGCTGTTCCGTCCACCTTGCCACGTTCTGTCAGAGCAAGGACGTGAATCCGGATAGTTTGAATTTTATCGAGTTGCGTTTTTTGTTCAGGGTTGAGATAAGTCCGGCGTGCCAACCCCTCTGAAACGAAAAGTCCAATGAGCAAAAAGACCGTTAACACACTTGTCACCCATGCCCTCATGCCTGACCTCCCTCCGTGCAATATTGGTGGGGAATTAACTGATGTGACCAGATAAGTCTAATTGTTTATAGGTCCAACTTGTGGCCTCCCGTAGGTCGGCCATTTCTTTTGAATTGTCAAAAATTACCCAAATTTTCTGTTGAAGCTCTGCTATGGGTTTAAGGGAAGGCTCCCATCGTTGCTTTCCAATAGCCCAAACCACTTCGGTGAGGAGGGGGAAGTTAATATCTTGAGAGGTTTTCAATTGAGGTAACAGGGAGGAAACATACTGAACCAGGGGAGGGATTGGTCTAGGGTCTCCCGTCTTAGCTGCAATATGGCCCAAGGCTTTTGCCGCTTCCGCCCGAATACCGGCTTGCCTACTATTTTGAAATAAATCGATCAGTAATGGAATGGAATCCGCTCCGGCTCCAGCGAGGGCGTTGATGGTTTCTTGCTGTAAGTCCGTGGATTCAAGGAGTTTGGTCAGTTGAGGGAGCGCTTCTTCAGCATGAAGGTCACTGAGGACAGAAAGGATTTTGATTTTTCGGAGTTTGGACGTGTTGGGATTCTCCAGGAGTTTGAGCAGGCGACCCACTTGTCCCCATTCGGCCGAGAGAAGGACAGGGAAGTCATATTCAGTGAGCCGTTGGTTGAGATGGTCCATGGCAAACTTTCCGGCATCCTCAACCTGCGCCTTTTGTGCGGCCTGTCTTGCATCTGAAAAGGTGGTGCGCACCTCTTTTTTCCATTGCAAATCCTTTTGTTGCAGGAAATAGGTGAGGAGGCACGCAGGCCCCTTCCATAGCCTGTCAGGAGCGTCAGTCAGTTCTACATCTCCTCCGGTTGGAGAGGTTCCGGTCAACGTCTTCTGTTCCTCACATTTTACTTTAACTTCAATATCGTGAGACTGAGACCGCTCGGTAGTCACCGTATACCCAATTTCTTCTAAGCGCTCCTTGACCGTTGCTGCAAGGGGGCTGGCGTCATAAGCCCCTTTTTCAGTTAAGGCCAGGATCTCGATCAGAATGGTCTGGGCTTTTTCTAATTGAGTTTTTTGCTCTGTCGTCAGATGGATGCGACGTGCTTCTGATGGAGTGCTCCCGAAACACAATATCACGATGATGAAGAACGATGGCCAGGTCTTCATAGCAACCTCCTTGGCATTGTACATTTTCGCCATTGTGGGTTACAAAGCAGACGGTGCGTAAGGGGAAAAATTAACCTTAAAATGAGGTTTGCCAAATTTTTTTCAATATACTCTCCAGATTCAGTCTGGAGCAACTCAAGCTGGCAGGGATACTTCCATCCAGGAAAAAACTTCTGGTGGCTCTAAGCACTATTATGTTTTTGTGTGGAAGTGTGCTTTACAACTGAATGATTTTCAGAAATTGGTCGTATCCGGCACACTCAATGGCCCATCAGGATGATGTGGGATATTTGACAATGCCCTTCCAGCAAGGCGAACGAAATGAGGAATCCGCAGCCTAGAGAGAAGTGAGAAGTCCGTTGAGGCCTTCTAGCGAGGGGAATGCTACTGGTGGATTTTGCAAGGTTCTCCTTAGACGAGTT
>Ga0209536_100012476_pt1 | contig 12350 bp, 12 predicted proteins | sample DeeMarSeWOR28_12_FD_187461 | JGI IMG/M metagenome (GOLD analysis project Ga0209536, IMG submission 187461) | Marine sediment microbial communities from White Oak River estuary, North Carolina - WOR-2-8_12 (SPAdes) (version 2) | ecosystem: Environmental > Aquatic > Marine > Intertidal zone >...
TTGCTCTCGGACCGCTCACGCTGAGCCTCTTCCTGGCGCTTAACCTCACTTGGCGGCACGTGTATCTCTTCTGGGCTTTCCCAATTGCTCTGGGAGCCCTCCTCGTCCTGAGAGTCAGGGAACCCGAAGCGGAGAACGGGAATAGCGCGGAGAACGCATTAGAGATTGAGCCAGGTGAAGCAACAACGCTGTTCACGAGGAGCCTCCTGATGTTTCTCGTTTATACTGGGATAAGGACCATAGCCGGTCAGATGATCAGCACCTTCATGCCCTTGTATATAGTGGATGAGAGGGGGTTCAGCATGGAGCAGATGGGCTTGTTAGTGGGAAGCCTTTCACTCACGGGTCTCCTCGCCGCCCCGATAGGGGGATACATGGCAGCCCGTTTCGGGTCAAAGAGATGGCTCATGACCTCGATAGCCCTGAGCCTTTTTACCCTAGGCCTCATACCCATCGTCCCTGGATCAGCGTTTTTCGCTGTACTCTACATCGTCTACGGTTTCACAGGAACCCTGGGGATGGCCCCTCGCTCCGACCTCATAGCCAATCTGACGCCCAGAGGCCAGAGAGGTTTCGGGTATGCGTTACTGTTCCTGCCGGGAAGCATCATGGGCGCCATATCTCCCTTGATCGCTGCGAAGCTGATAGACCTCTTCGGGATGACCAGGTTGTTTCCTATATCGATCGCTATATCAATCGTTGCCCTCGTTGTCCTGGGGCTCGGTGTTAAGATAAAATCGTGAGATTTCATTCTTTTTGAGTTTATCCTAGTTCCTAGATGAACAGTTTTTTCTATTGTGAGACATGTTATCTCCAGTCGAGTTTGAGGTTGAATAGACGATGGAGTTTAAGAACAAGGCTCGAATCCTAGTGAATTCCAAGACTAGTATCTTCAGGGAACTCAGGGAGGACGCTTTGGAGATCTTCGCAGCTGCACTGGATGCTGTGGATCCCAAGAAAGCCATCGGGTCTCACATCAGAATGGATCGGGGCGCCGTACGCCTTGGCGACCTGAAGCTCGACCTCGACGTATTCTCCCACATCTTTGTAGTGGGTGGTGGAAAGGCGGGAGGCGCCATGTCCGAGGCCGTTGAGAGCGTCCTAGGTGATAGGATATCCGGGGGCGTCGTGAACGTGCTGGCGGGGACAGAGGATCTATACAACCTCAAACATATCTCTCTCAACCCCGCATCCCACCCGATCCCAGACGATAGTGGTGTAAGAGGCGTTGAGAGGATGCTATCCATTGTCACCGATGCACGTCCGGATGACTTACTCATAGTGTTAATATCGGGAGGGGGTTCAGCCCTCATGACCCATCCCGTCGAGGGTGTAAGGCTTCAGGATCTGCAGAAGGTCACCGATCTAATGCTGCGCAGCGGGGCCACGATAAATGAGCTGAACGCGGTGAGAAAGCATCTCTCCGACTTCAAGGGGGGTCAGCTGGCGAAGAGGGCCTATCCGTCAAGAGTGTTGAGCCTCATCCTATCTGATGTCGTTGGCGATCCCCTTGACACAATAGCCTCAGGGCCCACAGCTCCAGATGAGACGACCTTCAACGATGCTGTCAACATCCTGAAGAGCCGGAGAGTCTGGGCTGACACCCCCGAAGCTGTGAGGCATAGGCTCGAGAAGGGAGTTAGAGGGGAGATAGATGAGACTCCCAAAGCAGGAGATGAGGTCTTCAAGAACGTCACGAACGTGATCGTTGGCAGCAATCTGGTCGCAGCGAAGGCGGCGCAGAGAAAAGCTCTCTCAAAAAGGTACCACACAATGATACTCTCAACAAGAGTAGAAGGGGAGGCTCGGCATATCGGGACCGCCATGGCCGGGATTGCGCGGGAAATAGTTGCGACGGATAATCCCCTTGAAAAACCCGCTGCCATCATCGTCGGCGGAGAGACAACTGTAACAGTTACGGGGAGTGGTGTCGGTGGGAGAAATCAAGAGATCGCGTTGAGCGCATCGTTGAGGATTCCGGGCTCCGGCGTCTTGATCGCGTCTCTCGCGACAGATGGCATCGACGGACCTACAAACGCGGCTGGGGCTCTCGTAGACGGTTCAACTGTTGGCAGGTCTCATGAGATGGAGCTCGACCCAAAAAGCTTCCTAGCAAACAACGATTCACATAGTTACTTCAGCAGGCTCGGAGACCTGTTGATTACCGGTCCGACGGGAACCAACGTAAATGATCTAACCCTCATTCTTGTATCAAAATGAAAGTTCAATCAGGCGACGATGAACACTAACGTCCTAGTGTACGAGCCTCATTTGACATTCAATCCAATACAGAAATTATACTCACCTAAAACCCCAGCAAGATACAATATGAAACAAGTTCACACCACTTTTAAGTATCAAAGACTGCTGGCACCTGTTGAAATCCTATTTATAAGGAAACGACAAGTCATCTTGGAACGCTCAGACTTCGACAATTTGCGATAAAACGATGATTGAGGTGGTCGATGTGGAATCATCTAGAAGGCTACGGGTTAAGCGTAAGGCCCTCGAGGAACTGGATAGCCTTCTCAAGGAAATCGCGTTGCATGTAAGTGTTGTTGTCGTAGAGGGTCAGCGCGATGTTGAGGCGCTTCGCAGCCTCGGTTTCGAGGGTCATATTGAGGTTTGTTCTCATGTTGGCCTGTCGGATGTGGAGTTATGCGAGATCGTGGCTCTGGATGCGGACTCAGTGCTACTATTAACCGACTTCGATGAGGAGGGCCTGTTGATGTACAACCGACTTAAGAACGTGCTTGAGAGAAGGAGGGTAAATGTCGAGGAAGGGCTCAGGCGCGAGGTTGGCCGATTGATGGCGGTACTTGGAGTCTATGCCGTTGAAGACCTTGACAACATGAAGTTTAATTCCGGACTCTGATCAGGGCACTGCTAAAGTATTATATACGTCTCGCAGCCCTATGGAGCCGATTGAGATGTTTAAAATAGACAAGATCGAAGTCGATGGCAAGTCCTTTCAGGGAGTAAAGGTGGAACTAGAAGACTTGCCCCCCCTCCTTCTGATCAAGGGGGAGAAGGGCTTCGTCATGTGCGGCTACCTCAACATAGATGTGGCTGAGAGGCTTGGTGCTGCCGCCGCAATCGTTAGCGGTGTAAAGAGCTTTGAGGACGTGCTGAACGCCGAGATAAAGGCTGCGACGAGCAAGGGAAACTCATTGGGGTTGCGACCGGGAAAGGTCGTAAAAGACGTATTGGGTGTCCTTGCGTAATCTTCTCGAATCCAAACTTATTACTTTTATTTCTTCAACTCCTGTACCTTCTATTACCCTGACTATGAATAATATCTCAACACAGTTTTATCCAAATAATGTACCTTTTAGATATATAATAAAAACTATATTAATTCCACTATCTTTCTTGTGGAGGTTTGTCCACTAACTATACGAACTTGCTGACCAAAGTGTTTTCGTAGTAATTTTATTACGGCCATGTTTGCTTTACCCTTTCTTTTGGGGGCTTTAACATGAACTAGATAGAGGCCTTCTCCTAATTCTTCTATGCCTTCACGCGAGGAATTTGTTTTCACATCGACCGTTATTAAGGTCAACCTGGCTACCTATTTCTCTAGATCCTTATTATTAATATTGCAGATTTTAATGACTCTAGGTAAAAGGTGGCAAAAATGGTCAAATATAATGAAATTATAATCCAGCGACGAGAGTCGCCTTGGCTCCGAAGGTTTCACGAAGGACCTCTACGGTCTGTTCCGGGAAATCCTTCATGAGGCTATCTAGGACCGTCTTGGCGATGTACTTCTTGAAACCCTTCTCGTCCATCCCCGGGGAGTACTTCCTCCGCATCCCGCCTTTGCAGGTCTCCTCCTCAAACACAAGCACCCCCTCGTCGCACATACTGTTCAGGAAGTTGATGATGGACGCTCTGGAGACCGTTTTCTCACCGAGCGCCTTGTTCACGTGTTGATAGACCTCTCTCGATGTCACTCCCGGATTAGGAGTGTTCCAAACTATTCTCAGAGCCTCTATCTGGTATTCTCTGAGAACCTTCTCCAAACCTGATTTACTAGGTTCCAGCACTAATGGCAAATTGTTCACCTAAACTTTTCATAAAGGATATTTACCCACTATAAAAGCCTTAGTGTCTGGCACCCCTAATGATCTGCACATTATTCTGAACTATGATTTCGATCTAGTACATGATGATCAAGGACGTAACAGGTCATCACGCCCTCTAGCACTGGCTTATTATTCGCCGACACTACAACGTCGACTTTTTTCCCCTTGCCCTCGTGCTCCAGCACCTCCGCAGCAGCCACCAGCTCGTCACCCACTACAACAGGGGCGAGAAATCGGATCTCCGAAGCCCCGAGAACGACGTTGGGGTGATTAATCGCAAGCATGGCAGCGTAATCAGCGAGACCGAAAGTGAAACCGCCGTGGACCAGGCCGTGTTCGTCAACGGCCATCTCATGATTCGTCTTGAGCTCAACTTCCGCTCTCACGTTATCCTCGATGTAGACGGGAGTGCCTAAGAGTCTAGGCTGGGCCTTCTTGTGGGTCTTTATCTCCATGGTTAATACACCAAAGACTCTTCCTGTTGGATAAGCGATCTCGTAGAATGAGTTAAATTATCTTTCCCAGAGGATCTATGGAATACCATGAGGTTCTTGACTTACCGTACGAAGAGAAGCAGTGGATTTGGGTGCCTTGTAGGAGATGAGGTCCTTGATCTGAATCTCGCCTTCAACGATCATCTTGGAGGTTCATACAGTGACAGGGCGGGGCCCTTCACGTATGATATGCTCTCGTTCTTGGAAACAGGTGAGAAGGGTTTCGAGGAGGCTCTCAGGGCTAAAAGTGAAACTGAGAAGCTCCTTGAAGAGGGTGAATCAAGCGCTCTAAGAGAGAAATCAGCGCTGATCAGCTGTAAAGATATTCGCCTGGATGCCCCAATAACCCGCCCGAGGAAAAACATCGTCTGTCTTGGGTTCAACTATGCTGAGCACCTGGCTGAGGGAAACCGCTCGAGGAACATCGATCGAACATTGCCCGAACACCCCATATTCTTCACCAAGCCTCCAACAGCGGTTGCCGGCCCCTACGATGACGTCGTCTACCCGAGGGCCACGGAGAAGCTCGACTACGAGGTGGAGCTCGCTCTGGTGATTGGGAGGGCGGGCAAGTATATTCCCAAGAATGAGGTTTACGATCACATTGCGGGATACATGGTCTTCAACGACATATCCGCCAGAGACCTCCAGAGGCAGCACGCTCAGTGGTTCAAGGGCAAGAGCTGCGACACCTTCGCCCCGATGGGGCCCTATCTGGTGACCCCCGATGAGGTTGGGGATCCCCAGAACCTGGACCTGTGGCTGAAGGTCAACGGCGTGACGCGGCAGAGCTCGAACACGAGAGAGATGATCTTTGACGTCAAGCGCATAGTGAGCGTCCTCTCAGCGGGGATGACTCTGGAGGTGGGGGACATAATCGCAACGGGTACGCCTTCTGGGGTTGGCAGTTCTCATGCTCTGGGTCTGCTCAAGGTCGGCGACGTTGTGGAGACCAGCATCGAGAAGATAGGTGCCTTGAGGAACACGATAGTCTCGGAGAAATGAATTAAACCTCCCCACTTACATTTGGCATTCAAGACGCTAGCGTCTTGTTTATTGTGCTATATTTTCTTCCTATTTTTACCTAATCAGATGATACGTAGATGAAAATTATGTTCAATTTTTTCCGATAAAATCGATGAAAATACGCGTTTTTATTCTATTTTAATCCAAATTAAGTGTAGAACTCATGTTTTCCTCAATTAGAATCTGGTTTTGCTCTACCTAACCTATATGTAAATCATCTGACGATTTTCAGCATTCACATCATTTCGACCGAAGGGGGTGAACTCATTCAGTAGCCACTCGACACGAGCATGGGCTCTAGTTATCTTGTTAATTGTATTTCATTCTTCTCTGTCCTCAACTAACGTAGCGAGGAATGCTCGCGTGTTTCCTTTCTCTTCGAAGGAGACGACGAGAGAGTCTGTTCTCTTCGGCGTGATTGGTTCCTACATCTCTCAAGATGTATCCCACTTGGAGGACGCCTACAGGAGAGGAATCAGGGTCTGGAGAATCTGCGTTCCCTGGGACCTCTACGAGCCCATGGAGGGATTCTTCGACCCTGAGTATGTCCGGAAGACTGAGGCGTACATAAGAAAGATCACGGAGGCGGGCTTGAATGTCGAGGTCCAGCTATCTTACCAGAACCCACCCCCATGGGTCTTCACTTACCCAGGTTCAAGGTTCCGGAACCAGTATGGAGATGAGTGGATTCAGGAGCCGTCCTCCGGGAAAAACACGGCTAACGCAGTATTCAATCCACACATTCGACGAATACAGTCAAACACAATGGAGGCTTTTTTCAGAGATTTCGGTACCGATTTCTGGACCGTGGATCTATCAATAGGCATCTACGGTGAAGTCTCCTATCCAGAGGCGGATTTCAGGGGTGAGATAAACTCGTACTGGGCTTTCGATGAACACGCACAGGCATGTTGCCCTGTTCCTGGTTGGATCCCGGGGGAAGCCTCTGAAAACAATTCTTCAGCCCGGATTTTCGCGAATTGGTATCTCGATAGTATGATTGACTACGTCAGGTGGCAGATCGAGGAGATTCGGAAGCACTACTCAGGCCGGATAAACTGCCTGTTCGGTGGTTGGGGTCTGAGGGCTGATTGGCTAGAGGACGCGATAACCTCAGATCTCTCCGGGTCCACATATGGGGAGTACCCTGCGGAGCTGGTTCAGAGGGGACTGGACTTCAAGAGGTTGATAGAGTCAATAGACGATGACAATTTCTCAGTCTGCTGCACGTGGATGGACCCAGACCCCCGCTGGTATGACGACGACAGCCCCCGGGAGGAGGATTGGAGCCCACCCAAATACCTGTCCCAACTGGCCGAGTTCAACTCCTTCTCCTACTTTGGTGAGAATGGCGGTGCGAAATCGTTCGTCTGGTCGTTTGAGAACCTGAAAAGATGTGGCTATGGATGCCTGACTTGGTTGAACGAGGAATGGCTCTGGGAGGATCCCAGTAGAATTGAGGCCTTCGAGAATGAGATTAAGGGATATGGATTAGCTACGAATCCGTTGATTTCCAAGTGATCAATGGTCATTATGTTTTTGCACATTATTTACTCAGTCATTGTGTCAGTGCCATGGTGCCAAGATCTCGATTTTACTCTTATTCAGCGCATGAATTCATCGGAAATGTGACTGAAATCTGTTCATTGAAACCGAAGAAAATGTTTATATTACAATTCTTTCGTTTGCTCTATAGTTTCGAGGCGAAAAATCGATGAGTGCACCAGGGTACGGTGGACAACCCGTTATTATTTTAAAGGAAGGAACGGAGCGCAGCAGGGGCGGCGATGCCAGGAACGCCAACATACAGGCAGCCCGCATCGTCGCCGAGGCTGTGAAGACCTCCCTCGGTCCGAAGGGCATGGACAAGATGCTGGTTGACAGCTTCGGCGACGTCACGATCACCAACGACGGCGCCACGATGCTGAAGGAGATGGACGTCCAGCACCCCGCGGCCAAGATGATGGTGGAGGTCTCAAAGACTCAGGACGACGAGGTCGGCGATGGGACGACGAGTGTGGTGATCCTCACCGGCGAGCTCCTCGGCAAGGCCGTTGAGCTCATGGACAAGAAGATCCATCCGACGGTGATTATAGACGGCTACAGAGACGCCGAGCAGCAGGCTCTGAAGTATCTGGAGGAGATCTCGATCAAGGTCGATCCCAGGGACAAAGAGACCCTGAAGAAGGTGGCTGTCACCTCGATGGCGAGCAAGCTCATCTCGGGGTACAGTGACCACCTCTCCGACCTCGCCGTGGACGCAATCCTCCAGGTCGCGGAGAACACCGATGGCGGCTGGGACGCCGACCTCGACATGGTCAAGCTGGAGAAGAAGCCAGGTGGCTCCCTGACTGACACGACGCTGATCAGGGGTCTGGCCATCGACAAGGAGGTCGTCCACAGCGACATGCCCAAGCTCGTGAGGGAGGCCAAGATCGGCCTCCTAAACGCTGCGATGGAGATCGAGAAGACCGAGTTCGACGCGAAGATCCACATAGAGAGCCCGGAGGAGATGCAGGCATACCTTGATCAGGAGGAGCAGATGCTCCGGAACATGGTCAAGAAGGTGAAGGAGACCGGCATCAACGTCCTCCTGTGCCAGAAGGGCATCGACGACATGGTCCAGCACTTCCTGTCCCGTGAGGGGATCCTCGCGGCGAGAAGGCTGAAGAAGAGCGACATGGAGGCCCTCTCGAAGGCGACAGGCGCCAAGGTGGTCACCAACGTAGACGATCTAACAGTCGAGGACGCGGGCTACGCAGCAACCGTCGAGGAGAAGAAGATCGGAGACGAGAAGATGATCTTCGTCGAGGGCTGCAAGAACCCCAAGGCTGTATCCGTGCTTGTCCGGGGTGGGACCGACAGGATAGTCGATGAGGCCGAGAGGTCGCTGCACGACGCTCTGTGCGTCATCAGGGACGTCGTCAGGGAGCCTAAAATAGTGGCCGGCGGCGGAGCGCCCGAGATTGAGGTCGCAAGGCTTCTAAGGAGGTACGCAGAGGCTTTGAGTGGTAGGGAGAGGCTCGCCGTATTGGCCTTCGCAGAGGCCATCGAGGTCATCCCGACAACCCTGGCTGAGAATGCTGGCATGGATCCCATCGACGCGATCTCCGAGATACAGTCGAGGCACGAGAAGGGCGAGGTCTGGGTGGGCCTGAGCCCGCTGAGCAGCTCGGTGTCAAACATGGCGGAGCTTGATGTCTATGAGCCCACGCAGGTTAAGGCGCAGGCGATAAAGTCCGCAACAGAAGCCGCGACGATGCTGCTGAAGATCGACGACATCATCGCAGCCTCGAAGATGACACCCCCAGCAGGCGGCCCAGGCGGTATGCCGGGTGGCATGCCCGGTGGTATGCCGGGCGGCATGCCTCCAATGTAGCTCCCCTATTCAATGTTTGAAGAGAGTTGAATTTGACTCAGGAAGTCCGGATTGGCCCCTCCAAACTAACGAGGTTTGAGAGGGCGAGGATCGTTGGCGCCAGGGCGCTCCAGATCTCTCTGGGGGCGCCCCTGCTAGTGGAATTGCCCCAGAAGATAAGTGATCCAATCGATATCGCCCTCGGAGAGCTGAGAGAGGGGGCGCTCCCGATGACGGTGCGGAGGACGCTCCCCAACGGGAGCCGGCAGGACATCGCCCTGATCCATCTTCTTGGGTAATTCTTCTCTGGACACATTTTTATTCCGTACATTCTTTTTACTCAGGATGACCTTCACCGAGGCATTGGAGCCCAGTCTCTGGAGGACCACCGCCTATATTATGGTCTCGATCTCTGCCATCGTGTTCTTGATTCAGAGGACGTCGTGGGCGATGTTCGATCCCGTCTTTGAGGTCTGCATATTCCACCTGCCCGCCTTGGCGGGGGCCACGATCTACTGCTTAATCCAGAGAAGGGGCGTGCCTCAGCCCAAAAGTGGTATATAATCAGCGCCCAACTATCAATACGGTGTAAACGTGTTGAAATTCTCACGTTACCTATCCTGCATAGACACTCATTCCTCGGGGGAGGCCACCCGGGTCGTCGTTGGAGGCGTCCCCAAGCTCAAGGGCTCGACGATGGCCGAGAAGCAGGCCTACTTCCAGAAGCACTACGACCACCTGAGGCCCACGATGCTCAAGGAGCCCAGGGGCTTCGCGGGCCTGCTGGGTGCAGTCCTCACAGAGCCATCCACCCCCGAGGCCGATGTCGGCGTGATATACCTCTGGACTGACGGCTACTTCAGCGCCTGCGGCGACAGCACTTACAGCGTCTCGGCTGCCCTCGTCAATACGGGCATGGTAGAGGTGGAGGAGCCTGTAACCAAGATCACCCTGGACACTGTGGCGGGCCACGTCAAGACAAGGGTCTACGTCGAAGACGGGGAGGCCAAGTCCATCGCCATGGAGGGGGTCCCATCCTTCTACACCGAGACTGTGAGAACCGAGATATCCGACGTGGGCACGGTGGAGGCCGACATAGCCTACGGCGGTCTCTGGTACGCGTTTATAGACGCTGAGAGCATAGGATTGAAGCCGACTCTGGAGAACAAGGACCACTGGATCCCCTTGGGCTGGAGGATAAGGAACTACATGGCGGAGAGGGTCAAGGTCTCTCACCCGACCTACCCTGAACTCAACATCCTCGACCTCGTGACCTTCTACTCGAAGCCCAGCGTCGATGAGGCACAGACCCGCCATTGGAACGTATTCGGCCCCAAGCAGTCCTGCAGGTCCCCTGCCGGCACCTGCACCAACGCGAGGATGGCCGCCCTCTACGGCAAGGGAGAGTTGAGGGTTGGAGAGGAGTTCGTCGCAGAGAGCACCATCAACACCCTCCATTACGGAAAAGTCCTGGAGGAGGTAGAAGTAGGGAAATACAGGGGAATAAGGCCTGAGGTCTCCGCCACCGCGTACATAACGGCCTTCAACCAGATAGTGATAGACCCAAGAGATCCTCAGAAGAACGGATTCCTGTTCTAGATCTCCCCTTTTTCACTTTGCTAGAGTTATATAGGAAAAAACACGGTCTAATTGAGAAAGGAGTGTTGTTGTATGTCAAGGGAACACATCAAGCTGACGGCAGGGGACCCTGACGTCGAGGCCCCTTCGTGTGCCGTAGAGGCGGCCCTGAACGCCATCAGGGAGGGGGGCATTTGGACCCACTACGGGAGGCCGCGTATTCCCCAGATGTTCAAGGAGGCGGTCGTGGACTACTACAAGACGATCGGTCCAGAATACGACCCGAAGAACGTCGTACCCGCAGCGGGCAGCAGCGCAGCCCTCTACGTGGCGCTGTCAACCGTCCTTGGCGCAGGGGATGAGGTCCTGATGTTCGAGCCCTCCTATAGGGGCCACTACAGGCTTCTAGAGAATATGGGCGTGAAAGCCTCCGTGGCCCCTCTCGACGAGGGCACCAACTATCACCCCGACTTGGATTCTCTCCCCGAGTACATAGGGGAGAAGACCAGAGCCGTCTTGATCTGCAACCCCAACAACCCGACGGGCACCGTCTTCAATAGGGACGAGCTGAGCGCAATCGGAGACCTGGCCGAGGACCACGACCTGACCATATTCTCCGATGAGATCTACCTCCACTTCGTCTACGACGACAATGAGTTCGTCTCAACGGCGAGCCTGGGGGACCTCAAGGAGAGGACCATCAACATTATGAGCTTCTCCAAGACCTTCTCAATGACCGGGTGGAGGCTCGGCTACATCATCGTGCCCGACGGGCTCATCGATAGAGCCGAGAAGATATACGGGATGACGGCGCCGAGGCCCGCCTCCTTCGTCTTCGCGGCGGGGATCGCCGCGTTGAAGAACGGCTGGAGCTACATCGAGGAGCGGAGGCAGGCCTACGACGAGAGGCGGAGATATTTCTGCAAAGCCATCGACAAGATCGATGGTTTGAGCTGCCGCCTGTTCGAGGGCTCATTCTACGCCTGGTTCGATGCAAGGAGCTACGGCCTGGGCTCCGAGGATTTCTGCAACAGGCTTGAGGAGGTGGAGAACGTCGCCCTGAGCCCGGGCCACACGTTCGGCCTGAACACCGACGGCTTCATAAGGGTGCCCCTCGTCCAACCCGTCCCGGTTTTGAGGGAGGCTGTGAGAAGGATCGAGAGATTCGTCTCCACCCTCTGATCCCACCAACCACAATTATATAGAGTTGGATGCTTCTCTCTCTGGTTGAGTTTGCATGCTGCTCCTGTCTGACGATGAGATTTCTCGACTGATCTCCATGAGGGAGACGATAGACGCCGTAGAGGCCGCCTTCGGGGAGTTCGCCAGAGGCGGTGTGAAGATGCCTCAGCGCTCGACGATAATGCTCGATGAGGAGGCTGGGAGCATCTCCTTCATGCCCTCCTACATCCCGGAGGCCAGAGCCCTCGCGACGAAGATAATATCCATCTATCCGAAGAACCCTACGAAGGGGCTCCCCACGACGGCGGCCTGGATAATCGTCAACGACCCGGAGACGGGCATGATAGAGGCGCTCCTCGACGGAACCTACCTGACCGCGATGAGGACGGGGGCAGTCACCGGCGTCGCTGCCAGGTACTTGGCCCCTAAAGACTCCAAGAAGGCTGCCCTCATCGGCTGCGGCACTGCTTCCGTTTGACCCGTCGACTACACTGTTGTGGAGGTCGAAACCCGTTACATTCGTGCCGCGGATGGCGAAGTGGGAGAAGTCGTTGAGCTGCATCCACGCCAGGGATACGCCGGTGGCGTTGTTCAGATGAACACCGACCCCGTTGCTGGGGTCCA
>Ga0209536_100012477_pt1 | contig 12350 bp, 9 predicted proteins | sample DeeMarSeWOR28_12_FD_187461 | JGI IMG/M metagenome (GOLD analysis project Ga0209536, IMG submission 187461) | Marine sediment microbial communities from White Oak River estuary, North Carolina - WOR-2-8_12 (SPAdes) (version 2) | ecosystem: Environmental > Aquatic > Marine > Intertidal zone >...
CGGGGATCCTCGGGATCGGCCAGATTGTCGAAATACATGATCGCCAGGCGGTTTTCGGCGGCAATGGCCTGCTGATCAGGTTCAACAATGACTCTCCAGGGTTTGAAAATCAGAAATAGCAAAATGATAATTATTAATATAGATGTTGGAATAAGTATTCTTTTAATCGGTTTTGCGTTAGCCGGGGGTGGATGCATCAATACGGTTTCCTGTTCGGCTTTCAGTTTTTTAAGGTCAGCCTGAAGGTCGTCTACGTTCTGGTAACGCGACTCCGGATCTTTTTCCAGTACCTTATCAATAATCGTCTGAAAAACTTCCGGCATTTCCGGTTTATGTTTTACAACGGTTTCCGGGGACTCGTTGATGATAGAATAGACTACCCCGGCCGCGTAATCGCCTTTGAAAGGCAATTGACCGGTTAGCATCTCATATAATAAAATCCCCAGCGAAAATATATCTGACCGATGATCCACCTTTTCGCCCCTGATCTGCTCAGGCGACATATACTCGACCGTTCCCAGCAACGCCCCGGTCTTTGTAAGCCTTTTTTCCGATTGAACCGCGGCCAGACCGAAATCCAGTATTTTACAGCGTCCGGCTTTATCAATAATGATGTTTGACGGTTTTATATCTCGATGCACTATTCCCGCGATATGGGCTTCCTTCAGCCCTTCACATATCTGCAGAGTTATATTGACGGCTTGATCATACGGCAGGCCATCGTCCCCGATTATCTCCGTTAGAGGTTTACCCTGGACATACTCCATTACAAAGAATGGCCTATCATCATACTCGCCTACCTCATGTATAGTGATGATATTAGGGTGATTCAGCCTGGCAGCGGCGCGGGCCTCACTGATGAATCGTGCATTGAGAGCCCTATCTGATGAGAGGTGGACCGGCAGAAACTTCAACGCTACCCGGCGATTAAGTCTGGTATCCTCCGCCAGATAGATCTCTCCCATGCCGCCGGAGCCGAGCTTTTCGAGGATTTGATACTGGAAAATGGTTTCGCCGATCATCTTCTTATCTGCTTTACGGCAAACTTAATTATTAGTACTTTAATTACTTCCTTCTTTAGGTGTGACTAAGGAATATTATAATCCAGTTTCTTTCCCGCCTAAAATCTTTCTCATGTAAACATTTCCTTCGTCGCCCGGACCATGTGTATCTGGAAGGGTCGCCACAGGCACAAATCCATTTTTTCCGTAAAATGCGATTAAATCGTAGCTTTTGGCGTAAGTGGCCGTATATATACAATAGGCGCCATAGTTAAACGAAAAGTCTTCTACATATTTTAACAGCTTGTTACCGTATCCTTTGCCTCTGAATGAAGGGAAAACACCGATGTCCAGAAGCTCCGTCATTTTGCCGAAAATTTCCACTTTATCGAGTGGCTCTTCCACCAACAACCCGGCGAATCCGACTGGAGTATCATCATCAAGATAGTATGCCAAGAATTTTGTGCCGCGATAATAGTAACGGGATATCCGCTTTTTTAGCCATTCATGATGAAGTGGATTGTCGGAATCGAAATGGGAACCGCACTCAACTTCTGCCATCAAATTATAGAATTTGGCAATAAATTCTCTCTCTCCAATTTCCTTAATCATTAATCTCTCCAGATCAGGATAAATTAGACTCTTCTCCGGAAATATTTATTCAAGCGCCTTCGCCTTTGCTAAAGGTCTGCATTGGCCCCCGCCAGGAGTCATTCTCCAGTAATATTTCCTCAAAATCGCCATCTGTATATTCGGCAATAACCTTCCGCCAGAATTTTTGAGCGGCTATATTGCTCTCCATCTCAAAGACCTGCCATTTCCCGGGGAACATGTCGAAGATACGAAAAGCGATATTTTTGCCAATATTTTTCTTTCTGTATTTGGGCATTACGAAAAATTCCGCGATCGATTTGGTGTTCCTCTCTTTATTATCAGGAGAATGGGAGTTGACCAGAACAAACCCCGCAATCTTATCGTTGACATAAAATAAAAAGGGAAACCTGTCTTTCTCTCGCCAGTAATGATCAAAATATTCATATTCGTATAGTCCGTTCTTATTGATATCGGCGTTATCGAACTCACTGAATTCATAAAGATATAGCTGCATAAGCCGTCCTAAAAGCGGGCGTTGTTCGACGGTCGCCTTTTCTAACTTAATCCTAAGTTCTTCCATGCTTTTACAGTTGGATAATTACCGGATTTTTTAGCTTGGTTGATTATGTTTATACCGCCGGGGCCAGGCTTTTCGAGAATTTTATATTGGAATATTTCAATCCCTATAAAATGGGAATGGCCTGAATTCTCTTTTTTCATTTTCTTTACATGCGACTCTCAAGTGATGAGCCCTTATTTAGATAAACAGAAAACGGGTCTTAATCGGCAAAATCCGCCAATAAAATAGCGCAGAATTCGAATAAAATCAATATCTATATCTATTGCCGATTTGGCCATTTCTTATCGCTATATATATTGGCATCAAGGCAATAAAAAAGGCGCCGGGATTTTCATCCCGGCGCTCCGGCAAAATCGGGTGCTTGATAAAATATCATTTGATATTGGCCGCGTAGGCTATATCACCCCTTTGCCAATCATCCCATCCAAGTATATTGGCCCTAAAGGCGTCGCTGGACCAATAATCATCAGCCGGGTCGGTCCCCAGTATTTTTGAGTAATATTTAATCTCTCCCGTATTTTCAACTCTGACGCTAATATGATCTCTGGTTTCAATACTGGAAAGGAATATGAGAATTAGAATAGCCAGGCCGACGATCGATGATAAGACCCAGAATTTTGCATCTTCTTTGAGATATATGAATCGAGTTTCCATTCTTGAATCCTTTCTCCTTATTTTATTGCCTTTGTTATCGTAAAGGATAGGGCGGCCTGAGCCGCCCATATCCCCCCCGTGTTACCTGCCTTTTACTTTCCCTCACGGCCGGACTTGGCCACAAGATCGTTGCCATTCAGTACCTGGAACTTGTCAACATTGAAAAGCGGCGCAAGCTGACAGGGAGACCATGTCAGCAGGCTGTATTCGCCCTTTACTGCGATCAGCGTGCCGTTCTGAATGTTGGGGCATATCTGCTGATTAAAATGTAATTCCGCGATTATCTCCTTATCATCAGAGATGTACATACATCCCTCTTTATTGGTGCCGTAGTAACCTTTCAATACGGTTAAAGCGGACTGGGATTTAGCGTCGATGCTGGCAGGCGCGTATTTGTCGGCGTCGGCAGCGGCCGATCTGGCGGCAGCCTTTTCGGCGGTTTCAGTCATGATATCGGCGGTCGGAGTATGTTCATCTCTCGATAGAATCTTATATTTCTCAATGTGAAAAACCGGGCCGATCATGCAGTAGGAGCTCATGTTCTCGTCGATGTATCCGGAGACATGAAGTTTCAGTCCTACGTAGAACTTGGGGGCGTTTTCCTCAAAGTAAGGCGTGTATCTGGCAAACTCTACATTCTCCAGATACCAGCAACCGCCTTCAACATTTGATTTCTTGACCGTTGCCTCAAAATCCTTGCGTTCGATCTTTTGATCATCGGATCTTACAGCAATCCTGGCGGTGTTGTTTTCAGCATCAACCGTGGTAGTGAAATCAGCGGGGACTTCCAGATTTTCAACATTACCCGGTCCCGTGATCTGGTTGTCCTTGGAGCATCCGCCTATAAAGATCGCGGCTGCCGAAAAAACGATCATGGTTAACTTCGTGGCATTCATGGTAATCCTCCTTAATTGAGTGTTTGTTGTTTTGGTTTCTTCGTTGTTGTGTTGAATTGCTTTCATTAATTCCTCCCTGTTTCGGTTTCTTTTGTCGTTCTGTTTTAATTAAATGCAATGAGCGTGCCAGCAGATGCTGACGGACCTAACATACAGAATTGCAATAGGTTATAACTTTATTCAGGGGTATTGCCGGCGATGAAATCTGTATACTAAGTATACGAAATGGAAACCTCATATATAATACTTAAATCGGACAAATTTAAAAGGCGGCCTTTCGGCCGCCCTGCAGGCTAATTATTAAAGAAGTGTTTAATATCTTAGAATTTGTTTTCGTTTACCGTTTCCCAGCCAAGAACCATAACAGGCTTTCCTGTATCACAGAATGTGGAGACATCCGCCGGGGTGGCTTTGATTTTCAGACGCATACCGGAGCGAAGGTTTATGGAATTCGTGAAAATCAGCTCGTATCTATCCTTCTCGTCGGTTTCAAAATACCAGCACATACCCTCGGGCTCGGTGCGATGCATGGTTCCCTCGGCCTCTATCACCTCGGGGATGTAGGCATCTTGCGAAGAGGCGAATGCGTCGTTCGAAGCATTTTTCTGCTCTTTGGTATCAGAGAGGATTTCCATCCTTTCGGCATAGAAGACCGGCGCATCCGAGCAGGTCATATAAAGAAGGGCGCTGATATAACCGAAGACTCTTATATGCATGTCGTCTTTAAGTATCACATCCATATCATGATGCAATTCAAAAACCTTCTTCTGTAAAGTCTCCAGAAGCAGGCAACCTTCTTTGGCATACCTAACGTAACCTTCAAGAGCGTTAACAGCTTGACTGGAATTAAACTGCATATCCTCGGAAATTACCGGGACCGGACTGGCCATCTTAAACTGAAACTTTTCGGCCTCTTTTTTATCCTCATATTGCTTGGGGGCTTTATCCTCCGAGGCACCCTGGGTAGCGTGGTCTTCAGACAGTGACGCCGGAGCTTTTTCCCCGGATGATAACTGCGGCTTCCGTACCTGGGCCTTTTTCTCCGGAGCGCGATCCTCGGTAGCAGCTTCCGAAAGCTCGCCAGTAGCTTCATTCCTGGGAGCACGATCCTCAGACAGTGACGCCGGAGCCTTTTCCCCGGACGATAACTGCGGTTTCCGCTCCTGGGCTTTTTTCTCGGGAGCACGATCTTCGGAGGGGGCATACTCGAACCTATCCTGGATCTTTATTTCGCGAGCGGCATCCCCGGCGGCCTCTTCCGTAATCTCGCCGGTGGCCTCATTCTTGGGGGCGCGGTCTTCGGACACTGAGGCCGGAGCCTTTTCCCCAGACGATAACTGCGGCTTCCGTTCCTGGGCCTTTTTCTCGGGAGCACGATCTTCGGAAGGGGCATACTCGAACCTATCCTGGATCTTTATTTCGCGAGCGGCATCCGCGGCGGCCTCTTCCGTAATCTCGCCGGTGGCCTCATTCTTGGGGGCGCGGTCTTCGGACACTGAGGCCGGAGCCTTTTCCCCGGATGATAATTGCGGCTTCCGTTCCTGGGCCTTTTTCTCGGGAGCGCGATCCTCGGCAGCAGCTTCCGAAAGCTCACCGGTAGCTTCATCCTTCGAAGCACGATCCTCCGAGACGTCTTTCCATTCATTTAGGACTTCATATTCCTCGATAACGAATGCCGGGCCGTTACCGCAGAAAAAGTGAATGTTTTTGTCGATATAACCGTTGGCTTTGAGTTTCATCCCCAATTCCAGGCTCAGGCTCTTGGGGGTAACCGGAGTGTAGTTATCTCCGCTTTCCGAAGTTAGATACCAGCATCCTTTTTCCACATTGGTTCTGAAAACTTCGGCGATAATTGTTAGATGTTCCACTGCCGATTCGTTGCCTCTTACCGCTATCCTGGCGGCGTTGTTTTCGGTTTCGACCGACGTGGTGTACTCGACCAGATCCTTATCGATTTCGGGAACAACGGCGTTTCCCGGTCCCGTGATCCGGTTGTCGCTGGAGCATCCGCCCATAACGATTGCGGCTGCTGCAAAGGCGATCATGGTTAACTTTGTGGCGTTCATGGTACTCCTCCTTAATTGAGTGTTTGTGGTTTTGGTTTCATTGTTGTTGTTTTCACTTGTTCTCATCGTTTCCTCCTGTTTTTGGTTTTTTGTTTTCTCGTTCCGGTTTGAATTAATGCAAGGAGGATGCCAAAGCCGAGCCACGGACGTAATAGCATATGTAGTAATCTGTTAGCTACAAACCGATGGTTAGTCTTTCCGGATAGATCTGTATACTAAGTATGCGATATGAAAACCGGGTATCCTTTGCGAAATACGGTTAAATCGAATTCATTTATTTTATGGATGATATGAATATGTTGTGTTTCATTTTCCGGATCACGCTTTTAAGGCTCTTTGGGAATTTGAAGGGCAAAATTAGGATAAAGAACTTGACTTACAATATGGATTCCTTATTTTTAAAGAGATCTAAGATCTTGCCTCATTTGGAAATAGCGATGATTTTATCCGGACTTGACGATCGTTACCCGGTCTTCCAAAACCAAATAGCAGGAGGTAGCCTATTAAAAATTGTAAACAGCCATTTCATAATTGATCTATCACCGCTTGATATTAAATGTATCGGTCATTGAAATACGGGGAAACCAAAAAGTTGTTATTAATAAAGACTGAAAAGGAGCCAAGTCATGAGCCATGATATTGACATTTCCAAAGCGAGACAGTTCATCGATAACTATCAAGAGGAATATGGCCGCGTAGACGCGCTATTGTATAGCAGGAAAAAAATAGAGAAAATCTTGGAGCCAAAAAACTGCTCGGGCATTAGAATATACTTCGCGCTGAAACAAGATGGAGAAAAAACGTTGGTTATAGTTGGATACGACGACAGCCAGAAAGACATAAACGCTGATTTATCGGAGTATGTGGGAGAGTACGGAATCGCAATCATTGACGCCGAAAGCCCGTTGCTGCAATAGATGGCGGTTTCGGGTTGACGATTCTTATTCAAGCATTCGGCGACCGATTCAGGCGCTGGTTTTTGTCAAGTCTCCGATTATCGATCCTTTCGGAGTGAGGCCGATTTCAGAAGTATGCCATACGGATTTCATCCGGGACAACAGGTATCGCACTACCGCGTTAAAAGGCTGATCGGATCCGGCGGTATGAGCGATGTATATCTCGCGGAGGATCAGCAGCTGCAGCGAGATGTCGCGCTTAAAATACTTCATTGTCAGCATGACGGCGAAGGCGATGGCAAATTCGATTTCAGACATGAGGCCCAAGCCGCGGCCTCGCTCAATCACCCCAACATCGTAACCATATATGAAATATTAGAATACTCTGGATACCCGGTTATCGCCATGGAGCATGTCCAGGGACGTTTGTTGACTGAGATAATAAAAGATGAAAAGCTTTCCCAGATTCGATGTCTGAATATTTCTATTGGATTATGCGACGCTCTCTCTGAGGCACACGGAAAAGGGATAATTCATCGCGATATAAAGCCTGACAATATTATGATTTCTTCAAACAGCGTGGTCAAAATAATGGATTTCGGATTGGCTTTGTACAGGGACAAAATGATGATTACAAAAACCGAGGCCATCAGCGGAACCTATTCTTATATGTCTCCCGAACAGGCCAGGGGCGAAGGAATTGATTTCAGATCAGATCTTTTTTCCATGGGTGTCGTACTATATGAAATGATAACCGGTCAGTTGCCCTTTAAAGGTGAAATTGTAGCCGCCGTTGCCTACTCAATTATTAACGAGAATCCCGAGCCTTTACAAAATCTAAGGCCTGATGTTTCGGCCGATCTCCAGAGAATAATTAATAGGGCTCTGGAGAAGAATTTATCGGCAAGATATCAAAAGATTGAAGATATGCTGGATGATCTCAAGTGGCTGAAAAACAACCTCGATAAAACCTTTACCGATACGAGCTCATTGGCATCCAAGACCTTGCCATCCATAGCGGTTCTTCCCTTTCGAGATATGAGTCCAGGGAAGGATCAGGAATATTTCGGAGAGGGAATTGCCGAGGATATAATAAGTAGTTTGACGAAAATTCAGGGGTTACGCGTTGTGGCCAGAACATCTTCGTTTTCATTCAAGGATTCATCTGATGATATAAAAGAGATCGGACGTAAACTGGGTGTCGCGTCGGTGCTCGAGGGAAGCATACGGAAGATCGAAGATCGAGTTCGGGTGACGGTTCAATTAATCGATATTGAAAGCGGGTATCATCTCTGGTCAGAACGGTATGACAGCGTAATGAAAGACATGTTCGACATCCAGGATGAGATTTCACTTTCGATAACTGACAGGCTTGAGGTTAATATAGGAGACGATATGAGTGAAGCGCAAACCAGGCACCAGACGGAAAATCCGGACGCTTATTGCCAGTATTTAAAAGGAAGATTCTTCTGGAATATGAGAACCGGGGAAAGTTTGAAAAAAGCCATCGGGTTTTTTGAGAAGGCGCTTGAGATAGACGATAAATATGCACTGGCTTATGCGGGACTGTCGGATGTATATCGTGCTCTCCCGGATTACACGTCTTATTCTCCGCGAGAGGCCTACAAAAAGGCAGGGGAGTTGGCCCATAAAGCTATCGAAATCGATAATTCATTATCTGAGGCTCACGCCTCGCTGGCCGTTATACTGAATAATACATTTGATTGGGAGGGAGCGGAAAAGGAGTTTAAAAAGGCCATTGAAATAAATCCTGGTTATGCAACCGCATATCATTGGTTTGCCCTTTATCATGTATACCGGGCGGAGTTCTCGGAGGCGATAGAAAAAATGGACAAGGCCTATTCGTTGGACCCATTATCGCTGCCCATAAACAGGGATATCGGGACGGTTTACTATTACGCCGGTATGTATGATGAGTCGATCGAAGCCCTGAGGAAAACATTGGAACTGGATCCTGATTTCAGCCTTGTGCATGAATTGCTGGGAAGAGTCTATTTAAAGAAGGGAATGCATAAGGAGGCCCTGGACGAATTCAACGAAGAGAGGGGATTCAGGAGAAGTTGGCGACCGGTTTTGGATGCCTGGATTATAGTCACTTATACGGAAATGGGTATGAAAGATAAGGCGGAAAGTCTGCTGAGGGACTTGAAGGAAAAGTCCCTTGAATCCTACATATCGCCCTATAGCCTCTCCTGGATTTATTTCGCTCTGGGCGATGAGGAGAGGGGATTCCAGTGGCTGGAGAAGGCATATAAGGAACACGACAGCTGGTTATGCGAGATTAAGATTGACCCGGTATTCGATAAAGTCCGCCGGGATCCGAGATTTATCGCTCTCTTGAAAAACATCGGCCTGGATTAACGGCCTTAAAAACAATCCTTCAATATAGCGATTTGCTTGATTATTTTCGAATTATCGGGATCATTTCTCATGTCAGATATTTTTATTGAAATAATATTGTATATATGGTATACTGATTGCGTATTTGTTACATGCGCAAGCCGCCAAATTTAATAAGTTGCGATTTTCGAAGATTAAATTTCTCAATGATTTGGCGTCTTCATCTTTAGGTCGAACGATGGAATAAATCAGGGAGGATAATTGTGGGAAATTCGGAACCAGACAATAACCACGACCGGGATATTCTTAATGAGTTCAAAATCATCCTGAACCTGATTAATAGAATCTGCGCCATACGTGAAACCAATCATATAATGGATATTATCATATCGGAATTGATATCCGTAACCGACTCCGATCAGGGTGTTATTAATCTGATTTCCTCTGAGGATTTCAGGCAATTATCCACTGTTGTTCGGGTCCTCGACAGAAATGACAATATGATAGATCGTGCAATCGGGGATTCTGTTGCGGGTTGGGTAATAAAAAATAAAAAATTGCTTTTTGTTGAAGATCTCGATAACGATGAGCGCTTCAGGGGATTGAGTTCCATGAATGGGATTTACCAGTCGGTCATATGTTCCCCCATGGTGGTGCGTGGTGATATGATAGGTCTGATTACCCTGGTTAGAAATTCAGCCAAAAATCCATATGATATGAATCATTGCAGGTTGGTGGGAATAATAAGCTCCCAGACCGCTCAGGTGCTGGCTAATGCCAAGCTTGTGGAGGAGCTGGCGGAATCGAACCGATTGTTGGAGGTCTCATTATCCAAACTGAAAGATGAAAATGTAAAATTGAAAAGCCGGGTGGGGATAGGCTCAGGCTTCGAAAGTATAATTGGAAAATCAAAACCTATGAAGACGGTGTTGTCGTTAACATCGAAATGCAGCATGAATGATTCTTCCGTGCTTATCACAGGCGAGACGGGTACGGGGAAAGAACTGATCGCGAGGGCCATTCATTATAATAGCGATAGAAAAGATAAAGCTTTCGTGGTAATAAATTGCAGCATAAAAACAGAGACTTTGCTGGAATCGGAACTATTCGGCCATACCAGGGGGGCTTTTACCGGGGCGGTAAAGGATAAAAAAGGATTATTCAAAGAAGCCGACGGGGGGACAATATTCCTTGATGAGATTGGAGACGCTCCGCTCTCCACGCAGGCTGCGATTTTGCGAGTCATTCAAAACGGCGAGATCAAACCCCTGGGATCGACCAGAACGGAAGTCGTAAACGTGCGCGTAATTTCGGCCACCAATAAAAATCTCAAGGAGGAAATTGAGAATAAATTGTTCCGCGAGGATCTTTATTATCGTCTTGCGACTTTCCACATCGAACTACCTCCCCTTAGGCAAAGACAGAGCGATATTCCTCTATTAATAAATCATTACTTGAAGGATCTGGCCATTAAGCTGCAAAGAGAAATTTTCAGGGTTTCTCCGGAGGCCCTGGACGTTTTATTAAAATATTCATGGCCCGGCAATATCAGGCAGCTGGAGAATGAGATGGAAAGGATAGCAGTTACCTGCGATCCTGATGGTATTATCAAACCGAAAGACCTGTCTCAGGAGTTTTTCAGCTCGGATCAGGAATTCATCGATCTGGAAAAAGGAGAGGGAGATCTAAAGAAGATCGTCGAAGAAGTGGAAAGAAACGTAATTAAGAGGGCTCTGGCGAAAAACAGGGGTAATATTTCGAAAACGTCGGAGGAATTGGGACTGACGCGTAAAGGCCTGACAAATAAGGTAAATCGTTACGGTATTGAAATCGATTTTAAATAGGGTTCGGATAGGAAGAAAAGCCATTAACGGATAACAGTTGACGGGAGTGTAGACTTTTATTAATTTTCGTTCTGTACAAATGGCTGGCGGTTCAACGTGATGTAGACGAAGTCCGTATGGATATCTTCGTTCAACATGGCTTCAATGTATTACTCAGACGGCTGAGTAATGGATTTAATTATGTAGACAATATGTCAGGGAGAGATTATGAAAAGGTCGATTTTCTTCTTCTTCTGGATTGCTATCGTTTTTGTTCTTGTTAAGGTTCCTGAATCATACGCCGAGTTAGACGAGTTGCTGAGACCATATGAGACCGGCGAAAGGGATTTCGAGAGATTCGAGATAGGAGACATGATAGTATTCTGGCATCAAAGGATTGTAGATGGCGCCATAGTGGAAAAGGACCAGATCGTTTATCAATTTGAAGCCGGATCCGAACAACTTCTAAACAAAAAAATGAACTGGCGGGATGATCTTCCGCGAAATATCGCTGTCAATATCGATGCAGGGGAGGCGGAATCCAGGGTGGAGGGAGAGCCGGTTAGCACCACATTGTATATCATATCGCCCGAATCGGACGTTTATAAAACAGATCCGATTCCTGATAATCCCTGCTGGGTGATTAGGGTCATGAGAAACGACGAAATGCGAATTATCGTAATCGATGCCGTGACGGGCGATTCTTTGGGTTACGGCGTACCGCCGCCTTACGCGTCGTTCTCCATGACCGGCCCGTGGTACGATGATCCCTGCGAGGGAGCCTGGACCAGCTGGTATGCGAGCGCCGAATACTGGTTCAATATGATGGATTATAGTTGTGAGGGGATAGTATGGCCCGCGAGGGGAGATATTCAGGGCCACGTCCAAAGTACATCGACAGGCATGTTTTATGAACTGGCTCACGGCGGTAGCAGTTCTTTTGCCAATGGCTGTGCCGACGGAACATGGTTCGAATTTACGACGGCAGGTGATATAGAAACATGGATTGCGGCCTATCCCGAAATGCGCTTCGCCTTTATAGGGAGTTGTGGGGGGATGTGCCAGACCGGCGACAATTCCTTTTCTTACGAGTTCAGAAAGGGCAGCATGACCAATACCGCCACGGTGGGTTATTGCGGAATGGCCGAGGATTATTGCGCTCTCTGCTGGAGTTATTCCGTTAGCTGGCAGGATGCGTTATTCAATTATATGTACCTGGGATGGACGGTAAAAAGCGCGTTTGACCAGGCCATGGCCGATTATCGCGATGGCACCCTGGTACAGGAAAAGGCTGCGATGGTGACTGAACGGATCGCCTGATACCTATGCAATATCAGCAAAGCCTTCTGTAGCCCCATGAGGGGCTACAGTTTTTAATATTCCCTATTAAAATAGTTATCAATCGTTAAATCTTTCATAATTCTTCCGGTTTTTCCTACTCTGCCCTCTTGCTTCATTTACTTTTATGGCTCTTCCTTC
>Ga0209536_100012478_pt1 | contig 12350 bp, 15 predicted proteins | sample DeeMarSeWOR28_12_FD_187461 | JGI IMG/M metagenome (GOLD analysis project Ga0209536, IMG submission 187461) | Marine sediment microbial communities from White Oak River estuary, North Carolina - WOR-2-8_12 (SPAdes) (version 2) | ecosystem: Environmental > Aquatic > Marine > Intertidal zone >...
GCCAATTCATATTACATTAACCTTATAAGTTAACTATTGTGTATTTAACAATAGTTAATACATCCAATTTGGGTGAATGATAAATGATTGAAGCTGCAAAAAATCCCTTCTCTGCAATGGAGATGTGGGATGACACAATGGTCACCATTAACGAGGGTGATGAGAAGAAGAGAGTGGATGCAAAGCATTACAGGATCCGCTATCTTGTAGGTGAAAGTGAAGATAAGAGATTTGTAGACAGTGGAAGTGATGAAGTAAGTGAGCTGAGTGAGAAGACACTCTTCCTTGTTCCTTCAGTCCACCGCCTTACAGGAGACCCTTTCCACTATGACCACTCTAGAGTGGAAAGTATCAGTGGAAAGAGCCGAATTACAGAGAGAACTAAGGAGTTGAATCGCCATCCAGCTTGTGAAGAACACAAGACTATCGAGGTCATATTTGAGAGTCCTGGAGTCGAGTGTTGTGCTATGTCCAAGGAGCAAGCTGACAAGATGCGTGTACCGCTCCAGTACGTAGCAGGGTACATGCTCGGAAAGAACGATGGGATGGTAAAACTTGCTCTCTCAAAAACTGTTGTGGATGAAGGAACTGAGTACTATGATCACATCCACATAATTCCTGAATCAGCAATCAAACAGATGTCCTGTTTGGAGTGATTCACAAACAAGAGGTTGAACGTCCGATCATCTCCTTGATCTGGCTGCCCCCACACAGCTAGACTTCCTTTCGCTTCGGGCGTTCGCCTCTCCCATTTATTTTTAGTTTCTCGTGTCCTGTGAAGGATGGTGTTTGGTCGATTTCGATAGAATTGTCTATCTGTATGTATGAGGATAGTATGTATTCTTGAAAAAAAGTCGAGAAAGCAATGGTACAGTAGCTCACGGATGCTTAGACTTATATACGCAAATAATAGCGCTTGGGAAAGCATCCTCCTTGGACTGTGATTTTGCATATCCTTTGGCTAAGCATGTACGCGGCCATATCTCAAGAGGACGCAAACAGGTGATTTAAAAAAATGGCAAGACCGGCACGAACCTCAATGGATAGACACAAGGGTATGGCTGTCTGTTCTGTATGTGGTGGTAGTGATTTTTACCAAGACTTGACACGTGGTGAACATATCTGCACTTCATGTGGATGTGTAATGAATGAAAGACTTTTAGACACGGGACCTGAGTGGCGAGCTTTTACAGCTGAAGAGCGAAATGCTAGAGCACGAACAGGTTCACCGATGACATTGACAATGGCAGACAAGGGTCTTGCTACAACCATCGGTTGGAGCGACAGAGATGCAAATGGACGTGCAATTGCCGCTAGCAGCCGAGCAGCAATCTACAGGATGCGAAAGTGGCAAATCAGAACTCTTGTTCATAGTTCTCAACACAGGAACCTCAGTATTGCAATGAGTGAGATGGACAGACTCACATCACAGCTTGGAGTTCCACATGAGACCAAAGAGACCTCTGCACTTATCTACCGAAAGGCCCTGAGCAAACGTCTCGTCAGAGGTAGAAGCATCGAAGGGATGGTCGCTGCAACTATCTATCTCTCATGCAGGATTCACAAGATTCCAAGACAGCTTGATGAGATTGTCACAGAGGCTAGAGTGAACAGAAAGGAGCTTGGTCAGTGTGTGCGTCTTATTCTGCGCAACGTAGACGTTAAGGTTCCAATCCCATCAGCAAACGACCTAATGCCAAGAATCTCTGCAGACCTCGGTCTTGATGGTAAGACTGTCCAGACTGCAATGAACATCATCAACGATGCTCGCGAGAGAGGGATCACAGCAGGGAAAGATCCTGGTGGTCTGGCAGCTGCAGCACTCTACATCGCAGGTATCATTGAAGATGACAGACGAACTCAGAGAGAGATTGCTGAGGCCTCAAACGTTACTGAAGTGACTGTTCGAAATAGGTACAAAGACCTAGCAAACAGCCTAAAGATTACAATTAAACCATAGTAGTTGGGAATTCACCCAACTACTCTCTTCTTCTTTTTCTAACATTACATTCATTTGCTACAACGCGTTAGCAGATTTTAGATTTCGATGAATCAGTTCATTCTAGCACTGTGTGGACTTCCGGCAGCAGGAAAGTCACTTCTGGCAGATGCTATACAAAGGGCATTGAATTTCAATGTGGAGATTGTTAGGACTGATGAGTGGAGAGATAATGATTACTATACAAATTGGAAACCGGAGAAGGAAAAACCAGTCCGTCAGAAAGCACTACAACGAGTTAGGAAATTGGTAGATGAAGGCAAGAGTGTAATCCATGATGACACGAACTACTACACTAGCATGCGTCATGAGCTGTTTGAGATAGCAGTTGAGAACAAGTGTGGATTTGCCATTATTCATGTTTCCACGCCAATCACTACAGCGTTGAAATGGAACGGAGATCGTGGTGATTCGCCTATTCCTGACAAGGTCATAGAGGATATCTTTGAGAGGTTTGACAACCCAGGAAGACGATATCTCTGGGACAACGCAGAGCTAGAGGTAGATATGGAAACTCAAGAGATGTCCGTGGTAATTCCGGAGATCTTGGAAATTCTAGGTGAGCTTAAACCAGCAGCCAAACCAAAGCTCAGTTTGGTCACAAGTAGCGAGTTCAACAAACTGGATACTGAAACCAGAAGAGTTGTGTCTGAATTCTTGCAAGAGCATCCACAGTATAGGGGAAATAGAGAGGTCTCCATAGTTCGAAGAGGAGTTCTACAGAGGTGTATTGATAGAAAGATACCTGTCAAAGGGGTTCGCGAACTTCTATGGAACGCACTCAAAAAGATGGAGTGATGGCGGCCTCCTAAGAGAATCGAACTCTCAACGCTTGCACGTTCATGGGTTTGAAGCCCACGGAACCAGACCACCGGTCCTGTAGAAGGCCAATATTCAGTTTTGAAAAAGACAGTTTTCAATCTAAAGATAACGGCTGATGACCTCTTGGGTTTCCCGTTTCCACTCAATACTTTTCTTGGCGAGCTCTGATGCGATATTTCCAGGAAGTGCTTGGTCACGAGGTAATGATTCAATCTGAGTAAGCCAACCAGATGTGGTCAGTGTGAGTGGATGCATCCTTTCCTCACCTTCAACAGCCTTTATCATCATCTCTCGCCCGTGTGCAACCTGGTAGTAAACGTTGCTTGAAGGAGATTTGTTGAGGATCTCTCTAACTACTCTATCCCAACAAGTCTTAGCAACAAGTGCTCGCTTCAGCTTTGCTTTATCCTCAGGTGAAAGCGCCTCATATTTTGATAGAGCCGCGTTCAAATACTCTGCAAGGTTATCGAGAAATACTCCAACTGCAACCTCATCCATACCCTCAGCTTCAACTCCAACAGATGATTTTGCCCCATCTACAGAGATGTTAACGTAAGCTTTCTCCCCGGCAATACGTAGTGAGAATTTTGCCTCTCCGTTGAAGACCTGACTCTCAGCTTCACTATACTCTTCCAAGATCACATTGGGTTTTGAGGCTACTGAGTACCAAGCAATTCTGAAGACGGTTGCAGACTCGTCGGTGGAATAGTTCACACTACATGAGACCTTTGCCATTTCTTCTGAATCATTCACCTATCCTTGCCTCCCTCAGGAGTACCATGAATTATTTACTGGCCTCTATATCAAGTTTGGCTGTAGCTGTTTCTATATCAGTTTTTGAGGCGCCAATGGCTGCATTCATCACCAAGTAGCTATGAGGATAGTTATCAATAGAAGAACCAATTTCACCTTTACCCACAGCTCGGGGTCCTGTGACCCGCGAATTGTATAATCGCGCCCCAATCTCCTTTACATCAAGTCCGTCCATAGTGATGGCACAGGCTACAGGGTTCCAAACAGAGAGTAGTCTCTGGCCAAGTCGGTCTGCAATCTCACTCAATTTCTTCTCTAGAAGAGTTTTGTTTTCGACTTGCTGCCGTTGTAGGTCTTTATAATTATCCAGACCAAGTGCTAGTAGCGCAGCAAGTGTCTGCACAACAGGGGCTGCTGATGCACGTCCTGCATAGGTTTCTGCAATCTGTTCAACAAACTCTTTCGATGGCGAAACTATGATGGATGCACCAACTGGTGAGAGAAAATTCTTGTCACTGCTTTGAACAATTGCATCAACCCGACCTGCATCTATCGCAGACCGAATCTCATTCATTGTTCTCTCTGATTGGACTCCATATGCGTTGTTGACAACCAATGGAATATCATGCGCAGAACAGATCTTGGCGATATTCTTCACTGGATCGGACTCTCTGGGAGGAAAGAATGTAGTGGTTGCTAGAACTGCACAACCATTAATCTTAATGTTCTTCTCAAGCGCAGTCATGTCAGCTTGAACTGCATCCCCTTCGGTGATCGTAGGAATAATTACTTCTTCAAGTCCAGCAAACGAAATTGCACGATGAGGAGAGGTGTGGTCAATACGAGGAAAGAGAACCTGTTTGATTCCATGTTCTCGCCTCAATGCGCTAAGTATGAGAGAGATGCTCATCCCTGTAGACAGAGGTGTAACGATTCCTGATTTCACATTGCTGAGACCGAGTTTTCGAATAGCATCAAGGGCAACATTATTGGCCACCTGCTGCATCAGAGATGCTCCAGGAGCTTTGGGTTGAGGAGCCGCTAGTTGACCGCTCCGCCCAATACCATGGTTGAACCCAGCAGATAAACGACCGATGAACGGAGATGCAACGCGGGCTTCGCGTTCTCCGACTCTTGCTGCCTCAGGGTCTTTGTCTGTGTCAAGAGAGGAGAGAAGTTGCAGCATCATCTCTAGTTGAAGGTCAGTGAGAGCTTTAGCTGGAAATTGTCTTCGATTGAGTACATCACGTACTGGACCCAACAATGAGTCCACGGTTGTGCGTCCTCTCTTCAGCATACTCTCTGGGATGTTCTTCTCAAGGATTCGATCAATCTCATCATTGTCCAAACTTGTATTCCTCCTCTGTCAGACGCTGATAGTTCACCTTCTCGGATTCTTTCACAGAACCCTGAAATACGACAGCCACAACACCACGTGTACCGAAAGTCTGCTTAATAACACCCACCACACCGCTAATGGTCGTCACAGTAGAACCAACTAATCGTTCTGCGACTTCTTTGCTGGATGCGATACCTTCCACCAAGACATCAGACTCACGCACCCGTTGAATTCGACCAGTTCTTGTCCTGGGTCTAGACAAACAGATTTTGTTAGGAATCTCTATCACTTCACCAGAGCCAATCACACGCATTTGTGTTGGAGGAAGGTCAGTTCGGAGTAGGAGGACCTTGTTTCCTTCTTGGAGGGCAATTGGCTTCTGGAGTAGGAGTGCAGCCTCAAATGTCGTTGTTTCGACTACATCTTCAACAATACTCATCCCGTTTTCTGATTTGAATGGTACAATCTGCCCAGTGACCACTGGCATACCAGCTGAAACACTTACTGTCATCCTTTTCGTGATTCGGCCTTTATACATAGGATTCGTTTCTAGTTTAGCAATGAAACTAGTCGCCCGAGTCATGCTTCTTGGCATACAAAGATAATCGCCCCTGGTTACCTCTTCATCATCAATATCTGGGACATTGATTCCCACCCTGTCGCCAGCACTAGCTCGATCTCGTTCATCTCCAAATGTCTGAATCGACCGCACTCTACTTCTCTTACCCAGAGGTGCTAGCTCTACTATATCACCGATCTTAACCATGCCCCTTTGAACTGTCCCTGTAACAACAGTGCCATGGCCCTTGACAGGAAAAGCGTGATCAATTGGAATGGATAATGGACCCTCAGAATCTCGTTCCTTAGGATAGAGAATACGAAGAAGTGCGGTTCGAAGTTCATCAATGCCTTCTCCTTTCAGAGCCGAAACTCGAACGATTTCAACTTCAGTATATGAAGTGTCAGTCAGAATCGTCTTCATCTGTTTCTCAACATATGAGAGCTGCTCCTGCCTCACGAGATCAGTCTTAGTTAGCGCAACGACTATCCTATCAACACCCATAGACTGGAGGACTACCAAATGCTCACCGGTCTGTATCTTTGGACCCTCATCAGAGGCAACAACAAGAATGGCAGCATCAATGATGTTAGACCCTGCAACAACACTCCGAATGAGGTCAGCATGGCCGGGTGCATCCACTAGAGTGACTAGGTACTGGTCCAGTTCAAACATCGTAAATCCCAGGTCAATCGTGATACCACGTTTCTTTGCCTGGGGGTGTTTGTCCAAGCCTGCAGTGGATACCTTCTCACTCAGGACCTTTGCTAGTGCGGTCTTACCGTGGTCTATGTGCCCCATGAGACCCACATGAACTGGGACAAGATTGTCCATATCCTCGCCTCAGTCTTCTGAGAATAGTATGCGCATAAAATACTGACGTATCAGAGTAGTTTATTGGGAGCGTTGTCTGAAAGAAGAGTATGGTATCAAGGTCTCTTGAGAAGATGATGCTCATTGCAATAGGACTATCAACCGTCGTGATAGTTGGCGTACCTGTGTTGATGTATGCGATTGACACCATAAACACAACCAATCAGCTCCAAGAGGCACAACGGGCTGCAGAACAGATGTTCAATGCAACAGCACTCGTAGATGATGGTGTGACCAATACTACTTCAATCAACGTGTGGCTCAACTCGGGGGTTTCTGTCACTGCTTCAGGAAACACACTGACAGTAGTATTCGCAGAGTCACCAGGTTTACAGAGAGCTTGGGACCAGACCTACATTAATGAGATATCCATTGATACACCGAATCTGAGTCATGTTGAAACCACTCTATACCGAATGGAAGTGGTAATGGTTGCAGGGGTTATTCATATCTCCTTTTTCGTAGCCTCAACATGAGACAGATTGCATCTGGAATTCGAGCACAACGTTTTTAATCTAGGCTCAGGTTCACGCCGCCAACACCCTCAGGTGAGGACTGAAAGCCATGGCTGATGATGTCGAAAGAATCGACGAAAGTATTGATGAGATAGAAGAGTCCGAGCCAGAGGAAGATATTCTCGAGGTTGAAGAAGACATAGAGGAGAGAAAAGGAATCAGGAAGTTTGAGATTGGTTCGAATCCTCTTGGACTGATTCTCAATATCAGAATGCTGCGTCGAGTATTCCAGATTCTTGCATTCATAGGAATCAATGGGTACATTCTTGCTTCATGGTTCCATATGCCCAATGTCCAGGCATTTTGGCACTCAATCTGGCAGAACATGCCATCATTGCCTGTCTTAGCACCACTTGAGGCACCCTTTGCAATGATTGCGGGTTCTTTTGATACGATGATACGTGAGTTCACAACGGGAATCTTCCCATTCTTCACACTGGGAGCAATGATTATCATTCTGATCTTTGTCGGAAGAGCACCTTGTGGATGGATATGTCCAATTGGAACTATCCAAGATTTTGTAACTCTACCTAAAAGAACCAAGACTCGTCCAGCTCCCGGGACAGAGGCAGAGCTCCGAAAGGTCAAGGCTTACATCTTTGTAATTGTTGCATTCTTTGCAGTTTGGGTTGGTCTTGCAAGAATAACAGGTACAGCTGAATCTCTAGAAGCGACTTTGGGCATCTTTGCTGATGATGCATTCGCGCAACTCAATCCAGCATACATCATCTTCGTTCTGCTACCAGGTCAGTTATGGCCAACAGGTCTAGACACCTTGTGGTACTTCTCGCAATGGGGCTGGCCGCTGATCCAGATGGGATTTGTCATCTTCGTGTTCCTCGTATCATTCTGGGTACCAAGATGGTTCTGTAGATGGCTCTGTCCAGCAGGCTGGTTCTACAGCATATTCTCACGAGATGCTCTAATAGGTATAGGAAGAAATCCTGCACGGTGCACACCTGATACTTGTAATGTGTGTGAGGTTGTATGTCCGATGAACATACGAATCAGAAGATTCCCATACCAACACATGCATAGTCCAGATTGTATAATGTGTTTGGAGTGTAAGAGCCACTGTCCAAATAATGCGATTGTCCTACGATTCTCATAGATCAATCTGGTCTGAGGATTCAAGGACCTTGCTAAAGGCATTATTGATACCAGAGTACATATCCATAAGCTTCAGTCCGTTTTCGGTCACTCTAGCCCCACCTCCGCCTTCAGTACCCCCCTTGAAGGTTTCAACCAGAGTGATGTTTAGTTTCTTCTCAATTTTCTTGATGACTCCCCAAGCATAGCGGTAGGACATCTTGAGCTTTTTTGCACCTTTTGTGATTGTTCCTTCTTCGTGAACCGACTTGAGGATTGCATACGCCCCAGGACCAAAGATATACTCCCCATCACGCTCTAGCCAAAGTTTGTAATCAGGCACGAGTGTGAGATTTCGTTTGTCCTTTGCGCACATATGGACAGCCTCCATGCACAAGTCTCATGGTCGAGTTTCAGATTTATCCTGAAGGATCTAGTGGCCCCATCTGAGCCGTTCCGCCTTTGTTGTGTCCTTCTTGAAGACCTTTTTCACAGTCTTCCAGTGGTCTGCACATAGGTAGACCTTCCTTGATCGTGCATCCTTGACCTTGAGGTTGGATTTTGATACACTCTCAGCAATCCGGTCTCGCTTCATTGATCTCTTGGAAGGTTTCCTACATCCTACAATACTACAAATCTTTTCCTCTGACACTTGTGCCACTTCAGGTCCATTACCTGCTGTAAGGTATTATAACTATAGCGCATAGATATCAAGTATTCAGATTCTTTGGAGTGAAGACACCACCTTCTGAGAAATCGAAGATGACTCGTTCCTCGTTTCCAAGCTTCAACTTGACTGATTTGGAGCTGTCAGCCGCTCCAACCACAGAAATAGAGAGACCGTGTTTCTTTGTTATTCTTTCAACTTCGGGAAGATTCTCATCCGAAGTCGCAACTAGAAAACCTAACGAGATAAACATTCGAACCCAATCATCTAGAGGTATGTCATTTGGACGTGTTGAATCAAGAGCATCTAAGTCCAATATGCCTCCACAGCCAGAATACTCGAACATCATTCCAGCAGTCCCAATCACACCAGCCACAGAAACATCCTTAGCTGCAGTCAGTAGCTGGTTATGTGCAAGCTCATTCATCACAGAGAGTCTCTGAACAACCTCATCGGATGAGCGACCTGTGACGGAGTCCCACCCAAGAGTATAGCTTTCACCTCTGCGTCCAATCCTGTCGAAAAGCAGCAGAAGTAAATCTCCATCTTTTGCACCACCTGCTGTGAGAAGGTCTTCCTTCATTACTGTTCCAGTGGCAGAACCGACCACATATGTTGAGGTGGAGTGGGGATTTGTATGACCTCTCACAATTGGTACTCTGAAAGTCTGTGACCCACTAATGAGTCCATCAAGCAAAGCATCTCCAATCTCAGGGTCGGAATACGAGAGTGCAACGGCAAAGGATGTGGGTGTTCCTCCCGCAGCATAGATGTCCATCATATTAGCAAGGACTGCATTGAATCCAGCAGCTCTAGGATAGTTCAAACAGAGATCTTCAACAATACCGTCTGTAGTCAGGAGTACAACCTCATCAGATTCTGTCCCTATGGCAGCTGAATCTTCGCCAAGACCATGTGGAGTATTGCCATTGAAAGACTCCTGTCGAAGTTTGTCAATAATTGAGGGAAGAACAAATTTCCTTGATATGCCGTCGAAGCTCAGAAGAAGCTTCAAGATCCCATCAAGACGACTCAATCTGACCACTCTGTGCTAGGGAACCGGTGTTGGTCCAGGAAGTAAGCCAACGGCAAAAGCAGCTTGACCAAGCAGAATGCCAAGTCCTAGGAGGGATATACCAACCATGAAGTAGATGAGGGCTCTCATCTCTGGCCTAATTTCCTCGAACACTTTAGTTCACCTTCGCTGAACAGCGACCTATGTGTTACTTATAGACATTTTGCCATGTTTGATTGTTGGTTTCATTATCTCTGTCGGAATTTCTTTGCGATGTCTTTGGGCATTGCATCAGGATAAGGTTCTTCAAACCTGACTGGGGCTTGTGTCTGAACAGGACTTCGTTCCTGTTTGCATTTCCCATCCTGTGTCATTTTTCGGTCAGCACACTTGGAGTGAACACACCATCCTTGATCGCATTCTTCGTCAATCCAGGTGCACCACACAGTCTTCTTGTTTCCTTGCTTCCGGACCTTTAACGCCGGAGGTTTCCTTGCACAAATGAATTTCTCACATAATGCCGTACAGTCCACGTAATTACCGACCATTTCTGATCGCTCCATAACTTGCTATTCTCATCTTTTCTCAGCAGTCCTGAGAAGCGACATTAGACGCTCTTGGCCCCCTTCTACAATCCTGATGCTTCTTTTCAGCTTGAACATTGTTGAGTCATAGGAGTCTCTGGAAATGTCACCAATCTTGAACTTAGCTTCAATCCTACTGACCTCCTTGTCAAGGTTCTTGAGAGTCTTTTTGATCCCTTTCACCCATTTCTTTGCTGTTTTAATTGCCTGCTTCAAATTCGCACGTAGTTCTTTGAGTGAGTCAACAATTTCGGTTCGCTGTTCTTTGTACACACTCTTGTCTAAAGTGCCAGAGATACCTTCGAGTTTCTCAAGCCGGGCTTCATCCTTGTCAATAGCATCAAGTAACTTTTCCAAGACTAATGATGATGAAACCTCAGTGAGTTCTCTTCGACGATTCTTTGTCTTCTCAAACTCAGCACGCAACTCCTCAGCTCTCACAGTGAGAACCGATTTGTCAGCCTGCTGAAGTTGGAGGGCTTGTCGTGTAGCTTTAGTCCGGTCTATGATGTTATCAAGTTCCTGATCAACAACTTCGAGTTCAGACCTGGACATCAGAACAACGGCAGCCTCATGGTCCATGTCCTCAATTGAAACATCAAAATGTGGTAGAACCTTGCTCTCTGCTTCAGGAACCTCAACTATAGGCTCTACAGGATCCTCAAACTGAGGTTCGGGTTCTGGAGATTTAAGCGTCAATTCAGTATCAAGTGGTTTTCCACAAATCTTGCAGAATCGTCCCTCAGGGACTTCCAAACCACAGAATGGACATGTAACAAGCGGCTCTGACATGGTTTTGCTCCACCCATGATAAAGGTCATACTCGGACTAGTGTCCGATTGCATTTTCGATCTTTTTCATGTTAGTGAGCCCAGTCGACTACTCACTTCATCTAGCTGGGCTTTTGTAGTGACTATCGTACTTGCACCATAGGTTGGTAGAACTTTCAACTCCTCCACAAGTAGTGCTATTGCTTTCGAAGAGTCGATTTCCTTCTTATCTAGAGAGCCATCAGGGAAAGTGAGCGATGCCTCTATCCAGGTTGTCTTTGTATCATCCGCTGGAAATAAACAGTAGATGTAGTCGTCATTGCTGCAGATGAAGGAAGGAGTATGCTCCCAAGCTTCCGCCAACAATGACCCGAAGGTCTTTGCGTTCTCAGCTTTGTCTGCCATTCAGAAATCACCCTTCTGGGCTGGATGAGTTTGGGAAACGCTTGGTCTGAGTCCTTATTTGTTTTGCTCCGGTATGACATCTACGGACGATGCCAAATGAAACTGTAGTATGCAATCTGGCCGTTTTCCTTGATGGTCGCGACAATGAACCGCTTACGAACGCTGGTTGCGAGCCTCCCAGCCCTAACAATATCTAGGGGGACAACACCTTTTCTCTGCGGTATCACATGCACCAGTAGTGGAGCATGATCTTTTCCTGGTCCGTGTTCGTAAACCGCAAAGTCAGTTCCAAACTTGAGACCGGGCCTCACGACATACCCTCGCTCACGCAACTGACTATAGACCAAGAATCGTTCCTTGAAGTCTTCGACCTTCTTTGCGCCAAGCTCCAAGAGATCATCATGCGTTAGAGTTCGTTGTTCTTGCCTGCTGTGTAACTCTAGTCGGCCGGCCTTGGTGAGGTAGGTACACTCAATCAACGAGAGTTCTAGCGGCTTGTCAAACACAGCAGACTTGGGCTTTCTAATCCCGAGAGGTTGTCCGAAATAGCCGTCTCCGTAGAGCCGCATGCCATGTTCAGGGTTCCAGACTACGCCTCGGTCCCCAACCAATTCCGCCTTGGCAATATCCTCATATGGACTTGACAATGCCTCCACCGGCCGTATCATGTGTTGAGTGTTAGAGAGAGACCTCTGATTGTGTTGGCTGCGTCTTCGCTGAAGTTAGATATCTCTTCCATCATGTTGATGAAATCACGGAAACGAAGGACCACTGCAAGATCGACCTCAAGTGAGTAGAGATGAGATACGATATCTCTCTGAAGGATGTCTATTTGCTTCTCAAGCCTACATATCTCATCAGCTTTCTTGATGGACTCCTCGATATTGATGTGAAGGAATCTTACGGCTTCTCTCTGATGTGTGATCTGGTCAATGAATAGCCCGATGAACTTGGCAATCA
>Ga0209536_100012479_pt1 | contig 12349 bp, 13 predicted proteins | sample DeeMarSeWOR28_12_FD_187461 | JGI IMG/M metagenome (GOLD analysis project Ga0209536, IMG submission 187461) | Marine sediment microbial communities from White Oak River estuary, North Carolina - WOR-2-8_12 (SPAdes) (version 2) | ecosystem: Environmental > Aquatic > Marine > Intertidal zone >...
CTTTAGGGGGGGATGATGGATCGGGTCTTAAAATCAATCCTGGCCGGTAATCACAAAAAGGTGGACTTCCCGGGGGCCATGCGCGCCATGCACCATGGTAGCTTCGATATCAGCGGTTTTGCTGGGGCCGGATATAAAAGTCAGGCAGTTGGTTAAACCTTCCCGGCGCTCGTGCGGGTCCCATTTCAGCAGGGCGTAAAGCTCTTTTAAGTCGGTAATGATCTGCTCGAGCTTAATGACCGCAATGTGGATAGCCGGCACCAGTGATACGGTGCGCGCATGGCCGGGCCGTGTCCGCATGACCAGGGTGGCCGTGTCCGCCATGCAAAAATCAGCCGATGTAATGCCAATGTAAGCGTCGACAACCTGCTGCCGGATGTCTTGATCTGTTGTTTTTTTCAGCTCGGCGATACATAAGGGTACATTTTGTTCGGCCAGAGCAGCCGTTAGATTCAGGCGTTCAATCAAGGGGTGCGCCCAGGCCACGACCTTTTTTTGATTTCCCCATTCGGGATCTTTTTCCCGGACCATTGCCGTAATGGCAGTCGTCACTGCACCGCTGTCATCACAGGGAATCACCCCCAGGTTGATGGGACCGGCAGCTTCAATCAACGTGTCGAGCAGTTTTTTACGGTCCGCAGCGCTGCGGTTTTGAATGCGCGCCAATATCGCCCCGCTTTCAGCGGATATATCACCACCGAACAAATCGACTTTGCTCCGGGATTCAGCCTTTGGTTTTCCTAAAGCCTTTTTGATGGTGTTTATAAAATTTTTCTGGTTCACAATGCTCATTTGATGGTTCTGCCCTTATACGGTTTAACTGAACGCTATTTCAAAATAAACGGTTCATCTGTTAAGGTAGATCTTGGCGCAGAGTTGCTTTCGTTAAATATCTGATTTCTCGCCAGTCGCCAGCGGCCAGAAGCCAGGAGCTGTATGGCCGAAAACGGAAACCTACTTTATACGTGACCCCTAAACCGAGGCGAATTAACAGGGTTGATCGGGTTTAACGGCCTTCTTTCCATCGTCGAATAAAACTTTGCCTGGCTAACGGCTTTAAATCACGCGCCTGCGTCCAGCCATTGACCCGCGGCGGCAGGCGGCGGATCATGCCGTTTCGCTGCGGCAGCAGTTTCTGCCCCACAGCCGCCAATCGCAGGGCAAGGTCGTAAACAGACCGCTTACGTAAGATCCAGGACCACGCCTGCCAGATCAGTTTTTCGGTTCGATCTGCCGGTCTCACCCCCCAGGCCGGGTCGCCTTCGGCCAGCTTTGCGCGCAAGGCCAGCAGCATGCGCGGCAGATCGATGTTGACCGCACAGGCTTCCTGGCAGGCGCCGCAAAGGGTCTCCCCCAGACACAGATCCTTGGCGCGATTGATGCCCACCAGCAGCGGCGTGACCACCGCGCCCACCGGCCCGGTATACGCATAACCGTAAGAATGTCCGCCGATCTTGGCGTAAACCGGGCACACATTCAGGCAGGCCGCACACCGGATGCAACACAGCATTTCGCGAAATTCGGGATCGGCCAGAATGCGGCTGCGCCCATTGTCCAGTATCACCAGATGAAACGCCTGCGGTCCGTCGACCTGACCCGCCTGACGGGGTCCGCCGATATAGCTGACGTAGGTGGCGATATTCTGAGCCGCAGCTCCCCGACACAACAGTCTCAAAAGGATATCGTGATCCTCCAGTCGTGCGGCAACCCGCTCCATGCCCATGAACGCCATATGGACTTTCGGCAGGGTGGTCGACATGCGAATATTGCCTTCGTTTGAAACGGTGGTAATGTGTCCGGTTTCCGCACAGGCGATATTGCAGCCTGAAGTTCCCATATCGGCCGCCAGAAATTTTTGCCGCAAAGCCTTTCTGGCAATCCTGGTTAATTTCGGCGGATCGTTCTCGTAGGGGATATTGAGATGATCGGCAAAGAGTCTGCCGACATCGCGGCGGGTTTTGTGGATAGCCGGTGCAATGATGTGAGAAGGCGTCTCGCCGGCCAGCTGAATGATATATTCGCCCAGGTCGGTTTCGGACACCTCGATGCCGGCATTAACGAGCGCATCATTTAAACCGATCTCCTCGCTCACCATAGATTTGCCCTTGACCACGCGCTTGACCTGATGTTGGCGGGCGACTTCCAGGCAATAATTCACAGCCGCCCGGCTGTCTTTGGCAAAAAACACGTGGCCACCGTTTTTACGGACGTTGGATGCCAGGGTTTCCAGAACAACGTCCAGATTTTCAATGGTATTCATCCGGATCTCATGGGCTTTTATGCGCAGATCGGGCCCCTCCGGCAACCGACGGTAGCATTCAGCCGCACCCCGGCCGAATCGGTTCTGCAAATCCGCCAGCGCCTTTTGCAGGACCGGATTTTTAATCGCCTTTCTGGCCTCCGCCACATAATTTTCAGTCGTTATTTTGCTCATTTAAATTTTTTATAATGATGTGTTATCGCGAAGCGATTGCCTTTTTTGTCCGGCCAGCTTGTCCCGCGCAAACGAAGTGACGTCGCGGGAGTCGGCCGGACAAAATGTCTGCGAACGTCTGCGTGCGTCTGCGGTTAACTTACATCATTTTAGGCAGCAAGGATTTGTGCTATGTGCATCACTTTTATTGAACAGCCCAGGCGGCTGAGCTTGCCCTGGATGTTCATCAGGCATCCCATATCGCATCCCACCACTGCATCGGCCTTGGTAGCGATGATGTTTTTCACCTTATCCGTGACCATGGCGTCCGAAATATCGGGATATTTAACGGAAAATGTCCCGCCAAATCCGCAACAATAATCCGAATCCCGCATTTCAATAAAATCGATGCCGGCGACATGCTGCAAAAGCGTGCGCGGCTGCTGCCTGACACCAATGCCGCGCATCAAATGACAGGAATCATGGTAGGTGACCCGCCCTTCAAAGCGCGCCCCCAGATCATCAATGCCGAGCACGTCCACCAGATACTCGCTAAATTCAAAAGTGCGCCGGGCAATATTCAAGGCACGCGGCAACCAGTGAGGCTCGTTTTGAAACAGCTCCTGATAATGATGCCGCACCATATTCACACAGGACCCCGACGGACAGACAATTGTTTCGGCCTCGTCAAACACTTCAATAAAATGCCTCGCGGCAATCCGTGCCTGGCGGCGATAGCCGGAATTGAAGGCCGGCTGCCCGCAGCAGGTTTGGTCGACAGGGCAGCTCGGGGACACCCCCAGCCGTTGCAGCACGCGCACCATGGCTTCAGCCACCTCGGGGTAGTGTGTGTCAACCAAACACTGGATAAATAAAGTAACCTTCTGGTCGTTGCTCATATTTAATTTGCAGCCCGTTCGTTTGAGTTTAACATCTTAAAAGGATGGCGGCATAAGCGGTTGTAGCAAAAAAACCTTCCGCAAACGGAACGTTTTTTTGACAATCGCTATAAAGCTGAACGCTACAACGAACCGTTAAAAAAATCCAGCCTAAAATCAGGCTCGGCGGCCATATGTCGTAGATCTTCTATATGATGTGAAAGGCTTGCGCTAAAATTTATTTCTGATAAGATATTGAGAGTTTAGGAGATGTTGACCATGTCAGAAAAAAGAGCAGCCCTGCTGGAGCTCATTGATAAAATAGAGCACATGGGGCAATTCCAGGACCGCATCGATTTCCCGGCTACTATCGGGCAGATATGGGAGGTATTTCTGGATGATGTGCGCAGCTTAATCGAGATTGAGGTCTGTGCTTTTTTTGTCGTTGATGACGATTCCCACGAATTTATTTTAGAATATGTTTATCCTGACGATAGAAAAAAAACCTGCCAAAAAGAAGTCGATTATCAAATTGAATGCGGCATATTTTCCTGGATAATCAATCGCAGACAACCGGCGCTGATCCCCGCTCTGGCATTTGAGGACGGCAAGTCAATTGTTATGCTGCCGCTTTCAACCATTAAAAGAACCCTGGGTGTCGTCATGGTCAAGACACCCATCAAGGAAAGCTTCATAACCCAGGAAAACATGAAGCTTCTGACCATGCTGGCCAAACAATACTCACTGGTACTGGAAAACACCTTATTGTATGAACGTTTGAAGCGAAAGCACAAATCGCTCGAAAAGGCCAATGGCGAAATCAGGCTTTTATCCAGAAAAGATTCGCTGACCGGCTGCTATAATCGCGGGTACCTCAACGAACACCTGCAGCACGAAATTAAAAGGGCCTCGCGGTATCATCACCCCCTCTCGATTGCTTTATGTGACATCGACCATTTCAAACAGGTAAACGATACCTTCGGTCATCTGTGCGGCGACATGGTGCTTACAGAATTTGTGCAGCGCATCCTTTCTCTGATCCGATCCGACATGGACTGGCTGGCAAGATATGGCGGAGAAGAGTTCTTACTCGTCTTGCCCGAAACCCATTACAAAAATGCCAGTCGCCTGGCCGAAAGGCTTCGTGAGGAAATTTCAAAAAAAGAATTTTCCTGGGAAGGAGAGAAGGTTTCGATCACCGCCAGCTTCGGGGTCACCGGTATTGACAGGGGCGCAAACCCGGAGAATTTTTCCGTGGAAGACCTTATCGCGATGTCCGATCAGTATCTTTACCAGGCGAAAAATTCAGGCAGGGATAAGGTTATCGGCGGACCATTTACCCCTTAGCGACCGGACTTCTTTCTTCGCTTTATTTTTTCAAACCCTGCCTCGACGACCGGTTGTATTTTATCAAGTTTGATAGGCTTGGTCAGATAATTGTCAAAGCCGACCTGTTTTAATTTCTGCAGATCGTATAGATCCGCATATCCGGTTAACGCAATGATGACCGATTGTGAGTTTCGTTCTCTGATTCGCTGGCAAAACTCGACACCGTCCATATCAAGCATTATCAGATCCGTTATGATCACCGGAAAATCTTCTTTTCGCATGAGCGCAAGCGCGACTTCAGGTGATTCAGCTTCGGCCACCGAATAACCTGCCTTACTCAGTAGTTTGTTCAATAGATCTCTTTGAAAATCTTCATCGTCGACGACCAGTATTTTCTTTTTCATTATTTTCTTCTGCCCTGTGAATGCTGTGTTTCTGCTTCTTTTAAAAGAAGGCCGCGTTTTAGTGCGGCATATCTAAAATGATTTCAAACAAGCGTGCGGTTACACCGGAAAGGTTGGGCCCTTTTGGATGGTTGTCGGAAAGTACCATTGCAGATATCCTTTTTGCGTCGGATTGGGCCGTCAGACAGAGATACCGCGCGTTTGTGACAATCATTTGTCTACATGGCAAAATCGATATTAAAGGTTTTTTATAGTAATGTCAATTTAAGAAAGCGAAAAGTTAAATGGTTAAATCGTCGATTCGTTAATGGGTTTACAATGGATTGGGTCCATTGACTATTTGACGGTCAGACCGTTTTACAAATTGGCAAAACGGCAATATCGGAGACGGGTAGCCGGCGGCTGATGGGAAGAAGACCACGATTTGAACATTTTACTCGAGCAGCTGATACTTGATTGCTTGCAGCATCTCCTGGGTTACACCCGCCCGGGATGTGAGATATTCGAGGGCTGAGCCATATTTGTCATGCAGATGGGAAAGCATGGCTTCAATGCAGTACTTCGGTGCCGAAAAATAAGGAGCAATTTTTTCCCGGTATGCGGAATCGATATTCAATTGCGCATATATCTGATTGACGACATCGGCGATATAGGTATTCGACAGCCCGTAATCATCGATAACCGTTTTTTCCGGCACACCCATGGCGAGTAGAAGCAAGGCTGCAAAGGTACCGGCCCGGTCCTTGCCGCCGGTACAGTGAAAAAGCAGCGGCAAGCCCTTTGGGTCTGCCAACCGCCTGAAAACCGCTCCCCATGTGGTGGCAAATTGATCTAAATTTAAACGATAGCCTTTGATTAAAAATGAAGGGGTTAGCCAGCTCGCATCTCCATTTTTAAGCTTTTCAAATAAAAGGCCGGGTTCAAACTTGAGATGGTTCACCGGCAGGTGGAAATAGGTACCGTGTCCATCGACTGGAAACCGATCCGGCCTGTTTTGGGCTTCAACCAGAGTGCGAAAATCGCACACGCTTTTTATCTTCATGTGTTTCAAAAAAGCAATGTCGTCATCCGACAGCCGGGATAGGTGATCCGAACGGAAAACTTTTCCCCACTTTAGCCGGTGGCCATCTGCGGTTTCGTAGCCACCCAGATCGCGGGTGTTCACCGTTTCCTGCAGGGGAAGGCGCCGTTCACCAACGATGATCGCTTTGCCTTCTTCTGGAACGATTTTAAAATAGTGCGCCACATACGGGCTCAGTTCCGATAGGGTCGCCTCGGACCGGTCTTTGGTGCGTTCCAGAGAGACCCTTTGATCGATGGTCTCCGGTCTCGTCCCGTGAAAAACAGATACCGGCAGATTCTTGTGTTTCGTTTTCCAGCTGATACGCAAGACGTTCGGGCCGCTGCGGCTCAGTGTTACGTCAACAATAGATGCGGTCGTATCCAATAAAGTCACCCCATTTAATTTCCGGTGTACCCTGGAATCCATTATTCCATACGGCCAGAATTTATCAACTAAAAATTGGCCAGCGCCTACCTGAAGGTATCTCAAAAATAAGGAACAGGGTTCCGGGATCAGAGGTTAAAAAATTAGTTGAATTGTTTGATCGAAACCGAACCAATTGAACGAATTAAACCAATCAAGCCAATATAGCGAGTGCGCCAGGCAGCCCAAAAAGAGGCACCTTTCTTTGACATAAAAAACATAATACCCTATGATTGGCTGACATTTTTGAAAGGAGTGCGAAAAAGGTTTTAATGAGTGAATTCTGGGATTGGTGGCAGCACCTGCCGCAAAACATAAGCCCGGTTCTATTCGAGATCGGCTGGTTCAAGGTCCAGTATTATGGGCTGTCCTATATTGCGGCCTTTGCGATGACCTATTTTCTGGTGCTCTACCGCATCAAGCATGAAGAACGTTTCGCGTTCAACAAAGATCAGATTAATGATATCACCACCTACGCCATTCTGGGACTGATTATCGGTGCCCGGTTGGGTTATGTGTTATTTTACAATTTAGCCTATTATCTGCAGCATCCGCTTGAGATCTTTTTGCCGTTCTCGTTCTCAAACGGATTTAGGTTTACCGGCATCTCCGGCATGTCCTATCATGGGGGTCTGATCGGGGCATTGCTGGCTGTGACATGGTACATCCGCAAAAACAAACTGGAATTCTGGGATGCAGTGGATTTATATTTTACCGTGGTGCCCCTTGGATATACCTTTGGCCGGCTGGGAAACTTTATGAACGGGGAGTTGTTCGGACGGGTGACCACCGCACCGATCGGCATGGTTTTTCCCCAGGCACCCAACGCAGCGCTGCGGCATCCTTCCCAGCTGTACGAAGCCTTTTTTGAGGGTATTTTTCTGTTTTTCATTCTTTGGGGCATCCGCAACATTAAAAAACCCAGAGGCGCGATGCTCGCTTTCTATGTGATCGGTTACGGGACCGTTCGGTTTTTTATCGAATTCTTTCGCCAGCCTGATGCCCACATCGGCTTTGTCGTTCTATCCTTTTCCATGGGGCAGATTCTTTGTGTGCTGATGATCGCAGGTGGAATCGGACTGTATCTTTACCTGCGGCAAACCCAGCAGCGGGTATAAACACCATCAGGGAAGAAACATGATGAAAAAGGCGCTCGAGGGCATCAAAGAAAACAAAATAAAGCAAAAATAATGCATACCGTCCCCCGCCAGGAAATACATCAGCGTATCGCAAGATTCCAGAACCAACTGGCCGCCCGCCGGCTGGACGGTGCTTTTATTTTACAAAACGCCGATCTGTTTTACTTTAGCGGAACCATCCAATCAGCTGTATTGTTTGTGCCCGCACACGGTGAGCCCCTCCTGATGATCCAAAAAAATCTCAAGCGGGCCGAGCTTGAATCTTCGTTAGAAAATATCATCCCGGTCGAAAACAAACATGCGGTCCCACATATCCTAAAGGACTTCGGCTTTATTCGACTGGAGCGGGCCGGCCTTGAGATGGATGTTCTGCCGGCTAATTTATATCTGTGGTTTCAGCAGTCCCTGCCGCAATGCGACTGGAAGGATATATCCGGCCTCATTCGCAGATTGCGTATGGTAAAGTCAGATTATGAAATTGAACAGATTAAAAAGTCCGCCGCTGTATTGCACACCGGTTTGACGGAGCTCAAAAATATTATATGCGAGGGCATGACCGAGCTGGAAATCGACGGACACCTGGCGATGATTGCGCGGCGGGAAGGTCATATGGGCATGCTGCGCATGCGCGGCTGGAATCAGGAAATGACCCACGCTCACGTGTTGGCCGGTGACAGCGGCGCGACCATTTCGCTGCTGAACAGCCCTCACGGCGGCAGCGGTAATACACCGGCTATGGCTCAGGGTGCGGGTTTTCGCAAGATAAGGCGAAACGAACCCATAGGGGTCGACTACGGAGTCGCGATCAACGGCTATGTCGGCGATCAATTCAGAACCTATGTTGTCGGAATGCTCTCTGAGCACCTAAAAAAGGCCTACACCTGTTCGCAGGATATCCTCTCTCTTTTGGTCGACAAAGCCCGTCCGGGCATTTCGTGCGCTGAGCTATATGAAGCAGCGGCTCAAAAGGCGGAACAAGAGGGCCTGGCCGACTTTTTCATGGGATATGGGGAAGGTCAGGTCAAATTCATCGGACATGGCATTGGACTTGAAATCGATGAATACCCGATCATTTCCTCGCGTTTTGAAGGCCAACTGGAAAATGGCATGGTGCTGGCCCTGGAGCCTAAATTTGTTTTCCCCCAAACCGGCGTCGTCGGTTTGGAGGATGACTATGTGATGACCGCCGAAGGCCTGAAGAGACTGACGCTGACAGACCAGTCGTTAATTCAAATTTGAGCTCTTCTTCGGTCTGTTTTATGATGAGAGGCAATATGCAGCTCGAATTAAGGGATATCAATTATACCTATCCAGGATCGTCCAACAACGTATTCCGGCAATTGAGCTGCCAGGTGACCGAGCCCGGTTTTCACGCCCTGTTCGGACCATCCGGTGTCGGTAAGACGACCCTGGCAAAGATGCTTGCTGGAACCATCAAAGAATTTTCCGGAGACATTCGAATCAAGCAAATGGAGCATGTCCTTTACACCTATAATCTGGAGCGGCTTCCGGGATGGTACAGTGTCCATGATCATCTGGCCCAGATAACGCCGCCACCCAACCGCCGGCGCATGCATGAATTGGTGGAATCGTTTGGGCTCGGACCCTGTTTGAATTCCCGCTTCGCACAACTGTCTCTGGGGCAGCAAAACCGGACCAATTTGACGCGTTATTTGCTCCAGGACTTCGACCTGCTGATCATGGACGAAAGTCTGGCCAATGTGGACGAAATCACCAAAGAAAAAATAATATTAAAAATCAAGGCCCTGTACCCTGATCGCTGCTTTTTATATATCTCCCATAATGTGGTTGAAGTTGCCAAATTTTGCAGGCAGATCCTAGTGCTGCGCAGTTACCATAAGCAGCCGCAGGCCGTCTCACTGCAGGGGCAGGATTTTGACGGCCGTCGGTCATTGCAAGAAAAGCATCTTGAGCAATGTATGTTGGAGATCGTCAATGCTGCATAGGCGTATTTATCAATTTTTAATGATCTATTTCGCCGGCTTTGCCGCCCTGATGCTGGTGAAATACAGCCTGAATTTATCCGATTACGTCATCCCGAGCCTGACTGAGATCTGGAATACCTGCCGGCGATATTTCGGGTTATACCTGCTGGCGGTACTCAACACGCTGGCCGTTGCCGTTCTAGGTCACGTATTGTCCATTTGCATGGCAACCGTTGTGGGAATTATCGGGCGCCTGACCATCTGGATTGGTTCTTTTATCCGTGTGGCCGCCTACAATATTCAAGCCTATCCGATTGTGGCCGTGGCGCCGATCATTTTTATTCTTTTGGGAGACGGTCTTTCCTCCCGCTTGCTCATCGCTGCAATGATCTGCTATTTTCCATTATTGCTATCGATCATCGGGGTGCTGTCGGAGCCGGTGACGGAAATCGAACATTTCTTTGAATCTACCCGTAGAATGAACTGGCAACTTCAGGTCAAAATCCGGGCTTTTGAAAATAGCCACAAACTGATAACGGTTATTGTCGGTAGCGCCACCCTGGCCATGGTCGGCACAATTGTGGCGGAATTTATTGCCGCCAATGCGGGTATCGGCTACAGTATCCGTATTGCCCTTTACCAGAGCGATCTGGCAAAAATACTGGTTGCCCTGTTTTTAATCGGAATTTGCACATCAGTCTATCTGGTGTTTCTGGAATGGCTCGGCATCATTATTAAAAGGCGCATCGGCAGTGTTTAATCCATGCACACAACCGCAATCCGCAAACAATGGGCAATTTCGCAGAGAGCCAAAGGAGACCATCCATGCAGCGATACCTGTTTGAGCAGATCGTTTCGGCCGCAGTCGGTATGATCCTTCTTGTCATGATGGCAGGCTGTGCCCCGGAGGCTGAAAAACCCCTGGAAGAAGTCAATTACCGCCTGAAGTGGCTGTACAACATCAGCGTGGTCGGAGATCTATACGCTCTTGACAGCGGATTATTCACAAAATACGGCCTGAAGGTCGACGTCAAGCCGGGAGGGCCTGAAAAAGACGCCATCAAGGAGCTGGAATTGGGTCATGCGCAGTTTGGTGTTGCCTCGGCCGATCAGGTAATCAGGGCGGTTTCCAAAGGCTCACCGATTGTCGTCATTGCCCAGCTTTTTCAAATCAATCCATTGCATTGGATTTTTCGACCGGATAGAACACCGCTAAAAACACCGCAGGATCTCAAGGGATTAACCATCGGCATTACCCATGGGGGCAATGATGAAACCATCATGCGTGCGCTGCTGGCCAAGTACGGCATCCAGGAAAGCGATGTAATCCTTTTCAGTGTGCGCTACGACTACACCCCCTTCTACCAGGGCGAAGTCGACCTCTGGCCCCTTTACCGCAATGCCCAGGCCCCCATTATCGGTGCTAAATTGCAAAAGGCCGGTGAGCGCTTCGATTTGATGGATCCCTCTAAATTGGGAATCCGATTTGTAGCCAATTCGGTGGTCACCACTCGTAAAATGCTCGAAGAGCGTCGTGAAACCGTTGAGAACTTCATCAAAGCGTTGCTACAGGGATGGCAGGAGGCTCTGGACCCCGCCAACACAGAAAAAGCAATTGCCCTGATGTTAAAATACGACAAAGAAACACCTGAAGAGATCGTCCGCCAGCAATTGCCGGCTACCCGCGTGTTGATGATGCCCTCAGCGAACTTTAAATTCGGCACAATTGATACGGCCGCATGGCAACAAACCGAGGAAATCATGCTGGCCCAGAAGCTGATCCCCGTCCGGGTGTATGTGGAAAAATTGCTGAAACCGATAAAAGAATAGTAAAAACCATGTTGAGTCGCGCAATAAATCATCAGCGACTGCATCGTGCAAACTCATGCATAAGGGATCGTAGCGAAAGAACAACAATCAACAACAAAACAATGCGTTCGCGGTAAAATCAGCATCGTACTCAAAAGCCGGTTAGGAGGCGTTTGGCTGTTCTTTCGCAACGCTCCCTTATGCATTCAGACAGTGCACGATTCCGCTATGCAGTAAAATTCCTCAACTTTCCAACATCTTAAGGAATAGGAACAATGAGAAAACGAAGTGATTTGATGACCAAAGGGCCCGAAAGGGCACCCCATCGCTCCTTGTTACGGGCAGATGGCTTTACAGAATGGGAGTTGGAGCGGCCCATCATCGGCATTGCCAACTCGTTCAATGAAATCATACCGGGGCATATGCATTTGGACAAGCTGGTGGATGCGGTCAAAGCCGGTATATACGCTGCCGGCGGCACACCGCTGGTCTTTAACACCATCGGCATTTGCGACGGCATTGCCATGAACCATGCCGGCATGAAATATTCACTTCCCAGCAGAGAGTTGATCGCCGACACCGTCGAAACCATGGCGGTCGCGCATCCTTTTGATGGTCTGGTTTTGCTGGCATCCTGTGACAAGATCATACCGGGCATGCTCATCGCTGCTGCCCGGCTAAACATACCCTCGATTTTTTTGTCCGGCGGTCCGATGCTGCCGGGCAGAGTCCATGGTAAAGATACCGGGCTGGACAAAGTTTTTGAAGCGGTCGGTCGCTTCAAAAGCGGCAAAATTTCTGCTGAAGAACTGAAAACCTATGAATGCGCAGCTTGTCCCGGTGCCGGCTCCTGTTCGGGTATGTTCACCGCCAATACCATGAGCAACCTTTCCGAAGCGCTGGGCATGTCCCTGCCCTACAATGGCAGCGCCCCGGCTGTTTTTT
>Ga0209536_100012480_pt1 | contig 12349 bp, 9 predicted proteins | sample DeeMarSeWOR28_12_FD_187461 | JGI IMG/M metagenome (GOLD analysis project Ga0209536, IMG submission 187461) | Marine sediment microbial communities from White Oak River estuary, North Carolina - WOR-2-8_12 (SPAdes) (version 2) | ecosystem: Environmental > Aquatic > Marine > Intertidal zone >...
CCTGGCAAGGGAGGACCGCGGTTGGAGGTCAGAGGTTAGAGGTTAGGGGTTATGGGTTAAGGATTATTATCGACCTTATTTATTGACAATTCGGTATCACTGAATTTTCCTATACGCGGAACTTTCAAAAGCAACTCGCAACTAGAACACGTAACACACCGCCTTTGACGCGCGATGCGCATCGCGCTTTGGGCGTTGAGCTATCATAATCGGCGTACCGCCGATTATTTAGATTGCTCAGGTTCCTCCGTCAAAGCCGATTGAGACCGTTTCCCCCTCGACAATGACCGGAACCTTACGGGCCCCCTTGGAGTATTTTAACATGGCGTCCAGATATTTGGGTTCCTTGATCACGTTGTAATAATCCACCCGGCGGCCTTCTTTGGCAAAGGCTTCACGAGCTGCCCGGGTATACGGTCAGGCGTCCTTGCCGAAAAGCAGAATTTTATCAGACACTTTTTCCTCCTCGATCGTCTTGTGGGCGATAGCAGGCTTAAAATTTCGGATCTATCTAGAAAAATAAGGTAGATATCATTTTATCCCCCTCCCTCAATCCCTCCCGCCAGGGGAGGGAAGTAAACCTCCTCTCCCTTGACGGGGGAGGTCGGGTGGGGGTGACATAAAAAAGGCTTTTTCCCTGTACCTTAATTTTGTGTATAGGACCGTTAAATTTTAATTATAAATAATTACGGCGATTTACAAATTGGACCGTAGCAAGCATGCGTGCCTTTGTCAATAATTTCGAATTGACAAACAGGTATAAACTGTTAGATAGTTAAAGGCTTTATGGCCATTCAGGGCTCAAGGTTCAGGAATTAGCAGGTCAAGCAGTATATGTGGGTGTAAACTTCAATTATCGCAGGCGGTTACCCCGAAGTTCAAAAACAACCCTGAACCCTGCTTGCCGCGCCGAAGCCCATCGGGCGAAGGCGGGAAACCTGAACCTTTGAACCTAAATATCCTGAGTCTTTAAACCTAAATGACCGCAGAGGATCCCAAAAAATATAGAATCGCAACTATTGTAAACGAACTCGGGCTGCACGCTCGCTCGGCTGCGCTGATTGCAGACATCGCCCAAAATTCAATCGGGAACGTCTGGATACAAAAAGACGATCAAAAAGCGGATGCATCCAGTATTTTGGATATCCTGACCCTGGCGTGCACGCAAGCAACCCGGGTCAAAATTATCATTGAAGACAATCGGGACCTGCCCATATTGAATGCCATTGCCGAACTTGTCGACAGCGGATTCGGTGAAAAACAGACGAATTGAGCATAAATGCGCAATTCGCAGTTACGTGTTGGGTGTCAATGGTTAATGGCATCGATGACAACTTGGATGAACAGTCGAGAGTGAGTCTTCTTTCCAACGACTAACGGATAACGCATAACTGAACACGGTTTATGGTTTTTATGCTAATTAGAGGAAATAGTTAATGTCGGAACCTGTTGCCCAACAAAGAATACTAAAAGGAATCAGTGCCTCACCCGGCATCTGTATCGGCAAGGCTTACCTGGTCGATAAAGCAGGGGTAGATGTTGTCGAAAAGTATTTTATCCCGGATGAGAAGCTTCAGGATGAGGTCAAGCGCTTCAAAGCGGCTGTCAAAAAGGCCCTGGATGAATTTCAAACCATCCTTGAGAATCGTCCGGAGGAATTGCAGCGCGATTATATTCTCGAAACCCACCTGGCCCTGCTGAAAGACAAGATGCTTTACGGCAAGACCATTGAAACCATTCAAAGCGAAGGTGTCAATGCCGAATGGGCCCTCAGAAAAATCGTCTCCAGCCTGAAAGCGACCTTCGAGACAATGGGCGACGAATACTTGAAAGAACGGGCCGCGGACGTGGGGCACGTATCCGATGCCATCATGGGCAACCTGGTTGGAGCGCCCTCCCATAATATCGCCGCCATCGACAAACGGGTTATTTTGGTGGCCCAGGACCTGTCTCCGGCCGATACCAGCCAGATCAACCTGGAAAGGATCAAGGGATTCATCACCAACCGTGGCGGCAAGGCCTCCCACACCGGTATTATGGCCCAGGCGCTGGAAATTCCCGCAGTGGTCGGGCTTGAAATCGCTACGACGGCAATCAAGAGCGACGATGTGATCATCGTTGACGGCAATACGGGCACGGTGATTTTGGATCCGGATGAACAGACCCTGGTCGAATACGAGGAACGCAAAAGTGATTATGAAGAATACAGGGCGGTCATCACCCGCGAAAGCCATCTGGCTGCCGAAACCACCGATGGCGTTCAACTGCAAGTAATGGCCAATATCGAATTTCCGGAAGAAATCGTTTCGGTGAAAAATTACGGCGGCGACGGCATCGGCCTTTACCGGACCGAATTTCAGTATATGAATCGCCCGGAATTTCCCGGCGAGCATGAGCTGTTCGAAAAATACCGCGAAGTGGTTGAAGTCATGGCCCCCATGCCGGTCACCATTCGTACCCTGGACATCAACGGTGACAAGGCCATCGCCAACCATTCCGGTCTGGACGAGGCCAATCCGGCCCTCGGACTGCGGGCCATCCGATACTGCCTGCGCAAACCCGATGTTTTCAAAACCCAGCTGCGCGCGATTTTAAGGGCGGCGGCTTACGGAAATGTCCGTATCCTGTTTCCCATGATTGCCGCCTATTTTGAAATCTGCGAGGCCCTGAAGGCTTTGGACGAAGCCGCCGAGTCCCTTGAAAAAGACGGCCTGCCTTACACGCGCGAGATTGAAATCGGAATCATGATAGAGGTTCCTTCAGCCGTGGTGCTGGCCGATCTGCTGGCGGAAAAAGCAGATTTTTTCAGCATCGGGACCAATGACCTGATTCAGTATGCCCTCGCCATCGACAGGGGCAACCGGAACGTGGCCCACCTTTTTCAGCCGCTGGATCCCGCGGTTCTTAGGCTGATCCAGCAGGTGGCGGATGTGTCCCGGGAAAAGGGAATCGAGGTTTTCATGTGCGGAGAGATGGCGGCCACCGCCCAGCATATTCCACTGCTGCTGGGCATGGGAATGGACGAATTGAGCATGAATCCCCAGTCCATTCCAAGGGCCAAACGGGTTATTCGCTCCCTGAAAGTCAGCGATGCCCGGGCAATTGTAAAGGACGCTTTAAAAAAGAAAACCGCCCGCGGCGTCTTCGAAATAGTCCAGGAAGCCTATGGCGATATACTGGCGGAGTTGGACTATCATTAAGGCTGGTTGCTGGTCTCTGGTAACTTGTTGCGGGCTTCCGGGTACTGGCTGATAGCCTTTTAACGAAAAGATCCTCGATATTCGATTGTCGCTTCTCGATGAATGACAGAAAACGCTGAATTTGCGGAATTGCAATCTCGAGCCTCGCAAATCAAGTATCCAGCAACCAGGGCCAAGCGACAAGAAGCCAGATCAATGGTCGATAAAAAAGAAAACAGTTCTAAAAAGATCATCGCCGTCAACCGCAAAGCCCGGTTTGATTACTTTATCGTAGACGAATACGAGGCCGGGCTGGTACTCAAAGGTACCGAGGTCAAATCCCTGAGGATCGGCAAGGCCAACCTCAAGGACGCCTATGCCAAGGTTCAAAACGGCGAGGTGTTTATCTATCAACTGCACATCGGGCCCTACCCTTTTGCTTACTACGGGAACCACGATCCGCTCCGGGTCAGAAAGCTGTTGCTGCACAAGCGCGAAATCAAACGAATTTCCGCTAAAGTCAACGAAAAGGGTCATTCCCTCATACCGCTGAAACTTTATTTTAAAGGGGGCAAGGTCAAGGTGACCATCGCCCTGGCCAAAGGCAAGCGTAAATACGACAAGCGCGAAGCTATCAAACGCCGCGATGAACAAAGGGATTTGGATCGGGAACGGAAACGCTACACATAAATCTCAGACTGAGCGGCCGTCAACCCACCAGGCTCAGCCTGGAGACCCCGGTGGAAGTCACCTGTAAGGGCAGATGCAGGCAGGTTCAATCCATGCCATTGACACAGTGATTCCTTGACATTACAGCCGGCATCCTGTAACTGAACCCCGGTTGTAAACCACCGCCTAATTATAGCTGGTACACCGGAAATAATCGATGCAATCTGCAATCCAGACACCGCCGGGCTTCATGGCGTGGAAGGAGATCCAATCCCTGGTTGGCTCCATCAAGACCCGTTCTCTTGTCGCGCGCCCAACTTCCATCGAACAGTGCCTCGAGACGCTGGTCTATTGCCGGCAGAACGGCATGACCATCTGCGCCCGCGGGGCCGGACGGGGCTACGGCGATCTGGCGCTCAACGACGGCCAGGCCCTGCTGGATATGAGCGCCATGAACCGCATCATCGAATTCGACGAGGAAGCCGCCCAGATCACCGTCGAAGCCGGCATGCGGATCATCGATATTTACCAGGCTGTTCACCACCGCCTGCTCACCCTGCCGGCCAGCCCGACCGAATCGCACTCCAGTGTGGCCGGTGCCATCTGCGCCAACGTTAACGGCAAGGATGCCTGGCGCCAGGGCAGTTTCGCCCACCAGGTGATCAGTCTCAAACTTCTCCTGGCCAGCGGTGAGATCCTCACGATCGACCGCTCCCACGAGCTGTTTAACGCGGTCGTGGGCGGCATTGGGCTGCTCGGTATTATCGTGGAGGCAACCCTTCAGCTTAAACCGATCCCATCGCCTTACGTGGAGATCAACCGCATCCCGGTGCCCGACGTCGACGCCCTGCTGGAGACCATGGCGCGGGTCGAATTAACCTACGACGCGATCGTGGTGTGGGTGGACGCCTATGCCCGCGGCCGCCGGACCGGTCGCGCGGTGATCCACACCGCCAAATGGCTTGAAATCAACGAGACCGAATCCCAGCGCCGTGATGTTCTTAAAGCCGGTTACGAACGTCTTGAAAATCACCGCCAGTTCGGTCTGGCCCTGCATGAAAGATTCGGTCCCATCCTGTCGCTCATGCTGCATGCCCAGCGTCCCATGATGAATCTGTTCAACCGGCTCTACTACGCCGGCGGAGAGTTGTTGGCGGCAACGGGGCGGTCCTCGAACACCGAGCTGTTCCTCCGATTCGCTTTCGAGGCCAGTTTTACGGTTCCACCGGCCCACCTTGTCTGCGGTCCGCGGGGGTACACCGTCCAGCTCACCTTTCCGCGGTCCGGCGCCCGCGAAGCCATCGTCGAATTGCTGGGTATCTGCCAGTCCTCAGCCTGCCCGCCGGTCACAACCATTTTGCGGGCCCACAAATCCGACAACTGCCTGATTTCGTTTTCCGAGGACGGCTACAGCCTCAACTTCGAGTTTCACCCGAAGAAAAACTCCGAGGCCGCCAGCCGCGAGGCGGTCGACCGCCTGATCGATGCAACCGCCCGCCGCGGCGGAAAGATTCACCTCGCCAAGGACCAGGTCCTGCGGCCCGATCAGTTTTACCGCGTCTATCCCCGCTACAAGGACCTGTTGAAGATCAAACGTCAGCTGGATCCGGAAGGTCTGTTCACCTCCGATCTGGCCCGCCGCGTTGGTATCGACCCTGTACTGAATCAACAGCGGCCGGAGAAAAAGTAAATTATGAAATTGATTCGTCTGACCAAAAAAATCGGCAAACCCACGGTGCTGGGAAATAATCCCGAGATGGATATTCATTGGGCATCAGGCCCCGGGTTCCGGGACGGCCCGGAAGATTATTTCTGTGTGAGGGTCGAGGGCGATGAGTACGATTTTGCTCTCGAATTCAGTGTTGACGAATCCAGGCGTGTGAAAGAGCAGGTGGATAAATTTCTAAAATTTATCGACGCCGGCCAGCCGATGTGGAATCCGGGCAACCATTTTAAGAATCTTAAGAAGACCAGGCACAGCTAATCGTAAGATTCCCATTTTTTTATGATGCAAGGGTGCCACCGGTTCGGTTCAATTTGTGACCGCCGCCAGTCGTCCGGATTACCCACCCCGGCGCTGAATGATATCCTTTTCCCCCTTTTTAAAAATTAATAAATGATCGCTATCCGGGCTTGACAAGGGTATTATAGTGTATTTGAACCCCTGGTTATAATCTGGTGGAGAAAAACGATGACCATCTGGCTGGTGACCCTGATTTTAGTCGTGGCAATGCTGTTGCTGATTACCGAAAAGGTGCCGGTGGACCTGACGTCTCTGGGTATCATCGTGGCCCTCGCAGTCAGCGGCATTTTAACGCCCACCGAGGCCATCGCAGGCTTTGCCAGCCCGGCCGTCATAACGGTGGGGGCGATGTTCCTGATCAGCAAGGGCATGATGCGCACCGGGGCCGTCCGATTTATCAGTCAACGGGTGGCTGATTATTCCCGGGGCCGACCAACCCTGGCCATATTTTTAATTCTGGTTATTGTGGGCACCGCCTCGGCCTTTATCAATAACACCCCCGTGGTGGTTCTGTTTATCCCCATTATTTTGAGTCTCGGCTGTGAGCTGGATTTCAGCCCGTCCAAAGTCCTGATCCCGGCTTCCTATGCCTCCATTTTAGCCGGCACCTGCACCCTGATTGGAACGTCGACCAACATCATTATCAGTAATTTGAGCGCTTCCCATGGCTTCGGCGCATTGGCCATGTTTGAACTTTCACCGCTGGGTGTGCCCATTGCCCTGTTGGGCCTTGTGTTTCTATTACTGGCCGCACCTCGGCTGCTGCCCGACCTGCACAGCTCGGTGTGCGAATTGAAGGATGCCGACCATCGCCGGTATCTGGCCGAGCTCCAGGTTCCCCGCGGCAGCCGGATCATCGGAGAAGACCCCAAAGCCTTTTTCGCAGGCCGCTACCCGGACATGGAAGTCCTGGAGCTCATCCGCTATTCCCACGTGTACTACCCGGACCGCGATACGGTCGCCATCGCACCGGATGACCTGTTGCTGGTAAAAGGATCGGCCGAGGATCTGGTTGAAATCCTTCACGACGATCTGGTTGAATTGCCGCTGGCCGAACAGGACATCAATTTCGAGGCCGAGAAAAATGATGCCCTCATCGTGGAGCTGATCATACCGCCCCAATCATCGCTTCTGGGCCAGCGCCTGGTGGCCAGCCGCCTGCAGCGGGACCCCGATATCCATATCATCGCCATCAAACGCCGCGAACTCCATTATGCCGAACCACAGGTCAAGGAGGTTCGCCTGCAGATCGGCGACATCCTGCTGGTGCGCCTGCCGGAGTCGTCCCTTGACCGGTTGCGCGGCGGCGCAGATTTCATCATCGCCGAGGACGTCCACCATGAACTGGTGCACAAGCGTCTGGCCCATCGCGCTTTTATTATATTCGGCGCCATGGTGGTGGCGGCCGGCACGGGAATGGCGGACATACTGGTCTGTGCCCTGACCGCCGCCTTTCTGATGCTGTTAACCGGCTGCCTGCAGCTGCGCGACGCCTACCAGGCGATTGACGGCCGGGTCCTTCTGATTATCATCGCCATGATCGCGATGAGCGCCGCCCTGGAAAAAACAGGCGCCTCGGCCTTTTATGCCGGGGCCTTTCTGGACCTGTTCGGCGGGCTCAGCCCGGTGTATGTCCTGGGCGGCGTGATCCTGCTGACCAGCATCAGCACCCATGTATTGAGCAACAATGCCACGGCCATCCTGCTGCTGCCGGTGGCGATCGCGGCCGCCCAGGGACTGGGGGTGGACCCCAAACCGTTTATCGTCGCGGTCTGTTTCGGCGCCAGTGCCTGTTTCGCCACGCCGATCGGCTATCAGACCAACCTGCTGGTGTACGGCCCCGGCGGCTACCGCTTCAGCGATTACCTGAAACTGGGCATTCCGCTGAACCTGCTGGTGCTGGCAATGGGCACGCTGTTCATACCGGTGCTGTGGCCGTTTTAAGATGTTCTAACTATTCAAGAGCCCCAAGATTTCTTCCCGCCCGTCATTCCCGCGCAGGAAAATGTGTCATAATGCAGAAAATCGCCTGTTCTCTGGCTGTCATGCCGGATTTGATCCGGCATCCAGAAACGTCACTTCTTGAAACCAAACTGGATTCCGGGTCAAGCCCGGAATGACGCTATGGAAGTATGTGGCTTTTTACAAATACGCCACACTCCGGCAGGGGGAATCCATAAATCATATATTTGCCTAACCAGAGGCTGCCTGTGAACAAACTTACCAGGCTCTCGCACACAGCAAAAGGCAGAGCACGCGACAGCTCTGCCTTTAGGTATTTTGATTGTCAATTAGCGTCTAATCGGGTCATGGACACGGGAGCGGATCACCACAGTCTTCGCACTCGACATTTTCCCAGGGGATCCCGCCGTGCCCGCCGGTGCCGCCCTGGTTTCGCACCATGGCACCCACCCAGTCCACAAAGGGCACGCCAGCCGAATCTTCAGTATAAAACTTATCGTATCCCATGATCGTGTGGGCATCGCCTGCGCCAATGTAGTAGCGGTAGTTGGGTGCGTCGGCGGCCGAATCGACCAGTTCCAGCATACGGTCATGCCAGTCACACCAGACCAAAGGCCATTCTTCCCATTTGCTCGGATCAGTTACGTTCAGCATAACGTTGTAAAAGAAGGTCTGATTCCAGTCCCAAGCGGTGGTGTATTGGGCGATCTTGCGGCGGGGGTAGTAGTCGGCGATCATCAGATACATTTCGTCGAGCTCATATTCGGAAAAGGGCCGGTCGAAGCCCGGGATCCAGGCCGGCAGATTGTCCTGGATGCCCCAGTTGTTGATGTCATTGGTTTGAAATTCTTCGGTGACCACACCGTTGCCGGCATCGCCCAGGAGGCTGGCCTTTGATTTGGGAAAGGCTTCCTGGATATAGGGAAAGCCCAGGGTCGCCCCGTAACTGCCGGCGCTCGACCCGGTCACAAAGATTTTGTGCGGGCGCCTGAAATTCTCTGTCATCCATTTTAAGACAACCAGAAAATTGTCAAATCCCCGGTGGTGCGCGGTAACATACCCGCCGCCGATAAGCGGATAATCATAATCATTACTGCCCCAGTGGATATCCCCCGTACAGTAGGGAATGGTCACAAAGCTCCAGTCTTTAAAGGGATTGGCCGGATTATCGGTGTCAAAGATGCCACCGGCCATTTCAAGCTCTTCTACCGATTCGTCAACTTCCTGGGAACAGGTTGGTGCATAGATGGTATTCATACTGTGCCAGCAGGCGCCGCCCCCGTCGAAAAAAACCACCAGATTGTTGACCGTACCGCCTTTGACAAAAAAAGAAAACGTCAGATCCGTGAACGGCATGCCGATGCAGGTGGGCGTCAGTTCTCTGCCCATGAACTCGGTGGGTTCGGGTACTATTTCTGTCCAGGTCTGGGGAATATCGGGCAGGAACTTTTTGGAGCGGGGTTCGCCCGCAAATGCAAGAGGCACCAGGCTCATGGTCAACAAGATTGCTATTGCCATTTTGAATATTTTTAAATTAGTCATGCTATCCTCCCATCTGATAAAAAAACTTCAATTCAGGGCTCGAGTCAATTCTCTATCCGGCTTCACCCCCTTTCATTCAGGCCTTGGAGGGTGTGGCCCGTTGTCAGGGCCAGACAACGGAGCACGGACACCATCAACAATCGTCCAACATCACCACCCAGCGGGACGGCCCATATCCCCTAACGAGTAATCACAGACACCGCCCGGAAAAATTTCTTCGAGGCGCTGCCGGGTGGCGTCATCGATATCAACCGGATCGTAAAACCCCTTGGCGATGGCCTCGGCCACGGGGATGCGGTAGCATTTGAAGACATCGCCCTTGATATTACCGCCGGCCACGATGCGGGAGGTGGAAAAAAGCGGGAAAGCCTGCGTGCAGGGTCCGGCAGGATCGCCGTCCAGGATGCCGGCCCAGGCGTCGTCACCCGCATAGGTTGTGCCGTCTTCGAAAAAGCATTTATCCTGAGCAGCTGCCGGTTTGCTTCCGCTCGTCAGCCACTCGTCGAGCAGCTCGATCGCCTCCATTGTAGGGTCACCGGGATAGACGGTGGCCGGGTGTACGAACCATATGAGCTGATTGTCGGTCGAGCCTTGACCGTCGATCATCCGCTGCCGGGTGGCAAAGGATTGCTGGGCATGGTGCATATCCAAAAACGGATCGAGGTAGGCCCGCAAGTCGATGGCAGGGATGTCAAGCTTGCCGATGAAAACGTGCCCGGACTTATAGGCTGCATTCATGGCGCCGATATCGCCTTCGGTTCGGGGAGCAACTCCCAATTCATTCGGCTTGATGTCGGCGTTGCGAATACTCCACGGGTCAAAATCTGTAGGATCGGGGGGATATTCCCCAACCAGGTGCTGAATTTCGTTCCAAAGCGAGAAGGGATAGCCTTCGGGGACCATTTCATGGGGTCGTCTCCAGCCACCGACCATGGCATTGATATTCAGGAACTGTTGAATGCTGATGTTGCCGTCCTTAAGGGCCTGCAGACCGTACTGCACACCGACATTGTCCCAGGGAGCCGGTGAATAACCATTGTCATCGACACCATAGATGTTTTTCAGATCGTTCCAGTGGTTCCACTTAACCCCTAAAACAACGTCATCCGGGAACTGATCCAGGTCCTCGACATCTGTAAACAAAGGATTGAGAGCCAGAGGCGTCAACCCGAACCAGCCGTTGACGCATTCGGTGCTTCCTAAATGTCCATACATTCCCCATATTGGATGGGGTATGCTGTCACTGGAGCTCAGACCTTCGATCCAGGTTCTGGGCAGAACAGAACCTAACCAACTGAAATCTGATAGATTAATGCCTCCGAAAGTGAAATCCCCCATGGCGGGGGCCACCGCTTCAAAGTAATATTCCAGCAGCATGCAGTCCCCGACATAGATCGATTGGGTTACCATATCAGAGTAGGATGCCTGGGGAATGATCCCGTCCAGCAACCCGGGATGATTCTGGGCAAAGACGTACTGCTGGATGGCCCCGCCGGAGCCGCCCACGCTGATGGTGTATTCGGGCTTGCCGAAGCGTTGGACAAAGTGCTTTTTAACCATGATGGCGGTCTCGCCGGCCAGCTGCAGGTTGTAGTGCACGCCGGTGCGATTGCCCGTGGAGTAGCATACGGCATAGCCCCTGGAAAGGGCGTCGTCGTAAAGCGGGCTTCCCGTGCCCAATCCTCCCTGGTCATGGCCGATGGCCACCCCGCCACTGAAGCGGTAGAGCAGTTTGCCGTTCCAGGCCGCGATCGGGTTCCCCTGATCATCAACCGGCCAAAGCATGGCGATGCCGTAGATAAAACGGTTGATGGTGCCCCTTTCCAGACGGACAATGTAGGGAAAGGTTGAACCGTTGCTGTTGGCTTCGGCCAGGTCGTCCGGACGGCTGGCAGGGTCATCGAGCGGGTAAAAGGAGCCATTCGTTGAGCGGTAAAAATAATCCACCCGCGTGACCATGCTGCAGTCCTTGCAATACCCGGCCGTTTCACCGGTCGGGTTGCCCAAATCATCTTCTTTCTCGACCACAATGCCCTGCCCGTCATAATTGTCCACCAGGGGCTGGCCAAGATCTGAATCTTCAGTCCGGCAGACAAAGGGATACTGGTGGGGGCCGGAAAAGACAGGGCCGGTGGGCCCGGTTTCGGCAACCTGAACCGCCAGATGACTTCCCGGGTCCCCTTTTATTTTGACTTTAAGGGTGTTGTGCTTTTTAAGATTGGACAGCGGTATCCGGATGACATCGCCATTCTTTTTCAAATAAACGGGCTTGAACACCAGGCGGCCGTTCACCCAGATATGGGCTTTCTGAATCCGCCGGCTGCCGTCGGGCTCCCCGTTCCACACCAGAAGGCTGCCGGAAATGTACCGCCCCTGTTCGGGCAAGGCGCTGAATGTGGTGTTATGTCTGTATTGCTTTTTTGAGGTCACCACGTGTGCTTCCGGTCCGTAAAGGGTTAGTTCCACCGCCAGGGATGACCCCGCAAAAACACCGAAAAACAACAAGAAGATTATCAGAAAGATTTTTTTCATTACAAATCTCCTTATGGAAGGTTTCTAAATTATGTTTTGCATTGGAAAATGCCCGCCTTGATGCCCGACGGCTCCGCTGCCGGAAGTCAGTCTCATCGTTCAGGAGGCGGTAATCATTACTATTTGAAAAACCTCAAAGGAGTATAAGAGGTCGGACCCGCCGGGAGGCTTCAGAAAGGAAATTTCAAACGACCTATCTTCAGTAATTGTTTCATGACCTGTTTGATAAAATTTTGGTTTTCGTCTGATCACAGGCAGAAAAAACAATTAACCGGACAGAGAATTGTCGTTGCCACAGAAAGAGGAAAAGAACTCAACAAGGTGTTGTCACAAAATGTCGGATCGATCCAACGTTGGGGATAGAGTGCGCGGGCAGTTATATCGGGTACAGTATTTCATAAATATCTTCATGTCAATTAAAAAGTAATCTGAGATTATCAGT
>Ga0209536_100012481_pt1 | contig 12348 bp, 8 predicted proteins | sample DeeMarSeWOR28_12_FD_187461 | JGI IMG/M metagenome (GOLD analysis project Ga0209536, IMG submission 187461) | Marine sediment microbial communities from White Oak River estuary, North Carolina - WOR-2-8_12 (SPAdes) (version 2) | ecosystem: Environmental > Aquatic > Marine > Intertidal zone >...
CCAGTAAAAGGCTTTACGCCTGCGATAGCGTAGATTTTTGTACTTCCGCATGGCCCATCGTTGCAATGCGCATGGCCTATCGTTGCAATGCGCCGTTGAGTTGATTAAAAATCGGGTAAAGTGCCGACTTATAAAACTGCCCATAATAATTAATCCAACCCCTTATCACCGGATTAAACATGCAGGCCAGATCTTTGATGGACTTGTCGGTCATTCGGTGTATCCGCCAACTTCTTATAGTTTTCCGCATGGATTTGGCTGCCTCATCGCTCAATGTAGAGCAACAGCCACCTGCTATTCGTGTGCTTGCGAACAGCGCACATCAGCAGCTTGTGGTCGATGTTGTCAAAGAAGGCCTTGATGTCACAATCCAAAACCCAGTTGTAGCGCCAGCATCTTTTGCGCGCTACACCAACAGCTTCAATCGCTGACTTGCCAGGCCGGTAGCCATATGAGTCCGGTTTTGACCTCGTCTATAACATTTCGACGCCTCATCGGATGGTTCGCTTGTGCTCGTCTCTCTGAGTCTTACCTGCCACGATCCTTAGCCGTGACTTTTCCTAAACGCTCACTACCTTGGCTCTTTACCAACGCAGCTTTAGGTGGTTTGAAGCCGGCTCCGAGGTGCCCGCCCTCATCTCCTGCACAGTTGCGCACACTTTATATTAAAAGTGCGCTCGTGGCGCACTATGTAGATGGTATCACAGTTGTGGAATCTAGCAGAGATAAGCATTTTGTTAAAAAAACATAAAGGGGAGAGACCGCTATTCTAAATCCTCAATCCGCAATCAAGATTACTCCATCACTCAAATTTACTTTCGTAACGCCTTATACCCTGCTTCCAGGGCCTTGATAGAAGCATCGTGTATTTTGGGGCGGTCACCAAATCTTTTTTTCAAGACCTTTTTGACGTCCGCCAGGGAGCAAAACAAGTTTATCCCGTCGTTGCCTTTCCGACCGGCTCGGGCCAGAGCCAATCCCAGCACAATTAAATTAAGCGATTTGGGATTTTGAATTTCCTGAGCCAGCTGATCGGCGTCCACGGCGCTGGCGGTCGTATTGTTATTGATCTTCATATCATCTCTGCTGTTGACCACTGCCCAGCCGCCGGGTCTTAAAAATGAACCGTGCTGGGCGATATTTTCGTCCTTTAAAACCAGCAATCCGTCGGCCTGAAACGGACGGATCAAGGGGCTGGCAAAATCACCGACCTTAAAATGCGAGACCACTGTTCCCCCGCGTTGGGCCATACCATGGGTTTCCGAGGTAAAAACCGGCAATCCCTTATTGATGGCCGCTTCAGCCAGCAGGCTCGTTATAAACAATACCCCTTGGCCGCCGACACCACTGATCAGGATTTGCTGTTTGAATGCTTTGCTCATTGCTTCCTCGCTTGTGCATATTGTGCGCTCACTCGCAGTTAATCGTTATTGGGCAATAGTTATTGGTTTAATGAGCAGGAATATCAGAAAGGTCCTATCAATAACGAATAACGGATTACGAATAACTGCTCATAATTTTAAAATCGTCTAATAATCCGCTTTCCTCCTTAATTGTAGGATGACCAAACTTACTTTTTGGGTACAAAAGCCCCTTTGGGACATACATTCAGACAGACGCCGCAAGCAGTGCACAGGATTGGATCGATACTGACGTGCTTATCGTCTTCATCGTGATGATAGATCAAGGCCGGACATTCAAAATTTTTGATGCAGTATCCACAACCATCGCAGTCATCGCTGACTTCCACCGGTATGATCTCACCGGCCCCACCCTGCCGTGCGCGATGAAGAACACACGGATATTTTGAAATCACCACGGCCGGCCCATTTTTGCGGCTGTACTTTACCGCTTCTTTAAGGAGGGAGATAAAATCTTTAACCTCATAAGGGTTGGCTTCGCGTAGAAATTTGACCCCGCAACCCTCAACCAGCGAACGAATATCAACGGTCTCTGTGGGCTCGCCGCAGGCCCCATGACCGCTGGCCGGCGTGGGCTGATTACCGGTCATGGCGGTGGTACGGTTATCTAAGATCACCAGCACAAAACCCACTTTCTGGACCACCGCGTCGATAAGGGCCGGTACGCCGGCGTGGAAAAAAGTCGAATCACCGATGGTGGCCACGATATCCGGTCTCTTTTTCTCATTTTTATAGGCATGATAAAATCCGCAGGCCTGACTGATGGCGGCCCCCATGCACAGGACCGTATCAACAGCACCCATATTGAGACCCAGGGTATAACAGCCGATGTCGCTGGTGTAGATTCCGCGGGGAGCGGCTTTTTTGATGGCAAAAAAACTGGCGCGATGCGGGCACCCCGGACACAATGTCGGCCGCCGGCCTGGAGGTGATTCTATCGAAAAAGCCTCGGATTTGAGCCCGACAAAATCACAGACAATTTGCTCAATCTTTTCAGGACTTAGTTCGCCGACCCTTGGCACCGCACCGGAATTCTTTCCGTTCACCCGATAACGGTCTGCCAGTTGCATTTCGATAACGCCCATGGTCTCTTCAATGACCAAAATGTCTTCATAGGTTTCAATCATCAGATCGATAAATTTGCTGTGTAACGGAAAGGGCTGCATAACTTGATAAAAAGGAACCTTTGACCAGAGTTTCAATTCCTTTAAAATGTCCTTGGTATGGGCCGCCGCCACCCCTGAAGCAATTATCGCGCGCGTAGATTTTCCAGTGCGATTTCGTTTTTTGGGTGCGGTTGGGCGATATTTTGCGATGGCTGCCAGTTTTTCTTCCAACTCACCGTGCAGTTGAAGCCGAAATTTAGGTGTGGCCGCCCAACGCATTGGATTTTTTTCGAATTTAATTTCACGATTGATCTTCGGAATCGCCCCCAGCGAGATATCCTGGCGGGAATGGCACACCCGGGTTGTTGGACGGACCATCACGGGGATCTGATGGGCTTCGGACAGCGCATATGCCATACCCATCATTTCTTTGGCCTGACTCGGGGAATCCGGATCCAGCACCGGTATTTTGGCAAACATGGCCATCAACCGACTATCCTGCTCGGTTTGAGAAGAATGGGGCCCGGGATCATCAGCACTGATGAGAACAAACCCGCCCTTGGTTCCCAGGTAGGCGGCACTCATAAGCGGATCAGAAGCCACATTTAAACCCACCTGCTTCATGCTGACCGCCGCCCGCAGACCGGTCTGGCATCCGGCATATGCCACCTCAAAGGCCACTTTTTCGTTGACGGCCCATTGCGTATGCATGGGAAGTGATTCCTGGTTTTGAAAAATTGCCACCGCCGCCAGAATCTCCGAAGCCGGTGTTCCCGGATAAGAGGTTGCAATGGCACATCCGTTTTCGATCAGACCGCGTGCGATGGCTTCATTTCCCAGTAGTAATCTTCTTTTGCTTTTGCTCACTGTTTAGTTCCTTACAAGTTTTTAGAAGCTATCTCAAAAATGCATCTAACGCTCAATGGCTGTGTTGCAAACCGATTCAAAATACTCGAATACTGTCGTGTATGCTCCGCTTTTGAATCGGTTTGCGCCTTGCCCTTGAGTGTAATCTACTATTTTTGAGACAGCTTCTATTAACCATTAGGCACATAGAATCTTCGTCGTCGTCCTCGTGCTCGTCCTCCAAAAACCAAACCATCATGGATGCTCGACCCGTAACACGAAACACGCAACGCGCAACACGCTAAAGTTCAAACGCTGCCACATTGATAATCAACGGCAAATCTCTCATTTTTTCAATGACATCCTCAGGGATCGGCGTGTCGGTTCGCAGAAAAATCATCGTTCTATCCGAGCCTTCTTCCTGGCCCACTCGCATGCGACTGATATTAATGCCGTTGTCGCCCAATAGGGTTCCGATACTGCCGATCGCTCCGGGTTTGTCATGATTATGGATTAAAATAAAACGGTCGATGGGTTCCAGCTCCAACCGGAAATTGTTGATGTTGACGACACGGGGATTCTTGCGGCCAAATATCGTTCCGGCCACCAGGTTCTCATCCTTATCGGATATGGCCCTGACGTCAATCAAATTAATATATTCGTCAGATTCGGAAATCTTGGATTCCCTGACCTTAATTCCGCGCTCCTTGGCAAGCACCTGCGCATTGACGAAGTTGACATCGTCTTTGATCATGGGTGTCATCAGACCTTTTAAAACCGCAGTGGTGACCGGTGACAGGTCCAGTTCGTCAAAATCACCAGCATATTTGATGAGCACCTCTTTAATTGCTTCCTGGGACAGCTGGGCCAGCAGGCACCCCATGCGATCCGCAAGGGTCAAATAGGGATTCAATTTTTCAAGTAAATCACCACTGACGGCCGGCACATTTACGGCATTGATCACCGTGCCGTCTCTCAGATAGGCAATGATCTGCTCGGCCACCATAACTGCCACATTGGTCTGGGCTTCCAGCGTCGAAGCCCCCAGATGCGGTGTGCAAATGACCCGATCAATCTCAAACAACGGGCACACGCCGGGAGGTTCGCTTTCAAAGACATCCAAGGCAGCACCGGCCACCTTGCCTGATTTCAGGGCCTCGTTCAAATCGGCTTCGGACACAATACCGCCGCGGGCACAGTTGATGATCATTACTCCGTCTTTCATCTGGTCGAATGCCTTCTTGTCGAGCAATCCCACGGTGTCTTTAAGCTTGGGCACATGTATCGTAATATAATCCGACCGCGCGTATAGATCTTCAATAGAGACCGCTTCAAACCCGGCTTTTTCAATCGTTTCAGCCGGGATAAATGGATCGTGAACAATCACACGCATCTTTAAGCCCCGGGCCCGGTCAGCAACGATGGACCCGATTTTGCCAAACCCGATGACGCCGAGGACCTTATGATAAATTTCGCGACCCTGGAGTTTCTTTTTTTCCCATTTGCCATCTTTAAGTGTCGCAGTCCCCCAGGGTATGTTGCGGGTGAGGGCCATCATCATGGCGATGGTGTGTTCGGCGGTGGTGATCACATTGCCGGTGGGTGTGTTCATCACCAGCGTCCCCCTTTTGGTTGCGGCCGGAATATCCACATTATCCAGACCGATGCCGGCCCGCCCGATGACCTTTAGATTTTTGGCTGACTCGAGCAGATCCTCGGTCACTTTGGTGCCGCTGCGAATCACCAGCGCATCATAGTCTCCGATGATGGATTTAAGCGCATCGGGTTCAAGACCGGTATTCACATCCACCTCGAAACCCGGTTCCGATTCAAACATTTTGATGCCCGCTTCTCCGAGATTGTCACTGACCAAAACTTTCATGATATGTCCCCCTGGTATTTTAGTACGCTTTCATAGATAATTTTTTTGGCGGATACGGTTGAAATGACAATAATGGATGTGCATTATCTCGCAGAATTATAAAGCCCATCGGTAGCGGTGACCTTATTGTCCAGGATAAATTGCGAAAAGGCAAGGTGGTGATTGAAATCGCTATCTTTTCGGAAATAAGCACGATTACTGGCTTGACACATTTTTGTATACGGTATACGAAAACCTGTCAAGCAATTTATCTACAGCCTCGAGCAGTTTTGCAAAAGATTTCCGTGAATATAGCTCGTATTCACTAATAAAAAAATATTGTAAAAATCTATAGTCTATTATGATATTAAAAGCGATCTCAAAAATAGTAGATCACGCCTTCCGGTTGGCCAGTTGGGTCCGCCTCCGGCGGATTGAGCCCGAAAAAGGAGAAATCGGCTCATTATAATTTTTAACCGGCGAACGGGCCAACGGGTAACGGGCTCAACCCAAAGGCCATAGATGCATTTTTGAGATCGCTTATCATTTTTTAACCTTTCAAAGAAAGGAAAGTCTACTATGGATGCTGCAAAAAAACTTTATCGTTCGGCATTTAACCCTTTGCTGATTGACCCCCCCAGGCCGCTGCCAACTGAAATCGCTGTCATCGGCGCCGGAACTATCGGTCCGGACATCGGCTATTATCTAAAAAGTGCCATGCCGAACAGCAAACTGTACCTGGTGGATGTGATCGAAAAACCCCTCAAAGCGGCAGAGCAGCGGATCATAGGCTACACTGACAAAGCCATCGACAAAAAAAAGATGAAGCCCGAGCATGCAGCAGCCGTCCGCAAAAATATCGTCTATACAACCGATTACCAGCAGATCAAAAATTGCCAACTGGTGATTGAAGCCGCCACCGAAGCCATTCCGCTTAAACAGAAAATATTTGAAACCGTTGAAAATATCGTCAGTGATGACGCTATCATCACCTCCAACACCTCATCGATTCCGGCCGATAGAATATTCCAGAATATGAAAAAACCGGAACGCACATCCATTACCCATTTTTTTGCTCCAGCCTGGCGCAGTCTGCCGGTTGAAGTCATCGCTTGGGAAAAATGCAGCCAGGAAACACTGGATTATCTGTTCTGGTTTTTTGCCAAAACTGGCAAAGCTCCCATTATCACCGATAATGCCATCTGTTTTGTCCTGGACCGCATTTTTGATAACTGGTGCAATGAGTCTGCCTATCTATTGGAGGGCGCAACGGCCAGCCAGATCGATAAGGTGGCCGAGGAATTCGTATTTGCCGGGCCCTTTTTTGTGTTGAACCTGGCCAACGGTAACCCGATCATAATCGAAACCAACAGCCTGCAGATGGAAGAAGGCGCCCATTACCAGCCCGCCGGCATCCTAGCATCGGTGGATCGCTGGTTGACCCACCGACCGGGCAGCCCGGTTGAGGTTCCCGCAGAGGTGAAGTCAACCATACGGGATCGCCTTTTGGGCATTCTATTTTCCCAATCATTTGACATTATCGACCGCGGGATTGGAACCAAAGAGGATGTAAACTTCGGCTGCCAGGTGGCTTTGGGATTCCGCAAGGGGCCGCTGGATCTGATGCGCGAGCTGGGTGAAGCAGAAGTCAAACGCATCATGGATAAGTTTCAGTCTGAAAGATCTGGTTTTCCGATGCCCCAGCAAGCATATTCGGCCTATCAGGATTTTAAGCGCTTCATCCTGGTCGATGACGTCGACGGAGTCAAAGTCATTACCATCCGACGCCCCCAAGCCATGAATGCCCTTAATGACGAATTGGCCGATGAAGTCCTGTCGGTTTTAAGGGAATTCGACAATGATCCCGCAACCAAAGGTTTTGTGATCACCGGTTACGGAACGTCTGCCTTTTCGGCCGGCGCCGACATCGGCAAATTTCCGGAAATGCTAGGGGATGCCAACAGATCTGCCCAATACGCCAGGGATTGCGCCAATGTGCAGGTTTTTATGGATAAAATGCAAAAACCGGTGGTGGCAGCAGTGAACGGATTTGCGCTGGGCGGCGGCCTAGAGATGGCGATTCGCTGTCACGACATAGTGGCCACCAAAAATGCAAGCTTTCAGTTTCCTGAAATTACGCTGGGGATCCTGCCAGGTATCGGAGGGTGTGTGGTGCCCTACCGCAAATGGCCCCAGGGAGCCGAGTTGTTTCATGAAATGATTTGTCTGGGACGTCCGCTCAAGGCGGTCGAAGCTGCTGACATCAATATGGTCAGCCAGATTGTGGATGATTATCCATCTCTGATTTCAGCCGCCGTTGAAACGGTCAACGACCTGCAGGGCAAGATAAGTCCCATTCCGCAAGGCAAAATTGACATACCGGAAATAAACATTCCCGCTGAACCCAAAGCGGGCAAGCAGGTATTGAGCAAAGAAGCAGTGGCTCTGACAATGCAAGTGATTAAGGAAAGTGCTGCGGCTGAAAATTTCAACGATGCCCTTGAAATCGGATACAAAGGTTTCGGCGAGATTGCCTGCACGGATGCGGCCAAAGAAGGTATTTTGGCATTTCTTGAGCGTCGGCCGCCTGTCTTCACAAAATAAGATTAGCGTTGCGGGTTGCGAGTTGTATGTTGCGGTTTATAAGTGAATGGTTATTTGATTTTTCGAGGACGAGCACGAGGACGACGACGAGGACGAAGATTCTATGTGTCTCCTAATCGTCCTCGTTCTCGTCCTCGTACTCGGTTGTTGTCGACTGTGCTTTGTTGCACCAGTCGTAACTACTTGCGACGGTACAAAAATTGGTAGCCAGCAGCCAGTGGATAGAAGCAATTAACGAAATTTTAATCGCCAACCTCTGAACCTTGCTTGCCGCGCCGAAGCTTCGTGTCCGCCATTTTATCCCGTCGAAGTTTCAACGGAGACGGAAGCTTTAGCGACAGCGGTTAGCGAAGGCGGGTGAACGTTGAGTTGAACCTTAAACCCGAAGGCCGTGGGCCTTATTGCGTGTCTTGCTGCGTTTTGCTGCGTTTGATGCTTTCCAATCGTTCGTAAAGGGTTTTGGCCTTGGTGAGGTTTTTGTTGACGTCTTTATAGTTGGGATCGATGGCCGAGACAGCCTCCCACTCCTTGATGGCTTCTGCCAATTTTTGATCCCCAAAGTAGGCAAGTCCTTTTTCGTAGTGAACTTCTTTGAAGATTTCTTCACTCTTCTGGATGTTTTTAACGCACTGCTCGCAATTTTTATTGTACTGCAACGCCGTTTTAAACGCATCTCTGGCGGCAAGATAATCCTCTTTGCCAAATAGTATCAAACCTTGTTGGAAATGAGATTTTTCTAAGTAATCATTGACCTGTTTATCATCCGGATCATGTTTAGCAACGGTCTCAAATTTGGCAATCGCCTGTTCGTATTTCTTATCGTTGTATAAAGCAATCGCATCATCGCGCAGTCTATCGCGGTTCTCTTTCTGGATTTGCGCGATATAGTTTTGACAGTCAGAACAGCTCTGATCGTATATCAGGGCGGTTTCAAACTCCTTCTCGGCTTGCGCGTAATCCTTATTTTGAAAGGATTGCCGTCCCTTTTCCCGATACGCCAACGACATATATTCGCGCGTTTTTTGATCAGCAGGATCAACATTTAACACTTTGTCAAATTCAGCAATCGCCGCTGTATATTCTTTGTTCTCATAAAGCTCGATACCCAGCTCGCGATAGTTCGCCAACGGATCCTCCGGGGCGACCGGCGTTGCGCTGACTTCCGGTTCTTTCTGCTCTTCGTCTGGTTTTTCAGGCACTGGCGCAACCTTGGCGGTTGTGACCGTTTCGGTTTCTGTCACTTCGCCCGTTGCGTGAAACGGAACACCTTCGATCTCGGGGATCTTGAGCTCCTGCCCGACATTTACGCTGGTGCCATCTTCCAAGTTGTTAAATTGAGCGATGACATGGAATTTGCTGTAATCACCGTAGTACCGCATGGCCAGCTTGGATAGACTCTCCTCGGGCTTAACGGTATGGACGATATAGCGCTTTACCGTTATTATGTCTCCGGATAATTCTTCAGACGATACCCCCTCCTCCGCCTGAATTTTACCAGGGTCTGCCATGATGGGAACGCCTTCAATGACGGGAATTTTGACAACCTGGCCGACCTTAACCCGGGTGGGGTCTGACATTTCGTTGTATTCTGCAATCAGATGAAACTTGCGATAATCGCCATAATATTTTTCAGCCAAAGTGGATATGCTCTCATCGGGCTGAATCGTGTGCTCGATATACCTTTTGACCTGCCCCATATCTTTGCTGGTGCCCTCCAGCTTTTCTTTGGCCTTGGTATGTTCGGGGTTGTAGCGCAGGGCTGTCAGGAATTCTTTGCGCGCCGGTCCATACTGGCCCCGGTTATAATATTTGAGCCCGTCTTTATAATGTTTTTCGGCCAACTCAAGTATTTGCGGTTCAAGCACTGCTATTTTCTCCTGAGCCAGCTGATTGTCTGGGTCGACGGTCAACACGAGCTTATAGTGCTTCAACGCCTCAACCAGATCCCCTTGGTTTTCAAATTGCTGCGCTTTGGCGGTATATTCTTTGGCAAGCGCTTTCGGAGATTTGGTGCCCATTGACGCGCACCCGGCCAGCAGAAAAAACAAAAGGAAAACGCTGATGATTCCTGCATTATTTTTCATGGTCATCTCACTTTAAAATAAGCGGATTGAAGGTTTTTAGCCTGGAAATGAAGGTTTGCATGTCCTTTTCCAATATTTGATCTCTTCTCAAGGTCAGTGGGTTTGCAAAAAAAGCATTACCGCCTCTTTTAACGGACATGGCAATTTTATAGCCTGCTTGTTTGGCGATTTGAATCGATCGTTGATCGTAATAACCAAACGGGTAGGCCAAAAAATAAGTGTTCTGGCCCATTTTTTTATCGATGATTTTTTTTGAACCGAAAAGCTCGTCTTTAATCCTGGCCAGATGCGACTGTTCGGTCTCATCTTCTTTTGGTTGCGTCAAATCGCTATGATAAATGGTGTGTGAACCAATTGTAAAGCCATTGGCTTTCATTTCTTTGAGCTGGTCCCAGGTGATGGCCATTTTGGAGACACCGACAAAGCTGGTGTAAATAAACAATGTGGCCTTAAAACCGTATTTTTGCAAAATCGGATAGGCGATATCATAAACGGAGCGATAGCCATCATCCATGGTAATCAACACCGATTTGCGAGGAAGCCGCTGGCGATATTCGAGAAAGGCCAGGAGCTCTTCGGCGGTAATCACGTGATACCCATTGTCCTTCAAATAGCGCATTTGACGCTCAAAGGTGCGAGCCGGCATACACAAAGGCGAGCTGCAATTTTCGGCAAACCGATGATAGGTCAGTATAGGGATGGTTTGGAATCCATCGGCGCTTAACCCGCCCCGGTTGCGCTCTTTAAGTGGAATGACGACCGCATTTCCACGCCGGAAGCGAATATCCGGATTGGCCTCCTCAATTATCCAGGCGCGCTGGGGCCCACCCAGAAACTTTTCGGCCAGTTCTGCCGGTGATTGGCTCGTCTTTAGCTGATAAACAACATAGTCTTCAGAGCGAAAAATTTGGGTCTGCGAGGATGCGGTTGTCGTTTGCGTGGACGCACAGGCACTCATAAAAAGCAAACACGCCGCCAGGATCATCATAAAAAACAGCATTCGTATGGCATTTGAACGCTGGTCCGCTTCGAATAGCAAAATAGGATCAGGTAACATATCCGCCCTTGAGTTGTAGAGTCGAATAAGAAATGCTGCCAATCGCCCTTTTTTTAAAGTAACCCTCTGTACGGTTGCCTGATATCAGCGTTATACGATCATTAGGCCTATTTGTGACCGCTTGTCAAATATAATATCATAAACATTCGCATTGGTGAAATAAGGATTTGTCATCCGGTGCCTCATGAGTCCAAATTGTATAAATTTAAGGCAGTTAATTTGCTTGACATTGACTTAGCACCATAATAATTAAAATAGTAAAAGAATCGCGATGCTGCCCTTTGAAATTGATCCTCACCAACAATCCGATACGTCAAAATCGTGACCGGATAACCCAAGGGGGAAAATGCCACATGGACTCCATCCGTCAATTCGGCTTCCGTCTAAACTGGCGTTATGTGATTCTAGGTGTGGTCATCTGGTGGGTGGTCATGCTGGCTGTTTACTCGATCTTGAGCCTGCGCATCAATCACCTCCAACACCGCTTAAAAACCGCCGGCATTGAACTGACAAATGAGTTTGCAAAACTTGCCGGCCTACCCCTTTTGGAGAAAGATTCCCAGTCGATCCATAAATTGCTCACCGAAGCTGCCAATCGGCCCGGTGTCATTTACGCTTCGGTAGTTGACCATCGTAATAAAGTGGTGGCCTTTACCGGTGCCGGTCATCTCATGCCGGATATGACCACCACAGCACGCTCCGTCAACAATGTATCTATTCAAGAAGGGGGCTTTGCCAGTCATGCCAGAATTGTTAATTTTGTCTCAGACATCACCTATGCCGGTACAAAGATCGGTGAAATTTTTATCGGTTTAGCCACCCCCAAGGCCATTCAGACGGGCAAACTATTTATGATATTCGCTGTTGCAAGCGGTTTGCTGCTATTGGCTTTAGTCATCCTATTTCGCTTTCAATCGATTAAAGCATCCGTGACAAAAATTTTACAATTCAGCCCGCCAGCAGCCAAAATTGAGACCAATGCAAAGGCTGTTTCTGTCACCTGCCCCTTGTGTGGCACCCGTAAACCGCTATCGAAAACGGTTTTTAAACAATCAAACATGGACGCCTTACTGACAGGCGAAACGACAAAACAGCACGCCGATGTCAGTGGCGTTGCGGATAACCCCGCAAAAGATATGCCGCACCAATTAAAAAATGAGGATTTATCCTGGCTTAAACGCCAGATCATTGTACGCTGCACCGAGATCATTAAAAGACTGACCGTCTAATGTTTCGGTGCGGACGGCAGGGAGGTGTTCCATGCTTGTCAATGAAATTGCCACTATGACCGCGGTGAAAGTCAAGGAAATTTCAACGAGCACCTTTACCAAAATTGGCAGAGGAATGAAGCGCATATCCCAGTTAAAAT
>Ga0209536_100012482_pt1 | contig 12347 bp, 14 predicted proteins | sample DeeMarSeWOR28_12_FD_187461 | JGI IMG/M metagenome (GOLD analysis project Ga0209536, IMG submission 187461) | Marine sediment microbial communities from White Oak River estuary, North Carolina - WOR-2-8_12 (SPAdes) (version 2) | ecosystem: Environmental > Aquatic > Marine > Intertidal zone >...
TAGATCTGTACCAACATCCACCATATCGTTTATGGTACGAGCCGTAGAGTAAATTAGATTTTCTGGGTCTACCCCCAAAGTCCTGGCCCAATCTTCTGAGTAAGACATTTCTGCGTCTATCCATGCACAAACCTTTCCTTCCTTTTGGGCCATACCAATCATTTGGAGGCACAGAGAGGACTTAGCAGAGGACTTCGAACCCCATACAAGGATTTGCCTACCGTATGGCAAACCTCCCCCTAGTGCTCTGTTAAGACCGTATGACGGTGTTGGCTGCTTCTCAATCTCAATTCCTACACCAGTACCGATATTCTTACGCAACTTTGGATTGAGTTGAGATAAAACTTCTTCTGCACTCATAACATCAGACATTAAGCAAGCACTCCATGCATCTTGGGACGAGAAGCATTCTTCTCCATCTTTTCATTGATAGCCTTTGCCAATGAATGATTGGTGTATTGATCTGTACTCATACCAGCCCACAGGTCAAGGACACGAATAATAATGTCTGCTAGTTCTTCAACTACAACATCATCCCCCATCTCCTTGCGAATAGCCTCAAGAGTTTCGCTTACCTCGCTATGAACCATAGCCAACTGCTTCAGATAAAAGATAACCCTGTTGTCTTCTGTATCTGCGTCCCAGAAGCCCTTGCTCCGTGCATTAGCGTTAAGAGTAAACGCTAAATCATCCATATCTCGTAAATACTTCATGCTTGAACTACCTCCTTTAATGTTAGCCCTCCTTCTTTTGTCTTGCCAAATTCCATCTCAAAAGCCTTGCCTTCATCTAGTCTTGTGTATGCAATAGCAAAGGCTGTAGGAAATACAACTACTGAGTGCAGGCCTCTATTGTGGTCTGCCACTACAAGGCTTGCCATTCTCTTACCTGCTTTCGTTACGCGAGGCTTAAAGGATAGCACATAATGCTCCTTTTCGCCATAAGGCAACTGCCTATAATTTAGAAACTTTAGTAGTGTGGACTCACTGCCCTGTATGTTTTCGACAGGAATCGCTTCCATGATTCTGTTAGATCCAACAAGAACAATATAAGTCTTGCCAGCCTCAATCTTAGTATCTTCATCATCAAATGCTCCAATAGATCCTGTATTATCTAGTATCTCTACTCTTGACCAACCTTTGCCTCGCTTGATTCCTCTTACTACCCCCATCAAGATAAAGACTCCATCTTCATCAAATTCATCAACTGAATTAAGATGTGCGCGGTAGTGTTGTGGAACCTCGTTACTAAACTCTGGAAGGTTTAGATATTCATAAAGGTTCTCTCTGACCCCCTCATCGTCCCTTGGATTGTCTGGGAATGTCAATGCTCCAACGGCATTGAGAGCGTTTAGTGCTCTAGAGTTTACTCCATTTCCCTTGGTAAATGTATACTCTTCAACTTCCTTGTAAGAGTTAAATGGCCTTCCTTCAATATATCTTGAAGCGATCTTATCAGAAATGAACTTAATTGCTGCCAGCCCAAAACGAATCCCCTTTCCTTCAATCTTAAAATCAATATCAGAATCATTAATGTGTGGTAGACGCAATGGAATGCCAATGCGCTTTGCCTCAATCAAATACTCTGTGCGAGCATCTTTGTCCTTCTCATTCTTAAGAAGGGCAAACATAAACTCTAGTGGATAGTAGTATTTGAGCCATGCTGTCCAGTACGACAATGTTGAGTAAGCAACAGCATGGGATTTATTGAACGAATAGCCTGCGTGGGCCTCAAAATCATGCCACATCTTTTCAGCAGCAGCCCCGCCAAGTGGCCCAGTTGCGTTCCGAATAAATAACTCCTTGAATTGGTCAAACTCTTTCGCATCCTTCTTCTTGCCAATAATCTTACGGACCTTGTTTGCCTCGCCCATAGTCATACCGCCAAGTTTGGTACAGGCAAGCATAACTTGCTCCTGATATAAAATTGTACCGTATGTATCTGAGGTAAACTCCTGCATTATTGGATGAGGATATACAACCATTTCCTTGCCACGCTTGCGAGCAATATAGTCCTTGCCAATAGTGTTCATGGCACCAGGACGAACTAGTGCGTTAGATGCAACCAACTCATCGAACTTGCTTACGCCCATCTTGACCAGGAGGTTTGTGTAAGGTGTTGCCTCACACTGGAATACACCCTTGGTATACCCATCAGAAAGCATAGCGTAGATGTTTTTATCTTCCATATCAATAGAACTAAGATCAATCTTCTTTCCTGTACGCTCTTCAATAATTGAGATAGCATCGTTGATTACCGTCAAGGTCTTAAGACCAAGTGCATCAATCTTGATTAGACCAATGTCTGCCGCTTCTTCCATATCTACGGCTACCACAGGGATTCTGCCAGTAGATCCTGTAACGGAGCGTGTCTCCATTGGGGCAACCTTGGAAATGGGTGTCTTGGATGTTACAACGCCTGCTGCATGTACCCCTGTGCCACGAATACGACCACGCATCTTGTCACCATACTTTTCTACCTCAGGGTACTTTTCCCTAAACCAGGCGGTGTTCTTGGAGGTTAGATATTCTTCCCATGTATCTACCGTCTTGAGAGCACGGTTTACGTCTGCAAGGGGGATATTGAGGGCACGGCTAACATCTCGTACAACTCCCTTATCCTTGAACTGAAGGAAGGTGGCAATGCTAGCAACATAGCGATACTGCTTTTCTAGATAATCTTTCACCTCTTCACGACGGCTATCCTGAATATCACTGTCAATATCAGGCCAGTCGTCACGGTCAATGTCAATAAAGCGGAAGAATAGTAAACCATGCTTGATGGGATCAATGTCTGTAATTCCTAGTGCGTAACACAAGAGAGACCCTGCTGATGATCCACGACCAGGGCCAACCATAATATCATTCTTCTTTGCCCAATTAAGCATGTTGCGAACAACAATAAAGTATGGGGCAAAGTTCTTCTCTTTAATAACCGCCAACTCTTCTTCTAGGCGATCAACATATTCTTGATTAGTATGCAGATTATTGGCCTCTAGGAACTCTTCTGCATACTTTCTAATCTCTGCATCAGGGTTGCGATGTTCAGCAGGAAGCAAATTGAGATTACGACTGATTGTATAGTCCTCAATCTTGTCTGCAATCTCAAGGCTGTTGATAAACATATCCTCTCTAAAGCCGCCATTGCCGTCCATAGACTCACGCATCTCATCTGGTGATAGAAGATGAATATCAAACTTATTAAAACTCATCATACGATCAGCACCATAAAGATAATCAAGGCGTTCCATCATATTGTCATACTTCTTTGACTTCTCAAACGTAGCCTCTTTGTCTAACTTGGCGTGAGTGTTGAGAATAAGCATCATCTCCTGGATTTCTTTTTGATCTACCGTAGCATGATGACAGTCTGGAGTTACGACAACCTTGTACCCTCCTGCATCTGCCAACTCAACAAGTGCCTCGTTCATTCCAGGCTGATTATGTGGCATGACCTCTACATAAAAATCGTCGCCAAACCTGTCTCCAAACCACTGAAGATGCTGCTTGGCTACTGCAAACTCTTCTTGCTCAATGGCTTTATTGATTAGCCCACTCATGCACGCTGAAGTAATAATCAGGCCGTCGCCATACTTATCCAATACTTCAAAGTCAATGCGTGGCTTCTTGTAAAATCCTTCATTCCAGGAGATCTCATTTAACTTACCAAGATTTTCTAGACCCTCATCGTTCTTGGCAAGAATAACAATGTGATTATAGACAAGATCAAGGGGGGTGGTTCTCTCTGACTTGTCTCTCTTATCAAAACGATCCGCTGTGATATATCCCTCTACCCCCAAAATAGGCTTGACACCCTGCGCCTTAGCAGCACGATACATTGGCCTATGACCAGATAGCGTGCCATGATCTGTAATCGCAATGGCAGGCATATCCAACTCTGCCGCTCTTGCCGCATACTCCTCTGGAGTTGCTACACCATCCATGAGGCTGTAGTGTGTGTGAACGTGTAATGGTGCATATTGCATTACTTGTACTTCTTCCTTTCCCAGTAAATTCTTTTATATGGATTTGGAGATATCTTTTTTAGATTAAAGTCAATCTGTTTCATATTTTCTTTATCTGGTTCTACTATTTCAGACTCCCACTCTTCTCTTTTGTATGGAAAAATCTGCAACATTGGTGTGCCCTTTGGAACAACCCCTGCAAATCCTTTTTTAAAATGAAAGTTGTAATGAGACCTAGTTGGTAGGTTATCAGTATCAACAATTGCTGATGATGTATAGAAGGGAAGTTCCATCCTATGCCATGGGTGCGTAAACATTGTACTATACCCCTTCTCTGTTCGCACCCCCCAGAATGTTTGTATCTTTATAATGTCTGGATGATACTCTTGCATTGCCTCATATCCATGCGTTTGCTTTCTTACATGACCGCCTAAGATAAAAGAACTTTGCTCTTCTTTCTTTAGTCCAAAATTCTCAAACTCATATTTAATATATGGACCAGATGCGTCAACATATATGTTAGTTGGAAGAAAAAATGTATATCCACTATACATTATGTCTGATATTCCTGGACAATTTTTTGCAGTCCCGACCCTTCTGAAATTATGCATTGTATACCTATCCATCTCTTTCCACCAATCTGGAAGAGCATGGACAGATGGCTTAGGCTTAGGTATATCTAAGTCTGGCCTCATAGTTTCAAAATAAATCTTTGGCAAAATATTCCTTTCATAGGGCGAGGGGAGCAATGCCAGAATCTCAACCGTAACTCAGCAAACTATAACCATCCTAAGTTATGCAAAATTCAGCACGATATTTGCTCCCCCCGCCAGCCTAATTACCAATCAATATTGGTAGATGAAGATGATACTGCTGGTGTGTCAAAGCCAAGATAGAATGACTCCTGTTCTGCATATGGAACCTCACGAACAACCTTTTCAAGATTGTATGGCTCAACGCCATTCCAATCAAATGGTTCGGTATCTGGTGCCGTAGGAAGCAATACATATGTAGTGTCTGTTCCAGTGCCCTGACGCTTTAGTCGCCATGTCAGATTGCTAATGCTACCTGTGTCAATAGCGTACTCACGAATGCTGTTGAATGCAGACTGCTTTCCTACACCCTGAGACCATACTGCAACATATGGATCTTCCATGCCATCATCAACTAGCAAGTTGGTGTAGTAGCGTAAACGTGGCCTCCACGACCCACCACGCTTACGATCTTCCATTGTTTCCTTGCGAGCCATCTCGCATCCAAAGCAGCGACCCTCTGTGTCCTGTGAGCAGACAGCCTTGCGCTTATAATCCTTTGGATTTGTGTGTTCTGAAACTACGATAGCAAGATCGCGTGCCTCATCAAAATTAGGTGAGTCGGAATCAAGTTCGTTAATAAAGCGAGCCTTGACTGACTGACCATCCTCCAACTTAAGCCAACGGACCTTTACTCCATTGCTTTCTGTTGCTGTGGGCTTGTCAATGGCCTGTTCCATGGCCTTTAGTCCCTTCATAATTCCCATAATATTTCTCCTTATAGTAATGCAAATAATGGATCTGATAGTTTTTCATTTAATTTTTGTATATCATCATCTGTCATATCTCCAATATCCTTGAAGCGTGACGGTATGTTGATAAGTGTAGCACGACTTCCCAGACGATCCAAGATCTTTTGCTGCATTCCCTTTCCTGCGTCGTCGTTATCTCCGATAACTATAGCATTATTGAAATACTTTGTCAATAGTTCTATCTGATTTCGTGATACGTTTGCTCCCAAAGTGGCTACCGCTGGTATACCATTTTGGTCTAGACGAATGGCATCAAAAGATGATTCGACTACATACACCGTGTCATATTTCCTTGCACGATGAAGATTAAAAAGTATTCTGGACTTAGGTAATCCTGGGGTATTCTTAAACTCTTTGCCCTCTACCGACCTTGCAACAAAGCCAAGCAGCGTTGAGCCGTCTGGATTATGCATAGGAATGATAACCATATCTTGATTATTTGAATATCCTAATAAAAACTTATTAACAGAATTTTCTGATATTCTTCTACCCTCGTAATACCTCATAGCCCTAGGGGACTCTAATGCTTGAGAGTGAAGCCTGCGGATAAGAACCTCGTCGTATGGTTTCCATTCTGGTTCTTTATACAAAGCCTTGTCTATAACACCCACAATGTCTGACTCTGTTGCCATAGAGTCAATAAATCTAATTGACTCAAAGTATGTCTTATGTGTAACAAACATTACGAACTCTACTAAAGATTTAGATACCTGGCAAGAAAAGCAAAAGAAGGTTCCTCGCTCTTTAGATATTTCTCCAGCGGGGGTACGATGATTATCGTGAAATGGACAAAAAATAATATAATCAGAATCTACTTCTGATTCGATCTGGATTCCCGATCCTGTGATGACTTGCCCGATTTGTTCTGGGGTGTATAGATTGGCTTGCTGCCGTATATACCTTCCATCCATTCTGCATTCCTCTTTCCTACAAAAGTACCGTAAACAGATAATTTGAAATTGTAATGTTTGCCATTATAGTCGATTGTAAACTGTGGGTCAATATCTAGTCTTGGTGCATATCCTTGTAATTTCATTTGTGTATTTAGTATATTTATATATTCATTTTGTAATCTTGGTATTAGTGCATCATCATAGATCTGTCCATCTAAATGGAAACGCTTAATAGACCTATGTATGAAGTTTTTCATGCATTAATTATACCAGCGATTACTCAAAGTCTTTGTAAATAAACCTACCACTATCGAAATCTACCTGCACCATAAACTCTCCCAGATATCCATTGCGATTCTTCCTAAATACCGCCTCAAGAACATCGCTGTTTGGGGCACGACCAAGTGCTAGCAACCAGTCAGCATCGTAGGCAATCTGTCGTGACCATGAGGTTTGACCAAGTGTTGGAACGCTGTTCATATCAGTAACATCATCTGGTGTTGCAGAAGAGATAGCAACAATAGGAATCTGTTCTGAGATAGCAAGCAACTTCAATTCACGACTGAGGTTCTTCATCTTAACAACCTCATTTTCAGTCTTAGTATTTGAGGTCATAAGATTAAGATAGTCTACAAATACAATGTCTGGCTTGTACTGATCAATCTTGCCACGCAATACGCTTGGAGATACCTCGCCAATTCCATCGTTGGAAATGATATGAATAGATGGCTTGTTTGTAAATTCTTTTGCAGCCCACTTCTTAAACATATCAATCTCTACTTGCCCAGCAGACAACTTACGGTGGCTCCATATACCCTGCCCAATAATAGTAAAAATACGATTACGAACCTCTTCCTCCGTCATTTCCAGAGAAACAATTAGTGGTGATTTTCCATTCTTCCATGCCTGAACAGCCAAGTAAAGAGCCATCCAAGACTTACCGATAGCAGGGTAAGCCAAAAGAACTCCCAACTGGCCTTGCGTAATTCCCGCAGGGAGGTAGTTGTCGAATCCTGCCAAACCTGTGTAGATTCCATGTGTTCCCGCCTCTTGCATTTCTTTAATGCGCTGAAAGTATCCAATGGCATCATCAACGTCTGTTACGTCAAGATCGCGGATATCAGCGGTTACCTTCTTTAAGTTTGTTGTTTCATTTACTAGAGTGTTAAGGGCATCTGTAGCCCTGCCCTCTTTGATTTCTTGAGCCGCTGCTCGCAGCATATTTGTAATGCCATCATTCATATAGTCAGAACGCAGTTCGTCAAGGTGGTGCTTTGTTGAACCCACATCATCTTGATAATCAAAGTCAGAGAAGTTCTGCTTTACAATGTTTACTGGTGGAACAGATTGATTCTTCTCATAATAATTTCTAACAAATTCCCAAATATCTGCGTGTGTCCTAAGCATATTGTCTACGTTTGCCTGTAGCAAAACATGGACCTGCTTATCCTTCAATACCGCTGAAATAATCTTGTCTTCTAGATTCACCCTGACAGCCACTCCTTAGCCTTAGCACGCCTCTCAGCACGCAACTTATCATCTTCTTCTTTTGCCGCCTTAGATTGTAGCAGACGATCTATGTTGTTAGCAAACCCCTTCCATGTTGGCCTTGGGTTAATCATAAAATAATATGTCATTGCGTCATAAATCTCTTCAAGATCAAAGGATTCTAGCAAAGCATCTGCTGCCCATTGCTCGTTGTACTTATTTAGATTGGGGGCAGGCATTCCATTAATCTTGCAATGCTTCTCATACCTGCTCAAAACGGCGAAACGCTGCTTTCTGTCAGCCATTAATCAATCCTTACATGAGAAACAACAGCAGTTATAGCATAAACATCATCATCCATGTAGTGCCCAGTATGAGATATCAGAGTTACAAAATCTGTGTCTCCAAGAAGGTTGCTCATTTGCCTAAACGCTTCTGCCTCTGTGATGCCATAAGAGCATAAGACAGATACCTGCTCATTTGATGCGATGTATGCGTAATTATTTGAACTATCTGAGTTATTAAACTCAACCCAAAAATCATCCATTACTCAAGTTCTTCCTTTGCCTCCTGCAACTTCTCAATCAGTTGCTGCTCAACAAAAGAGTAGACACGATCCGATGCTTCCTTAGTGGATTCACTATCACGCACATAGTCCTCTACCTGGCAATCCAGACGTAGTGACTGAAAATTTCCTGTATTCAATGTATAACCCAGTGACCACTGGACCTTTGTTGGCTCCATAGCACAACCCTTCTCTAGATAGTTTCAGAAAACACTGGTATAAAATTACCGTTTTCGTCTTTCGTGTACAATAGGATACCATCTCCCATTGCTGCACGCAACTCCTGTTCGGTAGGAGTTTTGTTGTTTGTTATAAGTCCGTCTTTTCTTGGCTGCCCTTGATGAATCATGGACATTGCCCTCCTTGCTTCCATAATTACATCTTCTGAATAATAAGATGTGTAATGAAATGCTCTCTTGCCCCCTGGCAATTCACCCGTAGGCTCTGGTATTGCACCTCTTTTTACTAGTCTTGGAATATGCTTCACATGACAGTTTAGAAGTTGTGCTGTTTCTTTGACTGTAAACGCTTTCTTTCTTTTCTTTTTAAACTCAACAATAGTAGTTGTCATTGTTTCATCTTTAGTTTTATTATATAAGGTAACAATGCCAGCGGCCCTGCTGACATGGACAACCTTCACCAAGTCTCCATTCAAGAACCATACCTTTGTCTTTGGTTTTATTACAGGCTTGATATTGAGATTGCCGCTCTCATCTGCTCCATTTTTAGAAGCCATTGTGCTTCCTTATCACTTTCAGAAAAGTTGTGGTAAAATTTCCTGGTTCCACACAAAATGCAAAAGGTTTCCATGTGATTTGAGGAATTGAACATTCTATCAACAAAGACTCTTCCTTTACATTTTGAACAATTTAACATGCCGATTATTATACACTACTCTGGAACGCCGATTGCAATTACATTGATTGCAATGTCTACTTGACCAGAAGAATTGAATCTAACAAATCCGTCAATTCTGGAAGTGGTAATAGAACTAAGTACAGCAAGAACGTCATTGCTTGCATTACTTGTTCCAGTGTTTACTGGTGTTACTGTAACGATTGGTGCATACTTAAAATTAGCAGCAGAGATATCAAAGGAGAACTCTCTTGTGTCTCCCTGGCTTACCTGAAGTTGTTGTGGTAAATCAAAGAAGGACGCATAAAACTTTGTATCAGAAGTTCTAAGATTTTGCTTCTGTGCCTCTCTACTATATACAGTTGTATATTTTTCTGATGATGCATTAACTTGTTCTGAAAGATTGTTAATCGCAGTAGTCATCTGAGAGATATAGGGAACATCTATGGGCTGCCCTCTATCTGGTGGTGTTATTATGCTCATATTATCTCCTAGTCAATTATAGCATTAGACTGGGTTAAAGTTGTAGTTGGAGTATAGCAGAAAATCGCATATAGTGCAATCCTCCCAGGTAAAATACCCTGGATCATTTGAGTTAGATGTTAGATTAATTTTATTAGTATTATTAATAGCGTCATTATACGTTGGGTGCAAAGTCATTGTGGTATCTGTAACCATTCTTGCATAATAATTAGTGTCAGAAGACAGGCCACCTATTGGGGTATCAGATAAATAATGAATATCGTACCCAGTTTCAAAAACATTGTCTGGCAATGTAATTATATCTGTTGTAAGATTGACCAATCCAGCAGAGTTGCTTTGATCAATATCGTACATTGCTCTTCTTAGTTGCTGTCTTGATGGCCTATAAACCTCAATACTAACATAATCTATTCCTGCTGGAGTTGATGGCTTGATTAGATTAAGGGCTGTGCTAGAAATTCTTCCTTGATATTGCCATTCGCCAGTTGCCAAATCTGTTCCCCACCTAATCCAAACATCATAGTCCGATAGGTATCCTATAGTTTCTCCGCCTTTTTCAATATGTGTTTCACTCCATACCGCTACGCTGTAACCCGTATGTTTTTCTAATACAAGATCACCAGTAGGCACATATGTTGCGTCTGGGGTTACTGAAAAAATTGGTGACCAATACGAAAATCTGTTCCTATCCTCTGTAGTAATTCTAAACCTTACATCATAACTTTTTGTAAATGCGTTAATGTCTGGAAGATTTTCTTTTGGTATAACTATTTTTTTTGACATTAGGAAACCCCTAAGGCAAACCTAAACTCAACATAGTTGTTTGTGTTGTCAAACTTAATAACTGGATAAGCACTAGAATTCTGAATTGGTGAATATCCAACCATCTTGTAAAGTGGGTTTTCTGTAGAAATATTGTCTAGTCTAATACCATCTAGTGCAACGTAGTGATCTGGAGATCCAACAACTGTTCCACCATCATCTACGCCAACAAAGCAGAAAATTCTCGCAACCCTAATTTGTGATGCGGTAAAGTCTTGTGTTGTAACAAGGTCTGAGATTGGAACACTAATAGCCTTGTAATTGTTGTAGAGTGTTTCTCCACCCACTATTTCATAAAATTCAGTTCCATCAACAAATATTTCCATCTTTGCATAACCTACTTCTGGAGATACCTCGTTACGGAAGAATTCAACTAGGATCTTTACATATTCTACCCCGCCACTTCCAGCACCTTCTCTGTCTACTAGACTAAAAGCCAGGGTAAGTTCATCATCTGGACTATTTTGACCAATATCAAAATTGACGGAGTTCAAGTGGATATGTGTTGATTCAATCTCTGCCGTCCCTGATGCTGAAACACTAGAAACATTTGATGCTGTAAGCGCATAACTAAAAGTAGTATTACTTGAAACATTTGAAACTAAATATGTTCCATCAAATGTTCCATCAACTCCATCTATAGTGACTGTTGTTCCAACAGACAAAGAGTGATCTCTGTCAGTTGTCAGTGTTGCCACATTGCTAGTAAGTTCTTTATTTGTAATATCATATGAAACTGTTGTTGAGGTCCAGGAGCCGTCATTTCCTATGATGGAAGAAGAATCTCCTCTCATAAAGATAGAATCATTCAGGAAGCGTGGCCCCTCTTTTCTATTTTTTCTATCTGTTTCTTCTAAAATTGGATCTCCTGTGCTACCCCTGAAAACTAAGTCTCTTCCATCTTCAATATCTACGCCAGTTCCTAGGCTTGTTTTAATTGGAATGCTGCTAACATTTACCCTATGCCTCTGCCAATTAGACTGGAAATCAAAAAGCATTCTACTATCAAAACCTTTTGCAAGGGTATTGTTTCCAGCAGACCATAGACCAACCTCAGTAATTTCATATCTGTTTTCTGATGGTAATTCTGCAATCAGGGATATCTTTGTTTCTCCATTTTCTTCTACAAATCCTCTAGAACTAATGGGTGCTCTCAACATCTCAAAATCAAGTGCTTTCTTGTTTGATACATCTGGCAATGTGTCAGTTGTTAGTAGTGGTTCTGCACCACAACCAATAGCAATGTGGGTAGCATATGCTGGTGCTTGACCCAAAATATATTTTGATAATACTCTTTTGCCGTCTTCTGTAATCATGTGAAATCCACTAAGTTAATTGTACCACTGGTGTCTATCTCTACCTCAACAATTTCATCTTCACGAACATCTGTTAGTTCAATAACCAAGTCTCCATTATCATCAAAATATGGCTCATAGGGCAGTCCTGTATCTGGATTTTCTCCAACCCTAAGCACCAGATCAATGGCGTATTTTGAGAATAAAGAAGAAGAAACTGAGGGCATAGAAATAATGTTGTTTGGATTATACTTTCTTCTTAAAGATGATAGGTTTTTAATAGGTGAATAAATAACATTCTGACCATCAATGATATCTGATCTAGAAATGTTTATCAACTCTGCCCCCGCCAAGTCCTCATACTGCAATTCAAGAAGGAGTTCTGGACTTATTGCCTCTTCTCCAGCAGTAATGACAA
>Ga0209536_100012483_pt1 | contig 12347 bp, 5 predicted proteins | sample DeeMarSeWOR28_12_FD_187461 | JGI IMG/M metagenome (GOLD analysis project Ga0209536, IMG submission 187461) | Marine sediment microbial communities from White Oak River estuary, North Carolina - WOR-2-8_12 (SPAdes) (version 2) | ecosystem: Environmental > Aquatic > Marine > Intertidal zone >...
GGGGTCCATCGGTTCGGAGAAGCTGACGACCGGAACCACATCGGGGCCCACCGGGCTGAGACCCTGGAGGTCGTTGCCGGGGACCACCCCCAACACCTCGGGCGGCACGGTGTCGCGGGTGCGGAAGGTCGAGTGGAAATCAAAGGCGGGGCTGCGCCCGGCCAGATCTAGATGGGTGTCGGTGGCGAACCACTCGCCGTAAAGCTGGTAGTTGCGGAAGAACCACCAGCCGGTGATGACCAGCGTCGTCAGGCCGATGATGGCCAGCCAGCGGATCATTTTTTGGAGCGGGGCTTGGTGGATTTCGCTCAAGAAGAAAATGCGCCAAAAGATGATAAAGGCTACCAGGAACAGCACAGAGAGGCTGCTGAGTTTGGTCAGAATGGCCAGGCCACACAAGAGGCCAAGGAGGAGGGGGTGGGTTAAGTGGTTAGGTGGTTGCGACTGAAAGGAGGTTAGGTGATTGGGTGGTTGGGTGGTTGGGTGGTTGGGTGGGGCGGTGAACTTGAGCGCGAGGAGGATGGTCAGGCTGGCCAGGGCGGCGGAGAGGCTGTCGTTGCTGACGGTAGAAGAGACGCGGATGAATTGGGGGTTGAGGGCGGTCAGGGCGGTGGCGGTCAGGATCAAAGGCAGGCTGGTCGGAAAGAGTTGGCGGGCGATGAGAAAAGTGAAGATGACGGTCAGTAAGCCAAACAGCAGACTCCCCCAGCGGCTGATCTGGACGGCCAGGGCGGCTCGTTGGTAGGGAAAGCTGTCCATCGGGCCGTGCAGGATCAGGTTTTGGTTGTCGTTGATCAAGACCCGCACGTCGGTGAAGAGCCAGTGGGGGTTCCGCTGCAGCAGCTCGAGCAGGTTGCCACTATCTATCCAAAAGGTGCCGGCCGCGGCGATGGCGTAATAAAGGGGCGGCTGGGTACCCTCCTGGTTCCATAACTGACTGGGGGCGGCCAGCGGCAGACCCTGCCCATCGGCCAGATGTTTGACGTAGGGGTAGTGGAGCGTTTCGTCGGAGTTCTCGAAGATGGGGGTGAGGAGAGTATAACCGAGGCCCAAAAGGACGAACAGGATTGCATAGACCCACAAAAAACGAGATCCCCAGCCACGTGACGAATCGACGGCCTTCAAATTAGATCACTCCAATCAACACAGATTGGCGTTATTTTAGTCTTTGTGGGGAGATAGGCAAGGGAAACCGGTTTGAGTTGCCCGACTGGAAAAACTAAAGAGCCCTTACCAGGAAGGGCTCTTGGAGTCGGCATAAGGTCTCTTATGTATAATATTTGTGGGCGGCGGGTTCTCGCCTGAACCCTCTGCACAACCCAGGCTTTATTGTGTTTACTGTTGGCCTTGCCTGACTCTCTACCTCTATCATAACCCAAAATTGTTAGAAATCTACTAGAAAACCGGATGAATTTCGTAATATTTTCTGGAAGTCGAGCGGGTCAAGCTTCCGGAGACGGAAGGAAGCCACTCGATCTGGACTACTAACAGATTTAAGGAATAGTTACTGTTCCCTGGCCGTGAACTCCACCCGCACAGTAAACTCATCGGCCACGGTAAGCGTGTTGGCAAAGTTGGGCGGCTCGATGCCAAAGTCGGTCATTCGTAGATCAGCTGTGGCCACCCCGGTGACGGTGTCGCCGTTCAGGGTGGCGGTGACGTCAAAAGTGGCCGGCTGGGTGATGTCCCGAATGGTCAAATCACCGAGCATTTTGAACTGGACCTCTTCACCGTCGGTGTAGGAGGTAGGTGCGTCTGCCACGCCGGTCGCGACGAATTCAGCCAGAGGGAACTGGTTGAATTGGGGCCCTCTTTCGCGTAGCCAGGTATCTCTAAGGGATTGATCGGACGTCAAGCTGGCTAAATTAACCGTGAAGCGATTTGTGCCCAGCGGGTCAGAAAGGTCGGCTAGATTGATTTGCAGTTGACCTTCAATATTTTGAGTAGTACCTACTGTATCAACCTGGCCTATATTGATCCCGTACTTGTCCAGCGCTGCTTCAAAAAACTCCTCATCTACAATGTAAGAGGCTTGGGATTCCTCCGGTACGATGATAAAGGTGCGGAGGTTGCTTGTTGCCGCGGCTTCGCTCTCACTTTCACCCTGACTTTCAACTACACTTTCGCTTTCATTTCCGCTTTCTGCCGGGATAGGTGTAGGCAGCGGGGTCGGTGTTGGGGGTACCGGGGTTGGGGTTGGGGGTGGCGCACCGGCACAGGCGGCCAGAATAAAGATGACCAGGACCCATAGTGACTGTAAAGACTTTAATTTTGTTCTAACAGACATTGGTTCACCTCCTCGAGTGACGTCTGTCTCCTCGTAATAACCTCTAGGGAATGTCAGCCTTGCCTGGCTCCTATGTCTTGGCAACGCCAGCTTTGCACTCCGGTGGGCACTCCCTTATTAATGGCCGACGCTGTTTCCAGCCGTGATGCCCCCCGGCAGGTAGACCGGTAGCGCCCGGATACCCTGCCCGTATTCCGCCAACAGGACGCGCATAAACATCGAGTAAAATCCTTCGTGCCGCATCGTGGCCGTGGTCTGTTCGACCGCCAAACCGGGCCCAAAACCATAATTCAAAAAAGCGTCAACCAGGGCGGGGTCCCGGCTGAGGATGTGGACAGGGGTGTCAAAACTGTCGTTGCGCCGCGATACCTGCTGGGGCTGGTGGTCCCCAATCAGAATGAAGATCGAATCTTCCGGTCCACTCTTTATTATATAATCGGTCAAAAACCTTAACTCATAATTAATGCTGTTGAGGTAATTTTGCCGTTTCACCTGGTGGGAGATGGCGCCGGCATCGAACCTGACTGTTAAATCTGTTGGCTCGTTGAGTGTTCGCCAGTCGTCAACCACCTTTGGTAGGGGTACCCAGGGATAGTGGGAGTTTTGGGTAATGAAGAAGAAAAAGAAAGGTTTGTCCGATCCGGTGAGAATGGTTTCGCGGGCATAAAAAAGGGCATACTGGTCCGGGGGGGACGGCCCCCAACCGAAATGAGGACCCTTAAAGTCAAGATCGTCGTAGTTGGGCCACCGGTCGATACCGTACAGGTTTTTCAACTGATCCCACTCTTCCTCCTCCAAATCTACGGCCAGCGAGGAGAGGCGGACATACGCATACCCCTGGCTTTTGAGATAATGCCCCAGATCGGGGTAGGTAACGGCTTGGTACCTTTCCCGCAACGATAAATATTGGGAATGGGTATCGATGCGCAGGCCAAACAGGGTGCTGGTGTAGGACATCCACGAGCCGCCGCCCCAGGTGGGAGCTTCACTCAAGGTCGAAGCAACGTGCCAGCCGTTCCGCTGTAGTTGAGTTTGTAACTCAATCAATAGCTCGGTGTAAGCCCGGCGATAATCGGGGCGTTTGTACAACACGCTCCCGTAGGACTCTACAAAAATAAGATAGATGTTTGGTTTTCGCAACAACTCGTAGCCGGCGTAGTTGTATGTGTTTTGGGCGACGGTGTCGTCGTAGGTGTTGATCCGCTCACGGAGGGCGATAGAGTCGACGATATTCTGGCGCAGCTTGTAGGAGAGACTGCTGACCTCCATTTTGGGGCTGGCCAGGGTTTCCCGATGGGTGACGACGGAAAGAATGACCAGGCAGGCAAGCAGGCCCAGGCTGCTTTTCGACCACCAGTTCAGCCGGTCCACGACCAACCCACCGATCGATGTGTCGATCAATTTGGCCAGGATGGCCAGGCCGGCCACAAACGCCAGTCCGGCCAGAACATAGAGACTCGGCGGCACCTGCAAATGCCGAAAGACCACCGGCAGGCCGTCAAGGGCAAGTTGGAAGTGGCTGTAGAAGACCGGATCAGTTTGATACATCGAGAGCATCACGCTCTCGTAGAGGGCATAGCACAATACTATGGCGTAGACCAGGCCAAAGAACCAGCGGAAGAGCCGGCCAACAGGCGAACGTCTCAGCCAGGGCAGATAGACCCAAAGCGTGACGAGCAGGAGAATTTCGGCATTGAGACGAAAGATGTCCAGGTTATTGCGCCACAGCAGTAACCGTTCGCCGACTTCAACGGGGTCGCTGGCCGCAACGGTTGACAGGGGCAGAAAGGTGGTCGAGTCTTGATTGAGCAGGTACAGCGGCAGGAACAGCAGGCAGTTAAGGGTAAGATAAGAAATCCAGAAAGCCAGGTTTGGGTGCCTAGAGCCTATCCCTAAACCCAGCAGAGGTGGCCGTTCGGGCGATGCCACCACTGACCGGGCGGTGCTCAAGCGGCCTGGTTGGGATAGGTTCTTAGTTGGAAAGGATAATTTGCGCAATTTATTTGCCATTGGTGGTTTGACCTGGCGCATTGAAAGAAAACCGGAAAAGTGAAAGATAGCAGACTCATTCAAGAAAAACAAGTTGAGGTGATCGTTCCGGTTGAAAAACCGGAACGGGTAAATTCCGAGAAATCCTTAAACTGGTGTCTTGGGCGGAGCCATCTTGGGGGTTTCTCGTCGCCAGTTCCTAATGACATAAAACCCGAACTGTCAGCAGAACCTAGGAGGTCACTGTGTAACCCCGGAACGCCCGCGACCAGCCCCCCAATCGATGCAGAGTGACCGGTTTGATGTCACCGGCTCGCTGTCCGTGACTCTGGCAGGTTGATAGGTAGGTTTCCAGGGCGTCGTCCTCGACTCGAAAAACGCGCAGGGAGTCGAGTTGCCCCAGGTTGCGGCAGTAGCGATAATGATAATTGGTCTGGAACTTCGCTTCCAGCTCCTGCCCGATCAGAATTAGCTCTTCATCCAAAGCCTCCCTTGACTCAATGAACAGGGTGTAAGCATACTGACCGGCCCGTTCATCGCAAGCGACCATGGCGAAAGCCGGCTGGAGGGAATGGCGGCCGAATACCTCGTCCAGGGCTAACTGGACATGTCGTTCATTCAGCTTCTCGCCAAACCAGTCGGAAATATAGCTCTCTTTGCCTACAAATTTTAAGAGCGGACAGCTTCCCCAATAACCAACCACCTGAACGAGGTCGTGGAGCCGGTACCGGTACAGGCCGCCGCCGGTACTGATGACAACGGCGTAGTTTTCCCCTGATCCCAATTCGTGGGCCAGCCGCGGCGTCGAGGAATTTGCTCGTTGATCCGGCCCCCTGTCAACAGGCAAAAACTCAAAAAAGTGGGAGCGGACGGCCAGCGCTGCGCCTGCCGGCTGGCTCTCCAGCGGAAAGGAGACAAAGCCTTCTGTGGCCAGCAGTCCCTTTCCCTGCACCCGAGCCTGGGGAAAGAGCCGGTTCAGCTTCGGCACAAAGGGAGCGGCTTGGGCATCGGCCCAACAACTGATCAACCGGAGGCGAGGCCAGAGCTGGGCGTGGATCGAACCGGGGTTGTTGCCGCTGTGGAAGGCGGACTGAATTTCTGCCGCCCGGCGACCATCCGGCTGATTCAAAGTGTTGAGCTGCTTCTGCAAATCAGGCGCAAGAGGCGTGGGCGGTGAGAGAGTCCCGGCGGCGATGTCCCGGGCCAGACGGGGCCACCAATCTGACAGCGGTTTGACCAGCAACGTCAGAAAGGTCGGGTTCCAGATAGAAATCAGGGTTAGGGAGCGACTTCGCAATAAAAACAGCAGGGAAACGTAGCGAAACGCCTCCATCTCGTCGATCAGCCGGACCAGCGGCGGCACGGCCAGCACCGACCGGATCAAATGGCGCTGCCACCCGCCAAAATATTCGCTGTCCTCTTCAAAGCCAATGGGAATCCCGGCGGGGGTGTAGCTGTTCCGCCGGGTTACGGGCGTAACGGACCAGTAAGCCTGGCCCCCCATAAGCGTCGGTTCGTGGCCAAAGAGGTTGACCACCCAGGGGGCAATGGCCCGCTGAAACTCCGCCTTTAGGGCGGCAGTGTAGGGAATATGTTTGGTGGCGGTTGTCGAGCCACTGGTCGGCTCCAGCAGTAGCACCGGTTCCCGAGTCAGGACCATCTGTTGCCCCGCGCCGATGCGGGCGATGGCTTCCTGGTAGTCGTCATATGAAGAGAGGGGCACGCGAGCCTGATACTCGGCTACCGAGCGGATAGCACCGAAGCCGTAACGGCGGCCGAATTCGGTGCCGGCGTTACGGCGCAACAATTTCAAGAGCAGCTTCTGTTGCCCGCCGGCCACGTTGTGCCGGGCCAGCCGGAAGGCAAAGCTCTCCGGCCAGGAGAGCAGGTACCACAGCCCGTTGACCAGAAGCGGCGTGAGTGAACGAGTGAAGGCGTGAAAATTATTGTAATTTGTCATTCCGGGTTTTTATCAATGCCCACCATGCGGCGGCCGGCCTTGGTCAGATTAGCCGGCGAGAGTTCAGCCAGACAGGCCAGTTGGTCACCCAAGGCGTGGCCTGGATTGGCGGCAACAAAGAAAGCCACGTGGGGGTTTTTCAACCGTCGCTGCGTGACCTCGGCCACGTCCGGCCGCAGGGGTGCGGCGGCGGCAGAGCGGATCAGGCCGCGCTCGGGGTCATACTCGGCCGGAAACTTAAGGTGGGCCAGCGCATCTAGTACTCGCTTGATCGGTAGTGGGGTTGGGCGCCGGTAGGTGGGGTAGAACTCCCGAAAAAAGACCGGCAAGAAGCGGTAAGTCTTATAGCCGGAGCTGGTCAGGAACCAGTAGACCGGGGCTGCGGGGATGGTTTCGGCCAATTTGAAGACGTGTCGGCCCCACAGGCGGGGCAATTCGGTTTCTCCCCAGTAATCTCGATGGATAATCGTATCGCCGGAAAAAAAGGCCACGATCGGTTGCTCGTCAACCACAACCTGCAGCCGCATCAGGGTGGAGAAGCCCTGAATCTGGCCGGAGCCAGCGTCGGCCAGCAGAATGACCCATTCTTTTTCCGCCAGATCCTTTTCGAACTGGGGGTACGTCACGTCAGCAAAGTAACGGGCCAACAACTCATACATTCGATCCCGTTGGGCCGGGGCCAGCGCCTTGGGATGTTCCACCCTGCCTGTGAGATGTACGGAGTGGCCGGTCTGGTCAAGGGGGGGGGCGTCTTGTTTAATTTCAGGCCGATTTCTATTTGTCATTTATTTATCAACAGCCTGTAGCCAGAGCCTTATTTACCAGGATATTGAGCCCACACTATCGTCGTCATCCCGCAGAGCCATGAAGTCTGCGCCGGCCTCATTCGCATCGAGGGGGATGCGGCCAACCTCCGTGTCGTCAAAAAACAGGGCCAGGTGCGTCTCGCTGGTGTCGGTCTGACGAACGGGAATACGCCCGACTTCTACCCCCTTCACCACCACGGCCAGGTGATAAGGTGACGTCTGGGGCGGAGGCTCAGGCGTGGGTTCTGGCTCCGGTTTGGGCTGGGGTTCCGGCTCCGGCTCTTTCGGTAGGCCCTCTTTGACGGCAATCTGGAAAATTGGACTGACCACGAGATTATGAGTCAGCCGGACGCCCAGCTTGTGGACTGCGTCACTGAATTCCGGCCCGGGCGGCTCGGTTGCCACCCAGACAGAGTCAGGGCCGCCTTCGGCTGGCGTCATTCTGTGATCCTGATTAAGCACAAATTCGGCCCCGATCAATTCCTGTTTTGTCCGGGCCGAGAAGCCTTCATTGAAGTAAGGCGGCTGACCTCCGCCGGCTAGCTGAGGTGGGGCGCCGGGGTAGCGCCAATGAACCAACCTGTCAGGCAGGTATTGGCCCTCCCGGTCGATTAATTTGGGTCTCAACACGGCATCCCCTACCGTAACGCGAAAACCAACCACCCGCCAGCAGGCTTGACCGGTCGGTGTAGCCTCCCAACCGTACCGCTGGTCGACTTCCAACGGCGTGACCCTGGTAATAATGTCGCGAAAGGTCTGCAGGCGAGGCACGTCGGCCAGAGAAGGATGATTTCCCGGCCGGGCATCATCGATAAAGAACTCGCTCATCGGCGCCGGGGGCGGCGTCGGCGGGAACTTCGCCGCCCAATCCTGCCAGAGTTGGGTTACTTCCTCATAGTCGCCGTGCAGCACCCGGTCGATGCCCACGTTGACATCGCCATCCTGATTGTCGAAGCCGGAGGGCATAAAACCCCAGCCCATGTAACCACTGGCTCCGTTATCGAACCAATACCGCATATTTTCCCGGAAGAAATTGGCCCGCTGGCCCGGCCGGCCGGCTTCTTCGATGATAAAGGGCTTGTTGAGCCGTCTGGCCAGATCTCGGTCGACGGCGGAGATAGGATCGTAGTCGTGGATCGTTACGAAATCGAGATTCTCGTAGAGACGGGCCGGTTCGTCGTTGCCAACTTCATTTTTGAATTGAACGACGGGGGTTGAAACGATGCCGGCAGTGACCATATGATTGGGGTCGATCGCCCGGATCTCCGCCGCCATATCGTTGCAGAAATTAATGAATCCGTCGTGGTCGGGGTAGTTGCTGCCCTCATTGGTCAGCTCCCAGGCAAAAACGGCTGGATGGTTTTTGAAGGCTGACACCGCTGCCCGGACGTAATCCAGAAACGGGCCGTGGTAGAGCCGGGCGTAGAAGTCTGGGTTGAGGACTTTGTTCCAATGTTTGTCGTGGTACAGGTAGGTCGGGTAGTCGGGGGGATCCTGGAAAAAAGACCAGTGTTGAAGCTTGACCGACTCAAAGTGATCGGTCAAACAGACAATAACCCGCTGCTGGTAGCGCACGGCGTTGTCCAAAACGATCCCAAGCCGACTCACCAAATCTGAATCTCCGACGGTAAAAAATGGCAAAAAGATGCGGACAACCTGCGAACCGACCGCCTGGGCCGCGGCCAGCACCTCGGTGCGTTGGGCTGCCGTTGAGAGGGGCAGGAAATCATTGAAACCGTAATGAGCCAGTCCCCGGATATTGAACCCAACGAACTTAAACTCATAGCCGTCGATTTCGAATCGATTACCGTTGGCGCGGACGAACTTGTGGGTTGGTTGCATTACCTCATTCTCCTCCTATTGGGGGTTGGATGGGTCAGGTTTGACGATGACCACCACGACTGTCATATCATCACTCTGCTCGGTCTTGCCCATGAATTTTTCGGCCGTTAGGATAATGTGATCGGCAATGGTTTCGGCCCGCTGGCTGTGGATGACTTCTTGAACGGTCCTTTCCAGCCGCTCGAAACCGAACAGTTCACCGGCCTGGTTACGAGCCTCAACGATGCCGTCGCTGGTAAAGATAATGGCCGTCGAGGGTTCCAACAGAAGCTCGTCGTCACCGTAAGTGAGATTGGGCATTGCCGTGCCAATTGGCAACCCGCTGACCGGTACAAAATGACAACTCTGTTCGGTGGCCAGGATCGGCGCAATCATGCCGGCGCTGGCCAGGGTCATCGCTTTTTGGCTAGCCCCATCGATGTTAGGATCGGTGGAGCTGGCCGCAGGGGATGCAAATGTAGCAACCTGCAAAGCGACGTTCATCTTGTTCTCTAACAGCCGCTGATACAGGGTACATTGCAGCCGGTCCAGCAGCTCGCCCGGGCTCTGGGTTTCGCCAATTTGGGCGTCGATGGCGGTCATGGCTACGGCCATATAGAGCGCCGCGGGGATGCCTTTGCCGCTTACATCCCCGACAGCCACGCCGAAGCGGTTCTCTCCCAGCGAAAAGAAATGGAAGAAGTCGCCTCCAATGTGGCGAGCCGGGATAATGCGTCCACAGATTTCCAGGCCGGGCACATCTGGCGTAATCTGGGGCAAGAGAGTTTCCTGAATGCCCTGAGCGATTTCCAGTTCCCGCTCCAACTGGCGAACTTCGAGTTCGTATAGTCGGGCATTTTCAAGAGCAATAGCGACCTGGTTGGCAAAGGCCAGAGCCAGATTAACGTCTCCCTCATTGTAGGCATTGAGTTCAGTCCGGTCGATGCTGATCAAACCGATCACCTGATCGCGGGCAATCAGGGGAATTCCCATCCACGATCGAATGTGGTTGTGAGGTGCTTTCTTGAAAACGTCGTACAGTTCCTGAATATTGCCGATGACCAGAGGCTGGCGGGTATGGATTGCCACCGAGCCCGGTTCGTTCATATCCAGGGTAACCGGGAAGCTCAACCCGATGACCTGCTCTGGGTGGGGAAAGCCGCGACCGGCGATGATCCGCCGTCGATTGCCTTCGATCAGGTGGATGGCCGCACTATCATATTTTATCACCCGGCCCAATTGGTCCAGAATCCGCTCCAGGACCTCATTTAGGTTCAAACTGGATCCTACCGCAAAAGAAACCTGGCGCAATGTTTCGGCCTGCTGGCGGCGCTCATACTCCGCCTCGTATAGCCGCACGTTTTGCAGGGCGATGCTGAGTTGGTCGGCCATCGCCTGGCCCAGAGAGATGGCCCAATTTTCAAAGGCCCGGGCCTGGCCGGTTGATTCCACCACGATTGTCCCGATGATCTCTCCCCGGATCTGGATTGGAATGATTAGCATCGATTGCGCGGTGGGGCCGGCCCAACCGCCCCCCATATCAGCCGAACCGGACTCTTCTTTGGGCGCCAGCCAGGTCTCACGGGTATCTTCAACCACCACCGGTTGGCGACTTTGCATTAGGCGGGCATACAACGGATTGTTGGTCAGTGAGATTTGTCGCCCTTCCAAACCGCGCTGAGGGCTGCCCTGGCCAGAATCGTGAAAGGTGTGGGGGGCTGTTTGTTCATCTTGAATATTGACCTTTACCACGCCCACTTTGGTGTCGAAATCAAAGATGATGACACTGCCTTGTTCCAACTCCAGGACTCGTAGGTACTCTTTTAGGACGGTACTCATAATTGTCTGGGTGTCCTGGGTGGTGGCCAGGGCCCGGGCGACCTCATACAGGGCGGTTGTTTCCTCCAATGTCTGTCGGGTTTGTCTCAAATAGCGGGCGTTCTCCAGGGTAACTGCAGCCTGATTGGCTAACATGCGAATCAGCCGGATTTCATCCGGGGTAAAGAGCCGTTCATGCCGGGTTTCCCACAACTCAGCCCAGCCGATGGTTTCACTCTTGACCACTAACGGCACCAGCAACCGGGACAAACTGCCGGTCTGTACCATGTCTTTCCGTTCTGACTCGTCGAGCCAACGGCTGCTCAACTGGAAAAATACCGGCCGGTGCTGGTTTAGTATGGCCGAAATAGCCGGGCGCTCGGTCAGGTTAATGGTGCGATTCAGTTTGGCCCCATCGAAGGTTTCAAGCGTCTCCCTGCCCACAAAAAGGGCCTGGACCGTGCCCTGTTGCAGGTTCTTATTCCAGCTCACAATATGACCCTGGCTAACTTTCATCCCTTGCACCATTTGCCGGATCAGGGTATTTAGGACCTCCTGGGTATTCCAGGTGGTTGAGATGGCGGCGCTGGCTTCGTAGAAGATGGCTAATTCGTTCAAATTGCGCTGAGTTTCTTCAAACAAGCGAGCGTTGTTGATGGCCAGCGACGCTTGGAGGGCCAGATTTTCAAAGAAATTGAGTTCGTCTTGGGAAAAGGAACGATGATCCTGGTCCCTGCTGACGACCATAATGCCGATGATCCCTTTGAGGGCGGTTAAGGGCGCGGCCATTAGATGTTTGTCGGGATGGGTAGTCGTATTGATGACATTCAGCACCATCGATTTGCCGGTGGCGGCCACCATCCCGAGGGTGCCCTGGCCGACCGTCAGAGGCGCGTCTTGATACTCTCCGTCCGGCCCGATGGAAAGTACCGGCCGTAAGGTCTGATTATCTCTTTCCAGGAAATAGATGCGACAGGTTTCAGCATTCAGGAGGGATTTGGTTTGCTCGGCAATTTTTTCCAGGGTGGCCTTTAAATTGAGCTGCTGAGAGACCTCCCGGCTAATCTCCAGTAAAATCTGTAACTCTTGGGTATGGTGCCAACTCTCAATCGTGCGTTGCTTCAGGTCGGTCACATCGATGCCAATGATACAGACTGCGGCTGCCGCTTCTCCGGATGTCGCCGGCTGGCGGTCGATTGCAGGGTAAACGTAAATTCGCCCCCAGCGAGTTTGGCCCTGGCGATCCTCCAGCGGGTAGTCGCTGATCGTAAATGATTTGTTGGTAATCCGAACCTGATCCAGAATATCTTTGAGGCGACTCAAATTGCCGGCAGATATGGGTAGATCTTCTACCAAACAACCAACGACCTCCTCTCGAGATATGCCGGAGAAGCTCTCCATCGCCTGGTTCCAGGCTTGGATTCGATTGTCAGCCCCAATGATCTGCATAATCAACGGCGAGTTGTCGTCATTTAGGGCCAGGTCAAGGGTGACGTTTAGCGGCGTCCTGCTTAACGGTTCTTCGACAGATTGAACATCGGGCTGGGATAGTCTAAAGGCGGCCAATCGTCGGGCTAATACCAATAGGCCGGCTTCTGTCAGGGGAACGTAATCATCCGCGCCAGCAGCGAGGGCCTCGAGCAACACGCGCTCCGGTTCGCTTTTC
>Ga0209536_100012484_pt1 | contig 12347 bp, 10 predicted proteins | sample DeeMarSeWOR28_12_FD_187461 | JGI IMG/M metagenome (GOLD analysis project Ga0209536, IMG submission 187461) | Marine sediment microbial communities from White Oak River estuary, North Carolina - WOR-2-8_12 (SPAdes) (version 2) | ecosystem: Environmental > Aquatic > Marine > Intertidal zone >...
GGGGTCGTTTTCAACAATCTCTTCGCCTTCGCCAATGTGCCTTTGGGAAGATTCCGCCATTGGCTCGAAAAATCAGGCAATCTGGATACATACCTGCAAAAGCTGGCCACCAGCTTTAACCCCTGCGCTATTGAGGGGTTGATGTGTCGGTCGTTATTATCCGTCTCCTGGGACGGCTTTCTCTTTGATTGCGACTTCAATCAGGCCGCCGCTCTCTACCTGGGGGGAAAGAAGACGCATATATCTGAGCTGAAAGACTTGCCCGAACCCGGAGAGCCTATCGCCATCTCATATCACTGTTACACCTGTACGGCCGGCTCTGGCTTCACCTGAGGTGGGACAATCACCGCCTGAGTGTCAGGAGATATATGGCATAGAGCATAAAGCAAAACACATAGCGTATCGCAGCGGGAAAGGGGGACGGGCCTTTCCCGCTTTTCGCGCCTTGGCCCTTTCTCTCTTTCTCATCGAGACAAATGAAACCGGAGATACATACCTATCCTGGCTTGCCGGAGCTGAGCCGGGCAGCCGCAGAGGACATTTGCCATAGAGCCGAGGAGGCCATAAAAGAAAGGGATACCTTCACCCTGGTTCTCTCCGGCGGCAGTACTCCCCGATTGCTGCATGAAGAGCTGGCGCGCCAACCCATTTCCAAGAGGATAGAATGGCAAAAGACTCATATTTTCTGGGGAGATGAGCGTCTGGTGGAGCCGGTCCATCCTGACAGCAACTATGGAGTGGCTTTTCGGGCACTCGTCTCCAAGGTGGATGTCCCGCCGGCAAATATCCATCGAGTTATTACCGAAAGTCGCTCTGCCAGTGCTGCTGCGGAAGAGTATGAACAAACCCTCCGCCATTTCTTTTGCCCTCCTGCAGAAAGTGAAGATCATGCCTACTTTCCCTCGTTTGATGTGATCTTGCTGGGTTTAGGACAAGATGGTCACACTGCTTCTCTTTTCCCTGGGGATCCGGCCCTGGAGGAAAAATACCGCTGGGTTGTGGCCGTGAGTGGTGCGAGGGGTTCTCCCCCTATCCCTCGCATAACCCTGACGTTTCCTGTAATAAACAAGGCAAGGTGCGCCATCTTTCTTGCTTCAGGACGGGAAAAAAGGGAAGTTTTCCAAAAAATTATAAGCAATCACGAAACAGTAGCCTATCCGGCGGCCAGAGTACGACCGTCAGGAAAGCTGTTGTGGTTTGTTGATGAGTTAATGGTGTGAGCAGGGTCAATTCAACTGAGCGACTCATTGTTTTCACCCGGTATCCCGAACCGGGGAAAACCAAAACCCGCCTGATTTCAGTTCTGGGCCCCCATGGAGCAGCTGATCTCCAGAGGCACATGACAGAACACGTCCTCGCTCGCACAGATTTTTTCGTCCGCGAACGACGGGTTGATATGGAGGTGCGCTACGAGGGCGGTAACCGAGGACGTATGGAAATGTGGCTCGGCGACCGGATGTCGTATCGGTCCCAGGGGCGCGGGGACCTCGGCAGCCGCATGGCGCAGGCCTTTGCGCAGGCTTTTAAGCAAGGCAAAAAGCGGGTGGTGATCGTGGGTTCTGACTGTCCAGGGATAAATGAAACCACGGTGAGAAGCGCCTTCGATTTGCTCTATCAGTTTGACCTTGTACTAGGGCCGGCCAATGACGGCGGCTACTACTTGATTGGTCTTCGGCAGGAAGAGAGTAAGTTGTTTGAGGGTGTTCCATGGGGTACGGCTGAGGTGGGAGCCAGAACCCTTGAAATCGCCAACCAGCTTGGAATTCGCTGGGTGGAAATAGAGCCGTTAGATGACGTGGACCGTGCCGAGGAAATTGGTGTATGGGAAAGGGAGGCCATGAGCAAGGGGGCTCCACCTCACCCTGTAATCTCCATTGTTATTCCAACGCTGAATGAAGAGAAAAACCTGGCTGCGGCTCTGGCAAGCACGGAGAGCAGTACCGATCTGGAGCTTATAGTGGTGGACGGTGGTAGCAGTGATGGAACCACAGAGGTAGCGAAGAGTTTTGGGGTGCGGTTGCTCACCACAGCCGCCGGTCGAGCCAGGCAGGCAAACGCAGGTGGTCTGGCTGCTAGTGGTGATGTGCTCTTTTTTCTCCACGGAGACACCCGATTGCCCCGAGGATTCGAATGGTACGTCATGGATCTCATGAGAAAACCAGGTGTGGTGGCTGGTGCTTTCACTCTGGGGATCGATGGTCCGGAGTTGGGTTTTAGAATTATTGAAATGCTGGCCAACTTTCGCTCCCGCCTCTTGAAAATGCCCTATGGTGACCAGGGAATCTTTGTCAGGGGAGATGTCTTTCGAGCCATCGGGGGTTTTCCTGATATGGATCTCATGGAAGACTTTGTGCTCATGCAGCGATTAAGAAAAAGGGGGAAAGTTACCATTGCTCCTGTTGCTGTAAAGACTTCACCTCGGCGGTGGCATAAACTCGGAATCTTGAAAACAACCCTTATCAATCAAGCTGTTTTGCTGGGCTATTTTTTCGGCAGTAATCCCGAGCGTCTGGCACGGTGGTACAAACGTCACCAGGGAGTGGGGAATTGAATCAACAAAAGGTTTCTTTCTTTGGCTCCGCACGATGAGTAGACAGCCCATGTGTGCTTGAAAGACTATTTCGCACTTGGCCGGGATGGCCAAGTGCGCTCAAATTATTTCCCACATTACTTGCATCATAGGGGGAGATCGGATATTGTAAATCACTTGAGACAAGCTTCACAATCTTATGCTAGCTCCGAGGATTGGACATGGAAGGCACCGTGAAGGAATTCACCCGCGAGGAACTGGCCAGATTCAATGGCGAAGATGGAAAGCCGGTCTATATCGCCTTTGAAGGCACTGTTTATGATGCTTCTGAAAGCAAACTGTGGAAGACCGGCTTCCATATGCGGAGGCACCAGGCGGGAACAGATCTGAGTGAAGAGATCGGAGGTGCTCCCCATGGCGTCGAGGTTTTGAAAAGACTTCCGCAGGTAGGCACATTAAAAGCGGAAAAAGATCCCATGGATGAGCACATTCCCGAGATTCTTCTGGCGGTCTATGGCAAAATTCCCATGTTGAGGCGACACCCCCACCCAATGACCGTGCATTTTCCCATCGCCTTTATGATGCTCTTTCCGGTTTTAACCCTTCTTCACCTGGTAACCGGTGAGGAAAGTTTTGCTATTTCGTCATTTCATGTGCTCGTTGCTGGCCTTGCCTTCACACCGGTGGCATTGCTCACGGGGCCGTATAACTGGTGGATCAACTACGCGGGGAAGTGGTCAAAAATTATTGCGGTTAAGATGTTTGGTTCTCTTATCCTCATCACACTGATCCTGGTCATTTTCATGTGGCGAATATTGGTACCTGATATTATGTTGCAGCCAAGCGGGGCCAGGATTATTTATATTATGCTCAGCCTCACACTCGTGCCTGTAGTGTCGATTCTCGGCTGGTTTGGGGCCAAGATGACCTTCCCCCACTGAAATTACCTACAATCCCGGGAAGTTAGGCCCTGGGGCCGGGTCGAGTGCGATGGCACTGCCAGACAAAAAATCCCTTGGGGTCTTGGAATGATGGAACATTGGAATATTGGATTTCAGAGATCAAGGTAACTATGCGTTGCTACATAGAAAATAGGAAATAAAGATGTTCTCGCTTTTTCCCCGTCATTCCTTTGTTCCATGCTTCCAACATACCAATTACATTTAGCGCCCGTCTGTGGGCCGCTCAAAGCAAGTCCTCCGGTCTAGGATTGTCTGCTTGCTCAACAAAGCGAAGAGAGGTATTAAACCAAACTCATATGAGTGTTCAATCCTCAGCGAAACCAGAACAGTTAAAGCTTTTCCTGGCGCTATCCCGAACTCCCCATTTGCTGATTGATCTCGCAACCCCCATGGCAGGAGCGCTCCTCTGTGTCGGGACGTTTCCACCCATTTCCACGATCATCCTTGGACTCATAACCGTTTTCGCTGGATACGCTTGCATTTACGCCCTCAATGATGTGACCGACTATGAATTAGATAGAAAAAGGATGGGAGAACTCTCTAGAGAGCAAGTATGCTTTGATCTCGACTGCATTTTTGTTCGCCATCCTCTGGCACAAGGGTTCATACCGCTTGCTGGGGCCGTGTTTTGGACCGCTTTGTGGGGACTTATAGCACTGCTAGGAGCGGCACTTTTACATCCGGTGTGCGCCGTCATTTTTATTGCTGGTGCCTTACTGGAAGTGATTTATTGCAAGTTCTATAGTTACAGTCAGTGGAAAATACTTATTGCCGCCACGGTGAAGAATCTCGGCGCTTTGGCTGCTATCTATGCAGTGAACCCTGATCCATCGCTCGAGTTTATAGTCATTGTTTTCATCTGGATTGCATTGTGGGAAGTTGGGGGACAAAACATCCCCAACGATCTAGTGGATATGGACGAAGACAGAAGACTAGGGGGAAAGACCATTCCCGTCGTTTACGGAGCAAACCGTTCGATACTTATCATGTTAATTACACTCATCGCCAGTTTTGTCTTTGGTCTTGGTCTGATATTTCTTTCCCCCCTTGCCTTTAAAGGGGTGTACTTAGTAGGTGCGATTATTTCCGGACTGTTATTTCTCTTGCTTCCCCTCAAGAGATTCCTCGCAGAAAGGGACACCAGAAAAGCAATAAATCTCTTTAACCAAGCTAGCCTCTACCCAATGGGGATATTCGTTACCACTGTTTTTTGTATTTTGATCAAGTATATATAGTCCTTTCACCACGGACACTCCCCTAGCCCAGGGCAGTGGAGTATTGGAGTACTGGAGTTATGGAAAATCTATGATTTCTGCCTATGCACATCTTTTCGATTTCTAACACTTCAACACTCCAATACTCCATTGCTCTCAGAGGTGTAATGGTTGATAAGCAAGGGTTACCATGTAGTATATGGCTGTTGAAATTCGAGCTAGGAGTGGAAAATGCATTTTGATAACTTTCTGGCAAATATCTACTTCGGCTCTCTGGATATGGAGCGATTCCATGCTTTTCAAGACCTGGAGGAAGATGATAAAACCAGAGAAATAATTGAGAAATATCGAGAAATAACAGAGAGATATTCCCCTTCCTATCTGGAAGAGCAAGGGACAGTGCCAACAGAACTGTTGAAGGAGTTGAAGACGATTGGCTTTTTTGGACTGAATATACCGGAGGAATACGGTGGAGTTGGGCTCAATCTCAAACAGTATTTGAAGGTAGTGGAAGAGATAGCCGGCCTAGATCTGGCTCTGGCAATTGTTTCCCTGGCTCATCTCTCCATTGGTTGCAAAGGTATTACCCTCTTTGGCAGCGAACTTCAAAAAGAGAAATACCTCACCCCTGCCGCCTCTGGCGAGATGATTTTTTCCTATGCCCTCACCGAACCCAAAATAGGCTCCGATGCCAAGCACATTGAAACAGTGGCCACCCTCTCTGAAGATGGCAGCTCCTATATTTTAAACGGTGGAAAGACATACATAACCAACGCAAACTACGCTGGAGGACTCACAGTTTTCGCCCAACTTGACAAGGACGAGCCGGGTTTTATGGGTGCTTTCATAGTAGAGACCGCGTGGGATGGAGTAACCATAGGGAGAGACATGCCGAAGATGGGACTCAAGGCAAGTTCTACTGCAGCCATTCAATTCAAGGATGTTCGCGTTCCAGGAGAAAACCTCTTGGGTCAACCCGGAGATGGCTTCAAGATCGCCATGACTATTCTAAACTACGGTAGAGTCGCTCTTGGAGCTGGATCGGCTGGTGCGCTGAAGCAGTCAAGGCATGACATGGTGAAACAATCTACCCGCAGAATCCAGTTCGGAGTATCAATAAATAGTTTTGAGCTGATCCAGGAAAAAATAGTTAAGGCCAAAGTTGACGGCTATGTGACTTCAGCGATTACTGCTTTTACAGCCGGATTGTTGGACAATGATCCTCTCGCACCCGTTGCCATTGAGAGCTCCCACTGCAAACTCTACGGTACTACCAGGGCCTGGGATAGCCTCTATAACGCATTGCAGGTGGCTGGAGGCTCTGGGTACTTGGCTACCCAGCCCTATGAGAAGCGAATGCGCGATTTCAGGGTCACTACAATCTTCGAAGGAACCACTGAGATCCACTCCATCTATCCGCCCCTGTTTGTTTTGCGCAATCTCGACAAAGAGATGAGAGCAGCTCATCGCACCATCACCTCGAAGGTAGCATTTCTGGTGAGAGAGATGTTTTCTAGAGGCAAATGGAAGCTCAATTTTAATAACCCGGTTATGAAACGGGCAGTTAGATTCGCCAAAGCCAGCGCCCGCTCCATACGGTTGTTCCTTGTGATGGGACTGTTGGTGTATGGAAAAAAAATGCCAAACAGGCAGTTCCTTCTCCGTCGCCTTACCAATCTTAGTCTCTACCTCTTTGGAATCATTTCACTATTGGCAAAACTAGATGCAGCGGAGAAAAAGGGAGGAGATGTGAGCGAGGATTTGAAAATCCTGGCCTATTTCATAGAGGAGGCACGCCAAGTGAGGAAGAATAGCGCACGTTTGCTCCGTTCCAAGCAGGAAGCTCTGCACAGAAAGATTTTTCATGATATTGTTTCCTAGTTGCCTTACCCACTCAAGAAGAGTTTCCCCGTGGACCATGTCAGCAAAACATTTTTTGGGAAACTCCTGACCCCCCAAGGCTTGACCGGGCTCTGGCTGTGACTTACTATTAAACAATCCGATCGAGTTTAAATCTCTGGAATGTCTAGCAAGCCTTTAGTCAACTCCCCAGCCTGGAAGGAGTGACAAGAAACATCTTTCTACAGTTATCCTTAAAGGAGACTCCTATGCAAGAACGTGCCGGACTGGTTACTATGAAGGGAAATCCGTTAACTCTCATGGGTTCTGAACTGAGAGTTGGCAATAAGGCCCCTGATTTTATTGCCCTAGACAATGATATGTCTCAGGTAAGCCTGGAGTCTTTCCGAGGTAAGGTGTGCATTATTTCCTCGGTACCATCTTTGGACACTCCCGTGTGTGACATGGAAACGAGAAGATTCAACAGTGAGGCAAGCCGGTTGGGTGATGATGTGGTGGTCCTCACTATTAGCATGGATCTACCCTTTGCCCAAAAGCGCTGGTGCGGTGCAGCAGGCGTCGACCGCGTGGTAACCCTTTCTGACCACAGGGACGGTTCGTTTGGCCAGGCCTATGGTGTATTGATCAAAGACCTGCGGCTTTTGGCAAGAGCGGTCTTTGTCCTGGACAAGGAGGGTACAATCAGATACCTGGAGCTCGTAAAGGAAATTGCCAGTGAGCCGGACTATGAGGCAGTATTGGCAGCAGTGGCAGAATTAATCTGAGACTCTTCGATATTGAGGCTGTGGATGTCTTGCAGCGATAACCTACCCTGAACCCCCGCCTGAGGGGGGGATGGCAAGCTTGTCCTGCCTCGGACTAAAGGAGAGGGTAATCATGCGAGTGCTGATACTATTTACATCGCTTATTTTGGTATTTCCTTCACATTTTCTGGCAGCAGAAATGAGTGATGCTACGGGAGAGTGTTTGGAGTGTCATGCAACCATAGCTCCAGGCATGGTTGCTGCCTGGGAAAAAAGCCGGCACGCCAGAACCAGCCCCGAAGAAGGGCTCCAAAAAGCGGAGGTGGAAAGAAGGATATCTGCGACAAAGGTGCCGAAACCGCTAAGTAAGAACGCTGTCGGCTGTGCTGAATGTCATACCCTTAATCCGGATAAACACAGTGATACCTTCGAACACAATGGCTATCAGGTACACACTGTGGTCACACCCGAAGACTGTTCTACGTGTCATCCAGTGGAAGTAAAGCAATACGGGCAGAACCTGATGTCTCAAGCATACGGGAATTTGATGAATAATTCTCTTTACCAGGACCTGATGCTGTCAATCAACGGGGTGCAGTTTTTCCAGGAGGGGAAGACAACATTCAAGGCTCTTAGCCAAGAAACAAATGGAGATTCCTGCCTCTCCTGTCACGGAACTAGAGCCGAAGTGAAAGGGTTTGATGAACGTGACACCGTAATGGGTGCAATGGAATTTCCCGTTTTGAGCGGCTGGCCCAATGAAGGTGTTGGCCGCATCAATCCTGACGGCAGCAAGGGGTCTTGTTCCTCCTGCCACACCTGGCACCGGTTTTCCATAGAGATGGCCAGGAAGCCTCACACCTGTTCCCAATGTCACAAAGGGCCTGATGTACCTATCTATAAGATCTACCAGGTGAGCAAACATGGAAACATATATGCTGCCATGGGAAAGACATGGGACTTCGAGGAAGTTCCCTGGACCGTAGGAGAGGATTTTACTGCTCCCACTTGTGCTACCTGCCATGTAAGTCTGCTGGTAACTTCTGAAGGTGAGGTTGTAGCCGAAAGATCACATGTGATGAACAATCGGCTTCCCTGGAGGATTTTTGGACTGATTTATGCCCATGCTCATCCGAAAGGTCCAGACACGAGTGTGATGAGGAACAAGGCTGGTCTGCCTCTTCCCACTGAGCTCAATGGCGATCAGGTATCAGAGTATTTGATCGACAACCAGGAACAGCAGGAGCGCCGCAAGGTGCTGCAGCAGGTCTGTCGGGCCTGCCACACCCAACAGTGGGTTGAGGGGCACTGGCTCCGCTTTGAAAACACAATTAAGGTTAGCAACGAGATGACATTGACTGCCACTGAGTTGATTATTCAAGCATGGGACAAGGGGGCAGCCAATGGGTTGGGGCAAAATGACTCCATTTTCAATGAGGCCATCGAAAAGAAATGGATGGAGCAATGGTTGTTTTTTGCCAACTCAACCCGGATGTCGTCAGCCATGCTCGGCACCGACTATGGTGTTTTTGACAATGGCCGCTGGTACATGGCGAAGAACATCCAGGAAATCTCTGATTGGCTGAAGATGCTTCTATCTGTAGGTAGTGAAACACCTAGGGATACAAAATCGGTAAACAAATAAAACAGAAGGAGGTTTGAAGATGGCTGAGCAGTTGGAGGTTTATAAGTGCGATGCATGTGGTAACATCGTGGAAGTGTTGCATGGGGGTGGGGGCGAATTGGTCTGTTGCGGAGAGGCTATGAAGCTCTTTGTTGAAAACACAGTAGATGCAGCCAAAGAGAAGCACGTTCCAGAAATCGAGAAAACCGCAGATGGGTTCAAGGTAAAAGTGGGCAGTGTGGCTCATCCCATGGAGGAGAAGCATTACATTGAGTGGATTGAGGTAATAGCCGGCGGCAAAACCTATCGCCAATTTCTCAAACCAGGAGAGTCTCCCGAAGCTACTTTTTGCATTGATGCTGACCAGGTCACAGCCAGGGAGTACTGCAACCTCCACGGCTTGTGGAAAGCATAGTGCATGGAGGCGAGAAAAGCGGGAAAAGGAAGAGAAACAAGAAAAGTTAGTGTCTTTCCTTTCTCGCCTTGGCCATTTCTTGCTTTAACCCTATCCGCAATGCGCTTAGCGCTTTGCCTCACAAAGGATGCCCAAAGCCAGGTCCCCAAGGCTCGGTTTGTCTAGTTGACCACGGATGCCTCTCCCCCCCGGCGGGGGGGAGAGGAGATTTTTTTTCTGGCATCATGTCAGATCCATTCTTATATTTTTCCAGTGAGACACTTTAACCTAAAGAAAGAGAGTTATAAATGAGTTTTAATTTCAATGCCGATGAAATCTTGAAAATGGCGGAACAAATAGAACGGAATGGTGCACGTTTTTATCGCCGGGCAGCGGGGCTCGTAAAGGAGTCTGAGGTGAGCACATTACTTCAGGAGCTTGCTGCCTGGGAAGAGGGTCACGAGAAAGTCTTCACCTCAATGCGCCACAACCTACAGGAACGAGACCGCATGCCCACCACTTTCGATCCCGAGGACGAGACATTACTTTATTTAAGCGCCATGGCGGACGGGCATGTCTTTGATGTGCGGGTAGAGCCCGCCGACAAGTTAACCGGCGAGGAGTCGGCACAGGACATTTTGCAGATGGCAATCGGCCAGGAAAAGGACTCCATAGTATTTTATCTTGGCATGAAGGATGTGGTTTCCGAGGTCCTGGGCAAAGAAAAAATAGACGAAATCATAAGAGAAGAGATGCGCCACATAGGCTTTTTAAACAAGCAAATCAAGGCTTTAGGTGCGGAATAAGGTGTGTGCCAATATCCCACATGCGGGTATTGAGTTACTAAGAACTTCTGGGCGGCCCGGCGGAGAAAGCAACAAATGAAAAGAAGAGAAGTCAATGTGCTCATTGGGGGTGAAGCAGGTCAAGGGCTCGTTACCCTTGGGGAACTCCTGGCAAAGTGTATGCTCCGGGCTGGCTACTTTATCGTTGTAACGCAGAGCTACCATTCGCGCATTAGAGGAGGTCACAATACCTACGCCATTAGGGCGAGTGCGGAAAAAATAGTTGCCCCCCGGGAAGAAGTGGATCTACTCGTTGCTCTCAATCCGGAAACGGTTGCTCTGCACAAGAGGGAACTCAGTGCAGGAGGGCTTATCATTGTGGATAAGGCTTTTGAGGCAACCACAGACAACTGTTTTGAGGTTCCTTACGGGGATTTCGGGCAAGAGCAGTTTGCCAATGTGGTAGCTCTCGGGGTAGTCAGTTACCTTTTAGGGTTAGAATTAGATATGGTTGGCAAGGCCCTGGATGATGCTTTTGGCAAAAAAGCCCCTGATTTAGCTGAAAAGAACATGCAGATCTTGCAGGACTCCTACAGATGGAGCAGCGAGCAAGGGGTGAATTTCTCGACACTGGCTCCCCCCTCTGAACTCCGAAAACGACTGTTGATGAATGGCAACCAAGCTATTGCCATGGGAGCCCTCGCCGCCGGTGTGAAATTTTGTTCCTTCTATCCCATGACTCCGGCCACCTCAATTGCCCTCAATCTTGCCGCTCACGCCAACAGTATGGGATTAGTGGTAGAGCAGGCTGAGGATGAGATCGCCGCCATCAACATGGCTATTGGTGCCTCCTTTGCTGGGGCGCCTAGCATAGTTCCCACCTCGGGTGGTGGTTTTGCACTCATGACTGAGGGTGTGAGCCTGGCTGGTATGACTGAAACCCCGCTGGTGATCGTGGTGGCCCAGCGACCAGGGCCCGCAACGGGGTTGCCCACGAGAACAGAGCAGGCTGACTTAGAGTTCGTTTTGCATTCAGGCCATGGTGAGTTCCCGCGGGCCATCTTCAGCCCCGGGACAGTGGAAGAGTGCTTCTGGCTTACCCGGAAAGCATTCGAAATGGCGGCCAAGTCTCAGGGACCTGTGTTCATTCTCACTGATCAGTTTCTTGCTGACTCAGCTCGATCAATAGAGCCATTCGATCTCCAAGACTTAGCTACTGTCGAAGCTGGCATTGAAAAGGATTCTTCTGATTTGCCTTACTTTCGTTACAACATCTATGAAAGCGGAGTTTCGCCAAGACTCCTGCCGGGTATGAGTAAGCATGTGGTTGTGGCGGGCAGTGATGAGCATCCAGTTGATGGACACCTCACAGAAGATCTAACCGTTCGCAAGTTCATGGTTGAGAAGCGGCTGAGTAAACAGAAAAAGATAATTGCTGAAGTCGTTCCTCCTCAGATTCAAGGAGACGAAAAGCCTGATCTCCTCCTGGTAACGTGGGGGTCGACCAAAGGAGCGATCATAGAGGCGGCAGCGAAATTGCGTAACGATTCCACTCGAGTTGGAACCCTTCACTTGTCACAGGTTTGGCCCCTTGTATCCCAGCAGTTTCTGGGAGTACTCCAGGATGCCGGAGAAGTGGTATGCGTGGAAAGTAATGCCTTGGGACAGCTGGCCCGTCTCATTCGCCGAGAGACCGGTTTTGAGGTTCACAGGCGGGTGCTTCGCTATGATGGTCTGCCTATTACACCGGAGTATATATTACGTGCCCTAGACAAATCAGAGGCTTTGAAGGGAACGTAAGTCCTTTTCGTTTGGCGGCTGAGAACGAAAGCAGAAGGTCTAACATGCGAAAGCCTGAGCACGAAACCGGGGTCCTGCCCGAAAAGTGGCGACTCCGAAGGAGAAATTTTAACCTAGATCAAGTGCTCAACATTCTCATGACCAAAAATATCAGTGCCTTGCAAATATTTTTTTGAAGATTGAAAAATGTGAATTTTATATTTGTTTCGAATTTAGAATTTGTTAGTAATTTTTCCTGTCAAACCTTGAGGAAGGACTATGGTAAGTATTGAGGATTATGGGGAATTCGAAACGGCCTGGTGCCCCGGTTGCGGCAACCACTCCATTTTGGAGGCTTTGAAGCGCGGTCTGGTTGATAGTGGGTTGGGCCCTGATCAGATAGTGCTCGTCTCCGGCATTGGACAGGCCGCCAAAACCGTACACTACCTCAAGGCC
>Ga0209536_100012485_pt1 | contig 12347 bp, 8 predicted proteins | sample DeeMarSeWOR28_12_FD_187461 | JGI IMG/M metagenome (GOLD analysis project Ga0209536, IMG submission 187461) | Marine sediment microbial communities from White Oak River estuary, North Carolina - WOR-2-8_12 (SPAdes) (version 2) | ecosystem: Environmental > Aquatic > Marine > Intertidal zone >...
AAGCGCGTGCTGGCGCTCACGATCCTGGGCTACGCCGGCTTCACGTTCCTCACGGGCCTGGCCCGCACCCCCTACGACTTCGCGCTGTTCCAGTTCACGGCCCGCATCTTCCTGATCGCGGAGTGGGCGCTGTGCATGGTGATCGCGGCGGAGGAGTACCCGGCAGAGAAGCGCGGCATGGTGATAGGGATCATCCAGGCCTTCAACTCGCTGGGCTCGATCACCTGCGCCGCGGTCGTCCCGTTCCTGCTGAACACGCCGTTCGGATGGCGCTCGGTGTACTTCGTGGGAGTCATCCCACTGCTGCTACTGGCCTACGCGCGGCGAGGGCTGCGCGAGACGGAGCGGTTCGCCGACTACACGAAGCAAGGCGGCAAGCGCCACAGCCTGTTCGCCATCTTCAAGACGCCGTACCGGAAGCGCGTGCTCCAGATGGCGCTCATCTGGGGACTCACCTACGTCTGCACCAACACCGCCGTGCTGTTCTGGAAGGAGTTCGCCGTAGGCGAGCGTGGCTTCACCGACGCGGCCGTGGGCAAGGCGGTTGCCATAGCTTCGCTCGCTGCCCTTCCCTTCGTGTTCACCGTGGGCAAGCTGCTGGACAACTGGGGCAGGCGCCGCGGGGCGGTGCTCATCTACGGCATATGTGCCTTGTTCGTGGTGCTGGCGTACCAGCTGCACGGGTTCTGGCAGCTCACCTTCTGCCTGTCGGCCGCCATCTTCGCAGCCATCGCTCTGCTGGCGCTGCTCAACGCTTACACGACCGAGCTGTTCCCGACCGAGATGCGCGGCGACGCCTTCGCGTGGTCCAACAACCTGCTGGGCCGCATCGGATACGTCATCGCTCCGGGACTGGTGGGGTGGGCGGCCGGGCACATCGGGTGGGGCAACGCCGTGTCGCTGACGGCGATCTCCGTGATCCTGGCGCTCGTTCTGATCCTGGCGTTGCTGCCTGAAACCAGCGGGCGCGAGCTGGAAGACACGGCCCGTATCTGAGGGATCCGCCGCGGGAGCTCGTTCCGCGGCTCCGGCTCAGAATCGCCGCGCACATGCACCGCCCGAAGGCCACCGCTCTGGTGCGATGCGAAGCCGGGTTATATGGTGGGGCCTAAGCTCGACCGGGGGGGTCGCCGCCGTGACCGTCAAGCTCGACATCGTGAAGGAGGCACTGGCGGGCCGCTACCAGGTCGAGCGCCCCCTGGGCCACGGTGGGATGGCCACGGTGTTCTACGGAACCCAGGAGCCCACCGGCGGTCCCGTCGCCATCAAGGTGCTGCGGCCGGAGTTCGCGGCTACCATGCTGGCCGACCGGTTCCACCAGGAGATCGAGTTCCTGGCCACGCTCGAGCACCCCAACATCCTGCCCATGCTCGAGTCGGACGTCGCCGGGTCGCTGGTCTACTACGTGATGCCCTACGCGGCCGGCGGCTCGCTCAAAGAGCTGCTGGCCGAGCGGCGCCATCTGGGGATCGAGGAGACGCTGCGCATCACGCGCGACGTGGCGGCCGCGCTGGACCATGCGCACGCCCGCAACGTCATGCACCGCGACATCAAGCCGGGCAACATCATGTTCATCGATGACCGCACGGTGATCGGCGACTTCGGCGTGGCCCGAGCGATCGTGAAGGCGGGCGGCGAGCGTCTCTCCACCAGCGGCCTGATCGTGGGCACGCCCGCATACATGAGCCCCGAGCAGGCGGCCGGGCGCGCCACCCTCGATCAGCGCGCCGACATCTACGCGCTCGCCTGCCTCGCCTACGAGATGCTCGCCGGCGAGCCCCCCTTCACCGGCCGCACCGCCCAGGCAATCATGGCGCGCCAGGTGAAGGAGCGCCCACCGTCGCTGCGAGTGGTGCGCAAGGAAGTGCCGCAGACCATGGAGGACGCTCTGATGCGCGCGCTCGCCAAGGTGCCGGAAGAGCGGCCGGCGACCGCCGGGGAGATGGTGGCGCAGATGGTGGGGGCGTAGAGCCCCCACCGTCACACGCGTTTAATTCAAGTCACAGCACCCGAACCGAGAACAGGTCCACCATGCACCCGCGTCCTCGGGTCGGTAGGTCCAGCGCGCCTGGGGAGAGTTGAAGGAATACCCCGGATGGTGCGAGATGACGATCTGCCGTGTGATGACAGGCAGCGTCTGATCGTCCGGGATGATCACCACGCGCGCGCGGCCGCTGTCCGGCCACCAGCCGGCGGTCCTCTCAAAGCTGTCCACCCACAGGTAGCTGAGGCCCTGCGGCAGATCCAGCTTGGGATATCCCCGGGTGCGGTCGTGCACCATGACCGCAGCGGTGATCCGTCCCTTCCCGGACATTAGGTCGCCGAGGCTGTTGCGATGCGCGTTGGCCTCGGGGATGATGCTGGCCAACCGCGACACGAACACCGCGGTGTCATTGGTGGAGCGGTTGATCTCAATCGAGTCCAGATACTGCCGGTCCCGCGCACCGTGTGTAATGCTGTCGAACCTGAGGCTGCGCGCGTGACTCAGTAGCGCTGCCCGCTGCGCCGGGTCAGTGGGATCGGTGATGGCGGACGGCGGTGCCGCTGTCGTCCTCCCGTAGATCCCCACGTGGCTGAGCCGATTGTGCACGAGGTACGCTCCCGCTGCGAGCGACAGGATCACCCAGGCTATCACCCACGGCGTCGTGGACCCACGCAGGCTCACGGACGACCGAACGACGATGAACACCACGATGGCTGCCGCGAGCATGGCCAGCGCGGCACCGAGCCAGAAAGTCATGCAGACCCCCCTTTCCCCTTGACGTCTCTAGCCAACCAGCATCGGATCAGTACAGCTCACACCACCCCGTGCGGGAGCAGGTCATGCAGGCCTTGTCATCGGTCGGGTCGTACTGCCACCGGGCGCGGGCGTGCGCACGGCCCTTCGGGTGGGCGCGGTGCCAACGCACCCGGTGCGTGCGCAGACCCTGCGACAGGTCTTCCGGGATTATCAGCGCAGTATAGCGCGGGCTGTTGCCGGGTCCGGTGCGGCAGATCGCCACGTAGCTCGTGCCGGGAGGCAACGAGAGCTTGGCATAGCCCTGGTCGCCACCGGGATCGGGTCCGATCTCGATCTTCGCTACGATCTTGCCGTCTTCCAGCGCGTTGTCGTTGTGCTGGATCGAGTTGTCGGCCGGGTAGATCCATCCCTCCGGCCCGAGCTCCAGGTCGGGCCTCCCTGGCCGCTTGACGGTGAGCCGCTGGTAGCCGGTGGCGTCGCGGTGGTTATCGAACACCGTCGCTTGAGCGAGGGCAAGAAGCGGCCCCACGGGCTGCGAAGTGTCCGTGCAGTCGATCCCGCTCTCTTGCGTCACCGCGGTCGCCCCGGATGTGTCGGCCCCGATGAGACCCACCAGCAACGCGCAGACCGCTACGGCACTGGCTCCGGCGATTCGTCCGATCCTACGTCTACCTCGCATAAGCACTCCAGGTGGTGGTGAGGGTGTTCTCAAGTCTGTCGGTGCTAGTTGGTGCCGGCTCTGCTCAAGTCGTGCATTCGCTCTACCAGAGGCTGCAACTCGGGCGTCGCGTCGCCCCAGAGGGTGACCACCGGGGCTGCCCAGCGCCGTGCCGTTGCCGTGTCGCTCAGCGCTGCGGCGATGTCGGCGCGGAGCGCCATGGCGCGAACCAGACCGGCGGCCTGGCGGACCTCCGGCACCAGGTTGGGGCTCATCGCGCGGAGCGCACCGAGGGAAGCGTCGAGGCGCTGCGTGGCTGCCAGCGTGTCACCGACTTGGAGCAGCAACCATGCCTCCTGGTAGACACTGCCGATCGAGACCTCACCTGGCAGCAGATCGTGCCGGATCGTATCAACCTGCGCCAGGTACGTGCGTACCAGATTGCCGTCTCCGTTGGACGCGGCGAGTTGCGCCTGGAGCAAGTAGCTCCTCGCCAGACACGCTGAGTCGTTCGTCGTCCAGCCCACCTCCGGGTAGGCGAATGAGAGCGGTTCCGCCAAGGCCAGGCACCGAAGGCCCTCGGCGTCCCGCGGCACGACGTGGATCAGGAGCAAGCTGTCCATTCGCAGGGCCAGCGAGCCGATGCTGTCCACCGGCGCGCCGGTCGCGGCGTAGGCGTACAGCCTGGCCCTCAGGTCCTGCACCGGAGCAGGCGCATTGGAGAGCGGTCCGAATGCCGAAGGACCGGCAATCACCAACAGGTCCGCAGCGCGATTGGGATGACCCAGCAGAGCCGCCAATCCCGCCAGGTCACTTGCCTCGCTGGGACTCACGTCTTCACGAGCGCGGAGATGTACCTCCGCCAGCTCTCTGGCCGCCTCGAACCGACCCACCTTCACCAACAGGCGGACCTCAGTGGTCGCGGCTCTCAGCCGGTCGTCCGCATCGCGAATCAGCTGCCGCGCGCGCTGCGCAGCGCCGAGGGCCGAGCGATCCGGCTGTCCCTCACCCTCCAGATCGCCAGTCGCCTCCAGTGCCTCGGCAAGGTGAACGTAGGGGCCGGATGAGTCCGGGAACGCCCTCGCCCACGGCCGCAGGATCTCGACCAGTGTTCTCTGGTTGCGCAGCAGGGCTTCGCGATGAGTCGACGGAAACGTGCCTGAATCGCCGCGAAAGACTGCTGCTATGCGGAACGGCACGAATGCGAGCGTGTCATCGACCAGCGAGGGCCACGCCGCAAAGAGCCCCGTGTCCGGAGCAACAGCCCGTCCGGTCCTGACCTGGTTCGGCGCGGTGAAGAGCAGCCGGTCCAGGCGGGCGTAAGGCTCGAACACGAAGTTGAACGAAGGCACGAGCTCGAGCGCTCTGCGATAGGCGTCGGCCGCCGTCTCGAACCCGCTCTCGAAGCTCCATCGCGAGGGGCTCGCCGTGTCCGGCGCTACGTTGCGATTCAGCTGATGGCACTGCGCCAGCCCGAACCACGCTGCGAAGTTGAGCGAATCGGCTGCTGCCACGCTTCCGTACAGCTCGCACGCTCGTCCGTATTCCTCTTCCGCCAGAGCGAGTAGCGCCCTGGCAAGTACGGCGTCCCTTTCGTTCCCGATGACATCGGCCTTCGCGGCGGCATACCGCGCGTGGGGAAGCCACACGTAAGCGGAGTCGCCCGCCCACGCCTCTACCTGCGCGAGCCAGTAGCGCGCCTGTGTGAACTCCGGATCCAGCTCGACCGCGTCACTCAGTCGTGTTTTGGCAACTCGAAGATCCCAGGCATCCACTGCTACCTTACCCGCGGCAAACGCCCGAGCGGCCTCCTCGACGCTCGAGCCGGACACGAGGATCGCTCCCTCCGGCAAGTCGAACAACGCCGTTGCCAGTCGGGCAGCCAGCTCCGGAACCGCGTTCACCGCCCCGGCCGCCAGGCGAACCTCCGCGCCGCCCACCCGCCTACCGCTGCTCACGTCATAGAGGTCCGCCACGAAGTGCGTCGAGTCTCCCAGCTCGAGCGCCTCCAGCGCGATCATCTTGCCGGCGGCGAAGCCCCGTGCGGCCTGCGACCAGTCGTCCAGGCTGGGTGTACCGCCTGCTCGCAGCTTCCAGTCGATGACCCGGGCACTCTCCTCGATGGTGACGTCCGGCACCTGGCGCAGCGCGTTGTAGAGCGAGTGCTCCATCAACTCGAACTGAGCGGATCGCGTCGCGGGAGTGCCGCCCGAGAGCGGAGCGAGGAGGTAGTGCGACGGGTCCAGCCGGGTGCCGACCACCAAGCGCGGCACGACGGCGATCGCGCCCACAATCACCGCCAGCGCAGCCGCGGCGACAATCCAAGGGCCACGCCGGCTCCGCCTGCTGATCCGCTCCAGGGACCTGCGCGAGCGGTCCCCCGACTTGAGGGAGTCGGCGAACTCTTGCGCGGTCGAGAAGCGGTCGGCAGGGACCTTCGCCAATGCCGTCTCTATTGCGGCAATGACCGGCTCGGGCGTCGACGGACGAACCACGCGCACAGAGGGCGGGTCCTGACTCACGTGCCTGGCAATGACGGCCTGGGCAGTGGGGCCAGTGAATGGTGGCTCACCCACTAACATCTCGTACAGCACGCAGCCGAGCGCGTAAATGTCGGTGCGCGGGTCGACGTCGGGCGATCCGGCCGCCTGCTCGGGGCTCATGTAGGCAGGGGTACCTATGGCAACGCCCGAGTCCGTGAGCGCCTCACCTCCGGCTGCGCTCAACGCACGTGCTATGCCGAAGTCGGCGACGATGGCGTGGTCGCCGGTAAGCAGCACGTTCTCAGGCTTGATGTCCCGGTGTACGACTCCCATCGAGTGCGCGTGGCTCAGCGCCTTTGCGATGTCTCGCGTGATGGCCAGTGCGTCACCGAGGGGCAGCTGCTTCTCTCTCGTGACGCGTTCCCGCAACGACTCGCCCTCCACGAACGGCATCACGTAGTACAGCAGCCCGTCGGCGTCGCCCGAGTCGTACAGAGGCAGGATGTGTGGGTGCTGCAGCCCGGCCGCAATCTGGATCTCACGCAGGAAGCGCTCAGCCCCGAGCGATGCGCTCAGCTCGGGACGCAGGACCTTGATCGCGACCTGGCGCCCATGCTTCGTGTCTTGGGCACGGTACACTACCGCCATTCCACCGCGACCGATCTCGCGGTCGATGGCGTAGCGATCTCCGAGTTGGGAAGCCAGCCGGTCAGCTAAATCCAATGCGGCCCCGGGGGGTAGGCAGGCTGCAAGGATAGGGTGGGTAAGGGGTTAGCGCTAGGGGGGATGGGGCAGCGCCCGCCGGGGGGGGCGGGCGCCGAATGCTCAAGTGGCCGGGCTACCTCAAACGCCCTCCGAAAACCAGAGGGAGTTTGGCAGGAGGTTGCTGAGATGCCTGGGAGCGCGAGTGTCCTGCAACAGGCCACGACCCGCTTCGGATCCTAATCCCCAACACTGCAGCATCCAAACCTCACACAACTCCACCAAAGTGCAGCGTCACACGGCCGGTGGATCCACCTCGCCAGAGCGTGCTGGTATCCGTATTCTGGGTGCACGCAGACTCGGATCTCGGTCTCAACTACCGTTGCAGTATGACTGTCGTCGTCACGTATGATCTTGACCCTAGCCGTTGCGCCACCATTTCCAATCCAGAAATCATACACATATACGAAGTGTTGGCCGACAGTCAGTCTGATGTCAGTTGTGTCCGTGGTGCCAGGGAGCACATGCCAGATTACATGCTCTCTGCATTCAGCCGGATCGGCCGGATTGTCTTCAATTTTGACTTTGGCAGTGATTCGCCCCCCACCATGCTTCTCGGTTGTAAGATCCTCTGGAGCGTTCCGGTGTGCGTGACGTTCCGGCCAAATAGTACCCAGGCACTCGTACACCGTTACGCCTGAGGTGCTATCATGCTTCGTATCCAACACTTGCCTGTCGTTCGTTCCGATCACCCTACTCTCGAAGTAGCCAGACCTGTCAAGCATCTGCCCATACTCGCGGAGCTCCTCATTGCTCGGGGGACCTGCTCTCTCAGGGTCGAACGCCATCTCCCACTTGAAGTGCCTAATCGATGGAGTCTGCGCCTGAAGCACCCCCACATTGAGCGCCAGCGCCGAGATAGCGCCACCCATCAGCGCCATTACAGCCGTGCGTTTGTTCATGGTTCCCCCTGTCCTCGGGAATCGGCGTCCCCTTCCAGCCTGCTCTCCCAGGCGCCGGTTGCGTTCTAAGAGCCCGCAATCACCCGCGCCCTTTCCACCACCTGCTTCAACTCTTCGTTCTCAACATCCTGCCACAACACGACCACCGGCTGGGCCCAAAGCCTTGCAGTGCGATCATTCCCCGCTACCGCCGCCAATTCCGCCCTCAATGCCATCGCACGCACCAATCCTGCTGCTTGCGCCGGCTCACTCACGAGATGCGTCCCCAGCCCCTCGAGCGCGGAAAGCGATCGATCCAAGTGTCGTACCGCGGATGCGGTGTCACCCACACTCAGCACCACCCACGATTCGAGGTAGGTCCCATCCAGCGATACTTCACCAGGTCGACTGCCCTCACGAACTCTCCGGAGGTTCTCCCATATCTCTCCTACCCGTGCGGTGTCCCCCACCGATGCTGACCGAGTCATGTCAACCAGAAAGCTCCTCGTTCGGCAGAGATCGTCATCGGCACTCATGTCGACTGCTGGGTAGGCAGTAGCGAGAGGTTCTCGGAGCGCTCTGCACCGAGCCTCTCTTGCGGCCTCCGGTGCAGCCACGATCTGCAGCAGGCTGTCCAGCCGCGCCCCGATCGCTACGATGCTGTCCCTCGGCGCGCCCACTGATGCATACGCGTCGAGCCGTCCGTGCAGCTGCAACACCGGCACCTGCAAACGTGACATCGGATCAACCGGGTCTTCTTGGACCAGCGGTGCATCGAGTTCTAGAAGCCGTGCCGTCAAATGCGGCCTACCCACCAGGGCAGCCAATCCGGCCAGTTCCCTGGCTCGCCTCTCCGGCGGCTCGGTCCGCCAACGGAGCACCGACGTGGCCAAGTCGTGTGCCTCGTCGAAGCGCTTCAGCTTCACGAGAACACGCACTTCGACGATTGCGGCACTCAGGCTGTCATCCCAGTTTCCCGCCGCTTCAAGAGCGCGCTGGGCAGACGCCAGCGCCGACCGCTCAGGCCGCCTCGCATCCAGGGCAGCCTGTAACTCCAGAGCACGAGCCCAGGCCCGATTGGTCGTCGAAGAGTCTGGGAAGTCGGACCTCCACGCCTCGACGATGCGAATGAGCCTCCGACGGTTGCGCTCGATCGCCTCGTTTTGACGGGTCGGCTCCGTACCGGGCTTGGATCCCAGGGCGTCGTATATCGGCCACGGCACGAGCGCCAGCGTGTCGTGATCAAGACCGGCGAACGCCGCGAACCTGCCCGTGTCGGGTGCCTCAGCCGTGCCTGGCCTGAACCGGTTCGGCTCGACGAAGAGCAAGCTCTCCAGACGGAGGAACGCGTGCTGTCCGAAGGTGAAGTTGAATGATGATGCCAGCGACAGGGCGGCCTCGTAGGCCACCAGTGCCTTTCGATAGCTACTGCGGAAGGACCACCCCGAAGGGCTATCGTCGTCTGGCAACACCACCTGATCTCGTGCGTGGCATTCGGCAAGTCCCCACTGGGCGTCGAATGAGGTTGGCTCTCGGTCCACGAGCGCCTGGTACCGCTCGCATGCCTGTGGAAAGCGGCTCTCCGCCATGTCGAACAGCGCGAGCGCGTGGACCGAGTCGGTTCCGTTCAGGCGCTCAATGTTGCCGACCGCGCGCCATGCCTCGGTACGCCAGCGTTCGGGCGGCTCGCCTGCCCACATTCTCACCTGAGCGCACCGCAACTGGGCTGCGGTGTAGTCGGGGTCCAAGTCCGCCGCCCGACAGCAGTCTTCCTCCGCGCCGGGCAGATCCCACACTGCCAGCTTCATCTCTCCAGCGGTCAACGCTGCCGTCGCTTCGTCCGAATCGGATTGCGCCAGAGTGATCATCTCCGGCGTCGTATCGAAGAGCTGCGCCACGAGCTCGACCACCTGGCCCTCGATGTCCAGCGAACCCGATGCCATCAACACGGACTCGGAGGCGAGTGTTTCCCCGCTGCTGACATCGAAGAGTCCGGCAACCACCTCTACCGAATCACCCAGAGGAGTCGCCAGGAGAATCACAAGCCTGCTGGCGTTGACGGCTCTAGCTATCTGGAGCCAGTCATCGAGTGTCTCAGCGGTTCCCAGTTTCAGCAGTTCGTTTCTGATCCTGGTGCTTTCTTCGAGGGTGATGCCGGGGACGTGCCCCACTGCTTCGTAGGCGGCGCGCTTCACATACTCGTATTCAAGTGGAATTGGGGGTTCGAATAGTGCTCCTAGCACATGGTGTGCCGGCCTGAGGTCCGTCCCGAAGAACACCTCCGGCACAACTAGAAACCCGAGCGCCACCACCACCACCGCCGCCGCGCTACTAACCGTCGCCCACACCCACCGCTTCACCCTGCGGACCCGCGCCGCCGCCGACATGCGCGTGAGCGCCTGGGAGAACTCGTGGGCGCTCGTGAACCGGTCGGCCGGCACCTTTTCCAGGCTCTTCTCGATGGCGATCTCGACTGCCGGAGGCACGCTGGGGCGCACGATGTGCAGGTGCGGTGGCGTCTCGGCTATGTGTTTCGCGACCACTGCCTGGGGCGTTGGTCCGGTGAACGGCGTCTCGCCTGCGAGCATCTCGTACAGGACGCAGCCCAGTGAGTAGATGTCGCTGCGCGAGTCCAGGTCGTCGGAGCCCGCCGCCTGCTCCGGACTCATGTAGGGCGGCGTCCCCATGGCGAGCCCCGACTCGGTTAGCGAAGTACCGCCGGCCTCGCTCAGGGCCCGCGCGATCCCGAAGTCGGCCACGATCGCCTGGTCGCCGGAGAGCAGGATGTTCTCCGGCTTGATGTCGCGATGGACCACACCGTGGCTGTGCGCGTACCCCAATGCTTCCGACACGTCGCGGCTGATCTGGATGGCGTCATCGAGCGGCAGCTGCTTTTCGCGCTCGATCCGGTCGCGCAGGCTCTCGCCCTCCACGTACGGCATCACGTAGTAGAGGAGCCCGTCGGCTTGGCCGGAGTCGTACAGCGGCAGGATGTGGGGATGCTGCAGCTTGGCGGCGATCTGGATCTCGCGCAGGAAGCGCTCGGCCCCGAGAGATGCGCTCAGCTCGGGACGCAGCACCTTGATCGCGACTGAGCGGTCGAACTTGTGGTCGCGCGCGAGAAAGACGATCGCCATGCCGCCGCGACCGACCTCGCGTTCGACCTCGTACCGCTCAGATAGACTTTCCCTCAGCTTACCGGAGAGGTCCATCTGCCACCTTCCCCCCGGAACAGGTGGCGAAGGGTTACTTATACCGGCGGCATGCCGGGTTCGCTAGGTGCGAGGGCGGCAATCCGGACAAGGCCGCTCCCACTCCCCACAGGAGCGCGGCTCCGCCGGTCGGCCTCGCGCCGCACCACGAGTGTGACAATCTGTGCGTGGGGAATCGCCTGATAGTCGCCCCGGTATCGTCCGGCGGCCCTCCTACAGCTCCACCACCTCCCCGAGCCCCGCGGCCTCCGCCCGCTCCACGGCACGCGCCCCGGCGCAGAGGTCCTGCACCGCCACTCCGACCGACTTGAACAGGGTGATCTGCTCCTCGTCTACGCGGCCCCGGACTTCCCCGTTCACGATCTCGCCCAGCTCGATCAGCTCCCGCTGATCCACGAGTCCCTGGTTCACTGCGGCGATGATCTCACCCGCCTCGGCGAGCGACGCCTCGCGCTGATCCACCACCACACGGGCCGCGCCCACGAGAGCGGGGTCGAGCTCCCTCATCTCGGGTGTGAAGGACCCGACCGCATTGATGTGGGTCCCGGGAGCTACGTCATCCGGGCCCAGCACGGGCTCCGACGATGATGTGGCAGTACATACGATGTCGGCTTCGGCGCACGCCTCGCCGGCCGATCCGGCAAGCCGAATGGCGGGGGGGACACCGTCCACCTCGGCCATCTCGGCCGCGAACGCCTCCGCCCCGGGCCTATCTAATGAATAGACGGAGACGGACTCGACCGGCCGCGCGGTGCACACCGCCAGGAGCTGGGTGCGCGCCTGTACGCCCGATCCGATCACCGCCACGTGCCGGACATCGGGCCGCGCCAGCAGCTCGGTGGCCAGGCCGCTCGCGGCTCCGGTGCGCAGGGCCGTGAGCGCGGTCCCCTCCAGCAGGGCCGCCGGGGCTCCCGTTTCCGGGTCGAACAGCAGCACCGACGCGTGCACCAGCGGACGCCCGGCGGCGGGGTTGCGGGGATAGACCGTCACGAACTTGCCGCCCAGCCCGAACGGCACCTCGCAGCGCGCCGACATCACCAGCGCCACCCCGTCCTGCCCCGGCACCGTGATGCCGGCACGCAGTGGCAGCTCCGCTTTCCCGGCTGAGAGCTGCCCGAACGCTTCGCGCATCGCATCGATGGCGTCGCGCATGGTGAGTGCCTGCCTCACGTCGGCTGCCGAGAGCACTCTGAGTTGGGCCATGACGTCTCCGGTTGGCGCGGCAAGTTGGAACGCATAACATTCCCCCGCACCCGCGCACCTGCAACACCACGGGATCGCCATGGCCGGATTCTACTTCGCGATGTTCGTCCTGCCCGCAGCAATCATCGCCGCGGCATTCCTGCTGGCCCATCTGACGCGGGAGCGTCCCCGGTGACGCAGGAGACCGCCGCCGTCATAGAGGTATCCGCCAACCCATGGGCCGTCGTCTCGTTCGTGGGCTACGTGGCCGTCGTATTCGGGATCGGCGCCCTGTCGGCCCGCTTCTCGTCAGCCGGAGTGGGGCACTTCTTCGTGGGCGGCCGCAAGATGCACCGCTTCGTCGTGGCGCTCTCCGCCGTGGTGTCGGGACGCAGCGGGTGGCTGCTGCTGGGTGTGACGGGCATGGCG
>Ga0209536_100012487_pt1 | contig 12345 bp, 11 predicted proteins | sample DeeMarSeWOR28_12_FD_187461 | JGI IMG/M metagenome (GOLD analysis project Ga0209536, IMG submission 187461) | Marine sediment microbial communities from White Oak River estuary, North Carolina - WOR-2-8_12 (SPAdes) (version 2) | ecosystem: Environmental > Aquatic > Marine > Intertidal zone >...
AGCCAGTGAAAGTGCATCAATGTCTTTTCGCTCGATCACATCACGAAAATCCAGGTATGTCCGGCAGTCACTGTTGCCGTATCTGTCGTCAACGGTCTTTTTGGCCCGGTCGCGGTTTTTCTTATCGACGTCACAAACAGCGACAACCTGCACCTGCTTTTTACCCAGAAAACCACGCATGTTCCCGGTACCCTGACTGCCCACGCCGATGCAGCCCATCACGATACGATTGCTCGCAGCAACATTTCCGGCATTACCCAACGCCGACGAAGAAACAACGTAAGGAAATGCAATGGCGCCTGCGGTCATTCCGGTTATGTTCTTCAGAAACCGACGCCGGTTCATTTCTTTTCCCTTTATCATAAAAACGCCTCAACTTCCAAATAATCAATAGTCAATAATAAATAGTAAATGTCAAAGGCTCCAGGGGCTTCGCATTGGTCGTGAAAGTAAACGGTTCGCTCCGGCGTCTCCGATAAACACTTCACGTTCCGGATCCCATTTCAGCGGCCGGCCAAGCTTATAAGCGATATTACCTAAATGACACACGCTTACCGAACGACAGCCGGTCTCGATATCGCAAATCGGCTTGCTGCGCTTGCGGATGGCATCCAGCCAATCGGTATAATGGTTCTTGCTTTCGTAAAGATGAATTTCATTGGGGCCGAGCTTCTTATCCTTCAGGTCCTCGGGCACGGTTCGCAGGTGCCCGCGATTGGTTTCGACCTCGCCTTTGGTGCCGGTGAACAAAACTCCGTTCGCCCTGTCACGTGTCATCGTAACGCCGCCGGCATATTTATAAGTGAGCACCTTGTAATCTTTGCCGTCCGGCGGAACAATTTCCACCGGGCCGCTCTCATCCATTCCCATGCCCCACTGGGCGATATCGAAATGATGCGCGCCCCAGTCGGTCATACCGCCGCCGCCAAAGCTGCTGTGACTCCTCCAATGAGGAAAGCCATCCCAGCTCAGGTGCGGCGACAATTCCTCATTGTAAGGCCTCCAAAGTGCCGGGCCGAGCCACATATTCCAGTCGAGATATTCAGGCACCGGTTGAGCGGGTAGGGGTTTATCGCCTGGTGGCCCGCCAATGCCGACGGTTACATGTTTTAAATCACCGATGTAGCCATTAAGGACAAGTTCGCAACCCAGGCGAAAATGCCAGTCTGAGCGCTGCATGCTGCCGGTCTGGAAAATCCGCCCATAGCGCCTGACGGCATTAACCATCGCTCTTGCTTCGACAATGGTTTGCGAAAGAGGCTTTTCACAATAGATGTCCTTGCCCGCCTCGGCAGATTTAATCACATTGACAGCATGCCAATGGTCGGGGGTAGAGATGACTACGGCGTCAATATCATCCCGGGCAAGCAGGTCACGAAAATCGCCGTACGCGTCACAGCCCTTATATGAGCCGCCGCTTTTACCCGCGTAGTGGTCTTCTACGATTTTCCTGCCGCGCTCGAGCTTGAGTCTATCAACGTCACAGGCGGCAAGAACATGAGTGCCGGGTGAATTAAGAAAAGACCTCATCAGGTGCTTGCTTTGCTTTCCCGCCCCGATAAAGCCCAGCGTAATCCTCTCGCTCGGCGCAGCTTGACCTAAAACGGATGATGGAACAAGGTACGGAAAAGCTACAGACGCCGCAGCGGCACCGACAGCATTTTTAAGAAAACGCCGCCGGCTAATTTCCTTTCTCATTATCATAAAAACGCCTCAACTTCCAAATAATCAATCGTCAATAGTAAATAATCAATGTCATAGGTGCCACGGACTTCGCATAGCTTTGCCGAGCAAACTCGTAGCAGTCGGATCATCGAGAATTTCCTCGGTGTCCGGATTAAAGCGTATCTTTCGCCCCAGCAGCATCGTAATCTGGCCAAGATGTCCCGGCGTCGCCGAACGGTGCGCAACTTCGCATGGTGTAATCGTAGTCTTTCTGTTTTTAACGCAGTCGAGGAAGTCCCGCCAATGACCCGGCGAGTCGTATAGGTGTATCTCATTGGGTCCGATCTTTTCATCGAGAATTCTCTTCGGCTCGGCCTCAAGACTGTTGCCCCGATTGACCCAAACCCAGCCGTCCGTGCCGATCCATTTTGTGCCGCCCCGAATATCACTATGTCCACCGGCGATAATCATCGTAATATCTTTAGGATATTTTACCGTCAGACGATACCTCGTCGGGCTGTCCCACAAACCTTCCTTCGGATATTCACCTGATCCTTCGATCTCGGACGGGCCTGTATAATCAAAACCCAAGCCCCAATGCGCGATGTCCACGTGGTGGCCCACCCAGTCCATCAATTGGCCGCCGCCATGATCAAGGACCCATCGCCAGTTCTTGTGCACGCGCGCCGGGCAATAAGGCCCATATAGCGCCGGCCCGATCCAGAAATCATAGTCGAGCTGTGCCGGTGGAGCACTAATTCCTTCCTGACCTTTGGTATTAGCGAAATCAGCGTGCCCCGAAGGCAGGCCGACTTCGACTCTGGTCACTTTGCCGATGCGACCGTTGCGAACAAGTTCGCACGCGCGACGGAAGTGCACCTGTGAGCGCTGCCAGCTACCCGTCTGCCAGATTCGGCCGTAACGCTTGACAGCATCGCACATTGCCCTGCCCTGTTTCAAGTCATGCGACAGAGGCTTTTCTCCGAAGATATCTTTGCCGGACTTTGCCGCCTCGATGGCCGGGACAGCGTGCCAGTGGTCGGGCAAGCCGAGCGAGACGGTGTCAATATCGTTACGTGCAAGCAATTCGCGGTAATCAGTGTACGTAGCACAGTCTTTGTTTCTATACCGGCGGTTTACGTTGTTAGCTGCCTCCTGCAGGTGGTTCTTATCGACGTCACAGACGGCAACAACCTGGCAGTCTCTCTCCCGCAGAAACGAACCAAGATTGCTGCCTCCCTGCCAGCCGACGCCGATACAGCCCATTGTAATTCGATTGCTCGGAGCAACTGTGCCGGCTTGTCCGAGAACTGAAGATGGAACGATGTACGGGAAACATATTGCCCCCAAAGCTGTGCCGGCTGTATGTGCAATGAATCGACGCCGGCTGATACGACGGCCTCTGGCCATAGTCAGCTCTCCTGAATTAACTATAATCTAAACAACTGCGGAGCGACGCAACCGGCACTCCGGCAGCTTCGAAATTCTTGTCTCTATTATTTATCAAACTGCGCATCAAAGGCAACGGCAGACGGCTTGAAGTCCGCCCGCTTCATAAACTGGCAGGCCTCTGCTGCACCGTGCTCGCGATCCATCCGGCTGTCTTCCCATTCGATAGAGAGCGGGCCCTGATAACCGACATCGTTCAGAGCAACGATTATCTCTTCGAAGTTAATATCACCGTGACCGATAGAGCGGAAGTCCCAGTAGCGGCGAGGATCCGCGAACTCGGTATGACCGCCAAAAACACCAACGGTTCCGTCTCCATGCCCCCACCAGACGTCCTTCATGTGAGCATGGAAGATGCGGTCGCCGAAAGTCCGGATGAACTTTACGTAATCCACGCCCTGGTAGCCGAGGTGGCTGGGGTCATAGTTGAAACCAAAAGACTTGTGGCCCCTGATGGCTTTAATGGCACGCTGGGCCGAGGCAATGTCAAAGGCAATCTCGGTCGGGTGAACTTCCAGAGCGAACTTGACGCCTTCGGCCTTGAAGGCATTGAGGATGCGTCGCCAGCGCCTCGCGAAGTCTTTGTAACCTTCCTCAATCATTTCCGGTGAGGCCGGCGGAAACGAATACAGCAAGTGCCAGATCGAACTTCCTGTAAAACCATTGACGACTTTTACACCCAGCTTCTTCGCGGCCTTGGCAGAATCGATCATTTTCTGGGCCGCACGCTTGCGGACGCCCTCGGGCTCGCCGTCGCCCCAGACATCCGCCGGCAATATCGCCTTATGACGCTCGTCGATATTGTCACACACAGCCTGACCAACCAGGTGCATCGATATCGCGTAAACTTTGAGGCCGTGCTTCTTCAACAGGTCACGCTTGGCCTTGCAGTAGCTGCGGTTGCTCAGGGCCTCGTCCACATCGAAATGGTCGCCCCAGCAGGCCAGCTCCACACCATCATATCCCCAGCTTGCCGCTTTTTTGAGTAATTTTTCCAGTGGCAAATCCGCCCACTGACCGGTAAAAAGTGTTACAGGTCTTGCCATTTTTCATTCTCCTTAATCCAGAATATGTTCAAGGCTTCTAATAACACAGACGTTACCGAACGAAAAAAACGCCTATGTACGTTTCTTCTAACGATTTCCTCCGGTTGAGTATAATCACTATAACAGCTTCTCTCAAAAATACTTACACCCGATAGCAAATAAAATATATGCTTTTATAAAACTCCGAAAATAATCCGTAAATTATAACCCGGGGCAGCTAATAATCAATCATTATCCCTACGAAAAAAACGCTGCTCCTGCCTTTTTCACAAAGGCTCAATCCAAATATTTCTGAAACATACTTCATTGCCGTGGTCCTGCAACAGAATCGGCCCCGGTTCAGGCCCTTCCTCCTGACCGGCACCGGTTTTGTTCTCCAACTCAACGTCATTGTGAATCAAAACACCATTATGCCAAACAGTAATGCAAGCATTTGTGTCTTTTTTGTCGCCGTCAAACTTTGCCGCATGGAAGATTATATCGTAGCTCTGCCACCGGCCCGGCATGCTGCAGACGTTTTCGTCCGGGGCTTTGAATCTGTACAGCGAACCGCACTCGTTGTTCTTCGGCGTAAGGCCATAAGAATCAAGGATCTGAAGCTCATACCGGCGCTGAATATAGACTCCACTGTTGCCTCGACCCTGCCCTTTGATGTCAGGCGGCAACTGCGGTGTCTTGAACTCGATGTGCATCTTAAAATCAGTAACGTCCATTTTTGTCATTATGCTGCTGCTCTTCGGCACAATTTTCATCACGCCATCGATGCTGTCCCACCCTATCTCCTTGTCACTACCTGTCGTCCAATGTGAAAAGTCTTTTTCATTGTCTTCATGCCTGCCGTCAAACAGCATGACAGCATTTTTCGGCAGGGTCGCGTCGATTGTAATCTTAGGCGGGTGTGCATAGTCATTCCAAAGCTGTTCAGTTTTTTCAACGTCAACTTTTCCCTCGTGAACGTATTGGCGATATCGGAACACATGGTCGTCGCCGGGCTGCATCTCGAAGTCGCCCGTTTGCACCGGCGCCCAGTTAAAGAATACTTCCTGCTCGAACTCGGGCCAGATTCGCATCGCCTCGGGATGGCGGAAGTTTTGCGGATTGCTGAAGAAAGTTATGCCCTTCCACTTTCCGTCGGAAACGCCCGATGTGTCGCACCATCGGGCGCGGGTTGCGTGGCCGTCCTTGCGGGTCTTTCCCTCACTTGTCAGGTATGCCGCCGTAACGCCCTTCCAGTCGGCGGTAGCGCGGAAGCCAAAACCGCCATAGCGATACTCCTCAAGCAGCAGCGGACTTTCCGCTACGCACCGCTGGGTCGAGACGAAATCCCAAAGCCAGTAACCGCTGCCGGGGCCGCCCACATTATAAACACGAACGTCCCATACCTCCTTAAGCACAACCTTCTCACCTTCGGCGGTCTGCAATGCAACATGATCCTGTTCAGCCTGAAAACCGCCGAAAACCGGGCCGCTCGTAGTGGAGAGAAATCTGTTGAAACGAACTGTTCCCTGGCCTGAATTAAGGTTCCAGAAGTCAACCGGTTTGCCTTCAAATTTGGTTTTCGTCCAGGGCATCCAGATGCCCACGTGATGGTAATGATCGTCCGGATGGATATTAGTCAGTACCGATCCTGATGGTGACCATAAAGGATGTATAAAACCGCTGCGATCATACAATTTGCTCTGCCCTTTTGGTGCCGGGACAATGGCATGGTTATAGTTCAGAATCTTTTTACCACCCTGCCTTTGAATCTGCAGGATGGAATCGGTTTCTATCGCCTCAAGATAGGCAACATCGCCATCCGCTACGTCGTGAATAGGTCTGCGGCGTTCAAGCTCGTAGATACGCTTGCTTCCAGCCTCTGTCTTACCCGAGAGAATCCACCACAATTTCGGTGGTGAGCCCGGCTCAAGTTGTGCGAAAGTTGCGATTCGACGCAAACCATTGATTTCTATAAGACGAAACGTATCGGTAGCAAAGCCCAATCCCGGCACACCACTCAAATCGAGTGACACGGGGGTATCAAGACGGGTATATTCACCTGCATCGACTGTGATTCTCGCTGGAGGTTCGCCCAGAGTCACCTGATGGGGTAACAACAGGCAGGAGGACAAAATAAAGACAGGAAACAAACGTATCACCGTTGAAATCAGCTTTTGCATCGTTGACACTCCTAAATAATAGTCTTTTATTCGCCACACAGTATGGGGCAAAGACGCAAATTTTAATACCCATAGCTCCGTTAATCAAGTCTTATCTGATGAAATTTTCCCATTACCGGGAAGTAATGAATGTCTTTTATTTGCGTTTTTCAGACTTTCTTGCTATCTTGCCTTAATTAACCATATTGTATCTGTGCAACAGTACTTTTAAGGAACTAATTATGGCTCTTGGAAGCTGCTTTATCATTCTTTTATCAGTAATTAATGCCGGTCTTGGAGCAGATGCCCCGGCAAATCCCTATGCCCGATGGAAGAACGGGCCGCCACATGGCAGCGATTTTTTCCCGATAGCCGTATGGTTGCAAAATCCCAGAAACGCCAAAAGATACAAACAAGCCGGAATAAACACTTATGTCGGACTCTGGAGGGGCCCGACACAAGAGCAACTCGAAGAACTGAAAAAGGCCGGCATGAAAGTCATTTGCCATCAAAACAAAACGGCCCTAAAGCACATAAATGACTCGACGATAATCGGCTGGATGCACGGCGATGAGCCCGACAACGCCCAATCATTAGGACGCGGCAAAGGTTATGGCCCGCCGATTTTGCCTCAAAAGATAATCGATGACTATTATAAGACTCGACAGACTGATCCTACTCGGCCGGTAATTCTCAATCTCGGGCAGGGCGTGGCATGGGATGGCTGGCACGGGCGGGGCGTCCGGACGAACCATCCGGAAGATTATCCCGAATACGTCAAAGGCTGTGATATTGCCTCGTTCGACATTTATCCTGCCGTCCATGATAAACCCGAAGTGGCAGGGAATCTCTGGTTCGTCGGCATAGGGGTCGAGCGCTTAGTCGAATGGACCGGCGGCAAAAAGGTCGTCTGGAACTGCATAGAATGTACCCGCATCAGCAATCCCAACACCAAAGCCACGCCGCACCAGGTTAAATGCGAAGTCTGGATGTCCATCATTCACGGCTCGATGGGGCTTATCTACTTCGTCCACGAATGGCAGCCGAGATTCAATGAATCGGCGCTTTTAAGCGATAACGAGATGCTTTCGGCAGTAACCGCGATAAACCGGCAGATTACCGATCTCGCACCCGTGCTGAACAGCCCCACGATTCAAAACGCGGCCGGTGTCTCATCAAGTAACGAAGCCGTACCTGTCGCAATCATGACCAAAAAGCACGATGGAGCAACGTATCTTTTCGCCGTCGCAATGCGGGGCGACAAAACAACAGCGACATTCACCCTGCGAAACGCCGAGAGCATAAAAACCATGGAAGTCCTCAGCGAAAACCGGACAATTCCCGTAAACGACGGCGTTTTCAAAGACAACTTCGAAGCCTGGGACGTGCATCTTTACAGAACTAAATAACTTAGTTGTCATTCCGCACTTGATGCGGAATCCATTGTCTTTGGTCCTGGATTCCTGCTTTCGCAGGAATGACAAACATGGCGCGCACAATCACCATAGCATGTTTATCGTTTATCGCTGACCAAGGCCTTGTTGGTCGTTCCTTGGTTTGCTGATGGACACAAGTCATTCATGTAGCATCTTCCACATTCGCAATATTTGGATCGACACCAGTTTCTTCCGATCTCCCACGCGGGGAAATCCATCAGACCAGGGAACTCTGGATTTAGCCCTCTTGCCCGAAAAATGAGTTGTTCGATAGAAGCATCGGGTGGTGTCAATCCCAGTCTCCCAAAAACTCTACGGACGTGAACGTCCGCGGAAATGTCTATTGAATAGTAGTCCGAAAACTCGATCTTGAATTCTCTTGCCAGGATGTTCGCATCCATGCTTGCTATCTTTGGGCCCACACCTTCGAACTCAAGAAATCGATATACAACAATAGCACTGGACGGCTTACCTGTCCAGATCAGAGAAGCATTCGAGTTGTACTGGTCAGCGATCCGCTGGACAGCTTTGAAAAAAAATGTCGACATCTTGTCAACAAACCGATGAAGAGGCTCCGGTTCTGTCATGAGGCGACGCACGTCGGATTCTGATTGCTCGATCAATGTCTCCATGGAGAAGTTACCAATCTTCTCCATGAACCGAAACGGAATTAGCCAAGCACGTTCGGCCTTGATCTGGCGGTCCATGATGGATGCTAGAACGAAAGCGTGAGGATGGCCTGAGAGGTCATTGAGTAAGCGGTCAGAATCATCATGTTTCGTGAATCGAACGAACTCAGATGGTGCTTTAAAAAGGGCCTCGCCATGTTCGACAAGACGATCTCGAATTTTGTTTTCGTTCATCATTTATATGATCCCAACAATGAATAAACAATTTATATAAAACGCTAAACACATACTTCATTCATCGCACACCTGCCTCTTGAGATATTGTAATTGCCTGCCAATCGGAAGCCCTTTAAGAGGAATTTCATAAGATTTTAAGTGAGGAAGCAGGTATTGCCTATAACGTTCCCCAGCCAAGACAATAAAATGATCATGCCGTAAGTCAGCGTGTAATTGGAGTTGTTCAAGTATGTTACTGGCCCATACTTTTCTTTCATTAGCTCTCATTTTATTCAAAGTCACATCATACGGTTCGATTTCATCATCGAGAGTAATCAATCCGTATTTTGCAGACAATATGAAAATAGCATCTGGTTTGACTTTCCCAGCATATTGCAAATTAAGTTTGAAGAGTGTACTGGTATACAGTTCGGCAGCTATAGATTTGACTGCTTGTTTCTTGCTCACACATGATATGAGTACTACCTTCTTCACGAACAATTCTTTCACTGTATCGCGGCACAGTGGGAAGTTCAAGTGCTGTTAAACACAATATCCCATCTTTTTAAACCATTTTGCTTATCTCGTCAACATGGTTGTCTGTAGCCTTTCTTGAACTTTCCCGTCCAGACGATACTCAAGATTCAAGCTCCTCAAAGAGTTGGTCCACGTCGGAAACCCTATGCAGGCCTATTCCTTCCTCAGATTCTCGCAGCACCTTGTCTGTGAGGGCATTCGGGATCTTGATTTCAAAAGGGATGCCTCTCTGAAGGGCAACCTGCCGCAGGAATAGCTTGATGGCTTCGGACATGGATATATCAAGCACCTTAAATACCTTCTGTGCCTGTCTTTTGGTCTTTTTATCTAAGCGAACTTGTATAGTTGTAGCATCCATATTTCAGCCCTAAAATATTAAATCACTATTTAGTGATATTGTCATTACATTATCACTACATTAAATGTACGAAGAATATCGGCCAATGTCAAATAATTGTTTGAATAAAGGTATAAAATTTCGGGGATTTTATCCTTGAATTCCGCCGATATTGTTGTTACTTTATATAAAGTAGGTAACCAATGTTACTAAACATTATTAAGTAACACTATAACTATCGGTAGAATATATGGTTAAGGAAAAGTATATAACAATACCACAATTAGCTGAACTATTAGGATTAAGCCGTGTTGAGGTTTACAGGAGAGTCCGTAAAGGCCGAATTAAAGCCGATAAGATCGGACGCATGTATGTCATAAGGGACAAGGAGGTGGGCTATATACTCAGAAAAAAACTGACCGTTAAAGACAAAGGCCAAATCGAGATGGCCGTTAAGAAGGTTGTAAAAGAGTACGGCGAAGTATTGAGAAAGCTGGGCGCCGAATGAAGATCATCACTACGGCTGATGTTGAGCACATAGCTATTAATCTGGCCGCCGAATTACCGGCTTTCGATGAGCCAATACCGGATTATTCGACGTGCTGTGTGAATACGCTCGAAAACTGCCTTGTTACTCCTTTTCAGAAGTTTTCCCGAAAGCCGCTATATCCATCGCTGATCAAAAAGGCAAGCATCCTGCTCTACCTTATGATCAAGAACCGTCCTTTTCAATACGGCAATAAGAAAATCGCGCTGACTACTCTGCTTGTGTTCCTGCACAGGAACAACAAGTGGCTTGAAGTCGATACACAGGAACTCTACAATTTTACGGTATGGATCGCACAAAGCCCGGCGGTGCTCAAAGATGAGGTTGTTATGGGCATAGAGAAATTCATTAAGAGTCATTTAGTCAAGCTGGAAAGTAAAAGCTGAAAGATAAGTGAAAAATGACAGAAGAACTCAATTACCAGCTAAGCAGAAAAGGACGGTCACGTGCATTTTTCTAAGGCACCGGAGCTTGAAGGATATTGCGAATCTCCGATGGATGCACACCCATTGAATCTGCTATGTCTCTGATAGTGATATCAGCATTGACATTAAGACCTGCGTCCTTGAGTTTCTTTATCGTCGTATCCAAATCCAAATTCATTTGCTCACAGTACTGCCTCAGTGTCATCCGTCCGAAACCTCTGTCGGGCCCGCCGCCATGTCCGCCATCGGCCTCGGCTTGACGGTGACGTCCTCCACCGCCCATGCCGATTGCAACCTGACCCAAAGCAATATCATATAGCCGGGCCGGCGTCATTCCATAAGCTTCAGCCAGCTCGCCGAGAACAACATCCGGGGATTCAACTTCAATTCCTTTTGTCTTTAGATTTGAGAGCATCATTTCGAGGTCCACATCAGAGGTCTTCTCTGCTAATTCTGTCAGACTGAGCAGCTCAGCGTGCGGAATAGGGGCGCGCTGACGTGGGCTGTCCCAACTGTGCTTTATGTTCTCACCTAATTCCAGCAGCGAAGAAAAGGGCTTAACGCCGACAAGAGTACAAACAAAAACGGCAATGCAAGTTATCACTGCTAATGCCCATTCGGCGCGAAGTCCGAATGCCCTGGTGACTTTGCTCTTGAAGTAGCTTACGAACGGCTTCCAGTTGAAATATAAATGGAATATCGATGCGATTACAAAGATAATACTGAACCAGTCATGCAAACCGATCCATTGGTGCTTGGTCAGGGCGAGCATAGTCCAACCGGTCCAGTTAGCAACTCTTCCGGGCGGAACAAAAAAAAGTATGATACCGGTGAAGGCCATGCCTATAAAAGAAAGTGCCGTCAATACCGAAACATAAGATCGCCAATTAAATCTCTTCTTCGTCTCTTCGCTCATTTGCCTGCCTTTCTATCCTGTCTTATTAAGCAAGTAACCTATTGCCCGGTTTTTCAATCCATCAAGGATTCCGGCAAAGGAGATTTCCAATAGATATTATTCTTTATACTCAATAAAGTACTCAAATACGATAAAATACTGCTTTAGTTCAACGGAAAATCAGGAAAAACAGAAAGCTGACAGCGTAAATTTTGGCTTCAACAGTAGAAATAAAAGCTTGCAATAGCCTTGGTTTCGGTCTATATTTGTGGTTCTTAATTCATCATTGAAAGGAACTATAAATGAAATACGACGTAGCTGATTTGTCATTGGCAGCGGGTGGTAAAAAACGAATATTATGGGCGGATAACGATATGCCGGCACTGGCGGCTATTCGAAAGAGATTCGCAAAAACCAAACCCCTAAAGGGCAAAAACATTTCGGCCTGTCTGCATGTAACGGCCGAGACTGCCAATTTAGTCAGAACACTCAAGGCAGGCGGGGCGAATGTTGTTCTCTGCGCTTCCAATCCGCTGAGCACCCAGGACGATGTGGCTGCTTCTCTTGTGAAGGATTTCAAGATAGCGACTTTTGCCATTTGCAGAGAGAATCGCAGCACGTATTACAAACATATCAACGCGGCGATCGACCACAAGCCGGTTATTACGCTGGATGACGGTGCCGATCTCGTGAATGAGTTACATACAAGCAGGAAGAAAGACGCCGGGCGGATTATTGCAAGCATGGAAGAGACAACTACCGGCGTCATTCGCCTGCGTGCCATGGCGAATGAAGGCAAGCTGAAATTCCCGGTCATCGCGGTAAACGATGCCGCGACCAAGCACCTGTTCGACAATCGCTACGGCACCGGTCAATCCACTGTTGACGGCATCATCCGCGCAACCGATTATCTCCTGGCCGGCAAGAAGGTAGTCGTGGCAGGTTACGGCTGGTGCGGCCGGGGCTTCGCAATGCGGGCGAGAGGTATGGGAGCAATCGTCATTATCACGGAAATCGACGCCGTC
>Ga0209536_100012488_pt1 | contig 12345 bp, 11 predicted proteins | sample DeeMarSeWOR28_12_FD_187461 | JGI IMG/M metagenome (GOLD analysis project Ga0209536, IMG submission 187461) | Marine sediment microbial communities from White Oak River estuary, North Carolina - WOR-2-8_12 (SPAdes) (version 2) | ecosystem: Environmental > Aquatic > Marine > Intertidal zone >...
GTTTCATCTATTCAGGAGATAGTCCATGTTACCGCGAGTGATTATTCATAATGGCGTTAGTGTTGACGGCCGGATGGACTGGTTCGACGGCGATCTGGGCCTTTATTACGGTCTGGCTGCGCAACTGGAGGCAGAAGCCATCTTGTCAGGAAGCCAGACGATGCTCGCCGGGCTGGATGCAGCCATCGAGGAAATGGCTGCGATGGAACCATCCCAATCGCCACAAGAGGATACCGAAGATGAACGAGGAGTGATGGTTGTGGTGGATAGCCAGGGCCAGTTGGGGAAGCTCCACCGCTTGAAAGTAACGCCATATTGGCGCGATACCATCGTCTTGTGTTCAATGGCCACACAGGTCGAATATCTGGATTACCTGGGCCAGCATGGATTCGACTTCATCCAAGTGGGCGAGCAGAAAGTTGACCTCCGGGTTGCTTTAACGAAGTTAAAGGAGGATTATGGGATCAACGTCATTCGAGTCGATAGCGGCGGCGTCCTCAATGGCGTCTTGCTAAGAGAAGGATTGGTCGACGAGGTGAGCTTGATGATCACGCCAACGCTGGTGGGAGGGGAAACGCCTCGTTCATTTTTCGTCGCACCAGATCTGGCCTTTGCCGGCGATGTAATTTCTCTGCGGCTCATACTTATACAAGATGTTGGTGATGGAAATGTGTGGCAACGATATGAGGTGATAAAGTGAACGACGTCGAAGTTATCTTGATGGACTATCTTCGCACTTTGAGTAAAAGGATCGGCGAACGGCCGGGCGGTTCTCCAGCCAATCATGAGGCTGCGAGATATATCGGTAAGATATTCCAAGCGGCCGGATTGGAAGTAGAAGAACAAATTTTTCCCTGCCCGGCCTGGATCGAGCGCCAGACTACCTTGACGATGAACGGCCGTCCCTTGGAAGCAGCGGCTAATGCCTATTCCCCGCCTTGCAACGTAAGCGGGCCAATCGCGGCTGCCAGCACGCTTGCTGAGCTAGAAGGGACTGATTTGAAGGGAAAAATCGGCGTTATATTCGGCGACCTGTGCCAAGCTCCTTTATCCCCGAAATCCTGGTTTCTTAAGAGCGAAAAGGAGGATAGGATAATCAAATTGCTAGAGGAAAAACAGCCATTAGCCTTGCTGACCGTCCAGAGTGACCCGAATGGATTGGAACGATTGATCGAAGATTGGGAGTTTCGCATCCCCTCAGCCACCGTTTCAACCGAGGCAGGTTTGGCGTTGCTCAAGCAAGATGGGGCGACGGTCAATTTACGGATCGATTCTGAACAAACCGAAAGTACGACGGCCAATATCGTGGGCCGATCGGCCGTGGCTAACGGTCGTGTTGTCCTGTGTGCCCATTACGACACCAAGATCGACACACCCGGGGCATATGATAACGGCAGCGGGGTGGCAATTTTATTGACCCTGGCTCAGCATCTCAAAGCGGCCGATTACCCGTTCCAGTTAGAGTTGGTGGCTTTCGCCAATGAGGAGTACCTGCCCATTGGGGATGACGAATATTTGCGGCGGGATGGGGAAGACCTCAGCGATATCATTGGGGACATTAACATCGATGGGGTTGGCCAGGTTATGGGAAGCAACAGCATCACCATGATCTCGGCCTCTGAGGCATTTGAAAATGCCGTGCTGCAAATCTCAAGGGATTATCCTGGCCTGGTCTGGGTGGATCCCTGGCCGGAGAGCAATCATTCGACCTTTGCCTGGCGCGGGGTTCCCAGCATCGCCTTTGGCACAACTGGCGGGGTGCGGCTTCAACACCGGCCGATGGATACCGTCGACTGGATAGATCCGACAAAGTTAAAATCTATCGTCGAGCTGATCAGCTCAATTTTGATCCTATTGAAGGACAAGGAGATGGGCTGGAGCCGAACGCCTGAAAACGACTATTCGGAACAGTTACAGAAATGGCATGAATCGGCCGGGTAGTTTATTCGCCATATAGCTCCAATGCCGTACTTCGTTGACATAGTAGGACAAGAACATTTGAATTGGCATAGAGGAAAGTGATGGAGCGACGGCAATAAAGAGTTGCATTTCGATTGGACAGGTCATTGGCTGTGTGCTGGTCATTATCACAGTTACGGGGTTGATCGGCCATATTGTCTATCTTTTTGGTGTGAAGCGGATCAAAATTGGCTTTTTGGTGCTGATCGGGCTATCGATGTAGTGGAAAGAAATACCTGGCCAAACTTCACCCCACACCTGAAATTTCACCCAAGCACGGGTTTGCCAACGAGTATTTGCGTTTCGGCAGTCAGGAGGGTTCCAGACCTAGATTCTTTAATGAAACCCGATGGAATGGCGGGGATAGGGAAGGCCGGATTTATTCAGGTGACTACCAAGGCGGCCGGGTGCAAGGATTTGATGCAAACGGGAATTTTATCGACATGTGGCATGGCAATAGGGAATTTCCGTTAACGGCCTTTGCCTTAGACCGGGATAGCATTGTTTATCTCGCGCAGAATCACGAAATCCAACGATATGATGGATTAACCGGCGATCCCCCTGACCATCGACGGGCAAGGCCGGCTCTTCGTCAAGTCAAATGATATCATGGTTTTCGACGGAGACGGCCGGTATCTGGACACCATCAACAGGTTAGCGTCGCCTTCTCCATGGTTTTTAATGACCAAAACCAACTGGTGGTAATGGCCCGCAACGATAGCCAGGTCATTGTATATGAATTGAATCGCTAAATAAGTTCACATCCGTCTCATGGGCTAATTTCTCTATAGGCAGCAACGATTTCCCGGTTCCAGGGCACATTCTCCAAAAACATGCGACGCGCTTCCGTGTCAGGGATTTTACTGGCCTGCTCCAGCAGGAGCTGATAGGTGGTCTCCAGGAGATGGCCTGCTCGAGTGTCTTGCAATGATTGAAGTACCTGATAGCAAGTGAAGTATATCCGTAGTGGTTCCCAAGTGCCCTCAAGCGAACCGCCGGCGTCTAGATAAGACATGATCTCAGCCACGTACCTGTCAGCAGCCTGAAGGTCGTTTTGCGTCAGGGCAGCCCGGGCCATGCCGGCCAAAACACCCATAACAAAATGCGTCTGACCTAAATCGCGTCTTACCTTCAACGACTTTTCGTAAGCAGCAAAGGCTTCCTCTGGTTGGCCTAAACCCGACCAAGCGTGTCCCAGCCAAAGCAGCCCCTCGGCTTCTGCTTCGATTTGTTGAACCTCATGCTTAATCGCGATGCCTGCCTCGGCGTATTTTATGGCCAATTCCCATTCACCTTGACTCGCTGCAACCCAACTCAGGTTCACGTAGGCCGTCCCAATTGAAACCTGATCCCCCATCTCGCGCGAGAGTTCCAGTGCTTGTTCGATGTTGTCCTTTGCCGAATCATAATCCCCAAGTGGTATGATCGCTACAGCAAGATTGATGAGGGCAGTGTGCTCTCGCTCCTTATCGATTAACTCGCGAGAAATGCTAAGAAATTCCTCCAGATACCGTCGAGCTGTATAGTAGTCCCCCAGGGATACACTAATATTTCCTAAGACGTTGAGAACATTCCCCTCGTCTCGACGGTTACCCGATTTGCGAGCAACAGCTAACGCTTCCACTGCTTGTTTACGGGCGGCACCATAATTACCTTGTAATAATAGTGCCCAGGACATTACATAGTGAGCTTGCTCAACCAGCGCATCTTCTCCAGCAGCCTTCGCCAAGGTTGTCGCTTGTTGTCCGGTCTTAAGCGCCTGAGGGTATTCGGCCGTCCAAAAGAATAACCATGCTCTCCTTATCAGTACTTCCACCTGCTTGCCGGCATCCATAAGTGATTCCGCCAGCTTGGCCATCTCTTTCTGATCTTGAATCTGCTCCTGGCGTGCCCCTTGTATATGGTACAGTTTCTCCCTGGCTCGAAGAAGTTGGTAACGACTTTCCAGGTCTTCATCCGGCGTTAGCTTTAAGGCACGGCTGTAATAGTCAACCGCTAGTGTATTCTGGTAGGCTTTTTCAGATGTTTCTCCTGCCAGCTTCAGGTAACGGCGTGCCTTGTTTATCAAGTGAGCCTGTTCAGCATGATAGGCCAGTTCAGCGTAATGGGGGCTGAGATCGTCTGCGTAAAGCTCCTCCAGGGCTTCGGCCGCCAACTGGTGCAGCGATTGGCGACGGGAGCGTAACTGCATGCGATAGGCAGCTTCGCGCAGCAGGGTATGCTTGAAGAGATAACGAAGCTCGTTCAGCACCGACCAGATAGACAGGTGTTCTGCCTGCTCCACCTTTTCCCCTAACTCGGGATCATCACGTAGCATACGAGATAACAGTTTGATCTCGAACTCCCGTCCCAGAACAGACGCTGTCTGTACCACTTCTTTCACCTCATGGGTGAGCCGGTCTAGTCTAGCCACCATGACAGCGCGCACGTCGGTGGGCAGCGCAATTTCTTGCTTTACCACCAACTCCCATTTTCCTTCTACGAGCCGTAACAGGTCCTGTTCTTGTAGATAGCGTAGGATTTGCTCGGCAAAGAAGGGATTACCTTCGGCGCGTTCAACCAACAGTTCCAACAAGTCAGAACCGATAGGCGAGCCTAGCTGAACCGATGCCAAAGTTGCCAGGTCAATCGGTGACATCTGATCCAGGTTGATTTCCTGGTAGGCGATATCATCGCCCAAAATGGTTCTCACTCCCTCCGGCCGGGTTGTGGCGAGAATCGCGATTGGATAGGTCTGGTCTTGAGCCAACACTCGAGTAAATTGACGCAGAAAGAACTTAGAGTCCCCATCAAGCCAATGGACGTCCTCCAAGAGAAGAATAACCGGCTGCCGCAAACTCTCAGCCTGCAAAAGTGTGAGTAATCCGGTGAAGCTGTTCTCATATCGACCTTGAGCATCCAACTGTTCATAAAGTGAGTCGGGCCAGGACAGGTTGACCAGTGCCCCTAGGAAAGAGCGCGTACGATCTAATTCCGCTATCAGAGTTTCATCATGCGTACTAGCGATCAGATGGTCAAGCTTACGGTTGAAACTACGTTTGTTTCGTGAATCTGATTGTTGTTCTGATTGTCCGAAATACCGGCGTAGCCAATAGCGGAAGGGATTGAGTGATTCGCGGAAAATCTCGTCTGTTTGGCAATCAAAGACAGAGAACTCGCGGTCAGCAGTGCGTTCAAGACCGCCGAAGACAGCATGGACTAATCGGCTCTTGCCAATTCCTGGTTCTCCCCAGATCACCAGAACGCCGGGGGTCTGACCTTGCCAAATGGGCTGCACGAAGTCGACTAACCTTTCCTGTTCGACTTGACGGCCGACCATCTGGCTCTTATAGAAAGGCTCGATTTCTTCCTTACGCTCCAGCAGAACGAAGACTTTCTGCTCTTCGGCGAAACCCTTGAAGCCCATCTCCCCCTCGAATTCGACCTCAAAGTGGTGTGCGGCCCGAACAGCCACATGTTCGTCTACCCAGACCTCACCTCGAGGGGAAGCCTGCATAAAACGGGCGGCTAAAGTGGTCCCCCGGCCGTGACAGGTGTACTCTCCCGCCAGCGCGCCACCGCTGTAGCCACAATGAGCGATACCATAGGCGATCCCGGCCTTAACAGGGATGACAGTCTGGGATTGCAGGTCGAGTACAAAGTTCAAAGCCCTCGTCACATCATTCTCAAAAGCTACAGGAGCCCCCCAGAATAGGAGAAGGTTCGCGCCCTTGTCGCCTAAATCTAGCCTGTTGAGCAAACCTCCATAACGATCTTGCAACTCAAAGATGATTTGCATGAACATTTGAAGCTGCTCAATCGTTCGTACGGTGGACAGACTGACAAACACACTCGCTACTTGCCGGAATTCCCCAATAAGGTTTTCCCTTGTTGCCTCCGGAGGGAAAAAGCGGGTCAAGATGTCCGGCTCTACGGTACGGAGGTTGATTGGCTGAGGCGCTGGCAACAATTCATTTACGGCAGTGATCCGGAAATGATCTTCTATGGGCTCAGCCGTAACATGTGAACCTAAGGCTCCAAACACGGCCGCATCCACGACGACTTCCCCTGCCTTGGCTAGCTTTTCAGCATTTGCGCAGCCTTCAATTGCCGGACCCTGGAAGTAATAAGCCGCCCGATTTTTATCTGTCGATGAAATGATGCCCCAGGCCACCTCCCCGGCCGCCAAACCCACTTTTACTGACACGGCAAAGTTTCCGTAAGGGGTTTGATGTATGGCAGAGGACGCCATAACCTGTTGCATTTGCCAAGCGGCGGCGAGGGCGCGGTCAAATCCATTGGGTGACTCACCATCGGTTAGGAATACAGACGTGAAGGCGTCACCAGCGAGGTTGGTCACGAATCCGCCTTGCTCAAAGACGCTTTGAATCAGCGGATCAAAGACATTCTGGATAATATTGGCTAATACCTCTGCGCCATGCTGGCCATACCCCATGATCGCATCGGTGATGGGCGTGAAACCTGAGACATCGACAAACAGTGTACAGGCGTCAAACGACCCTGTTATCTTATTGTTGGCGTATTGTTCTTGTATGAATTCGGGAACCAAACGATGCATGCGCGCTAATTATGCGGCAATTTAGCTAGTGCGCCAATCTGTGCGAGCCTATTGTTCCACATATTTGTATCATTGAGCTAATATCCTGAAGGATGGTCGAATTATTTACGAGTCAGCCCGCTTTTAAGGAGGGGTGGAACGGACGCTGTTCTCTGCCTTAATGAAAATGAGTGGGAGAAGAAATTGAAATTAGCAATTTATCTCTTTCTCGGAATTCTCTTGCTGTTGTTTGCTTATATTGTGTTCCGCCGTATTGTCCGACGTGATTATTATTCTTATGGTCGCCTCCGTGCATTCGCTTCAATTTTGCAGCTTATGGTATTCATAGGATTTTTCAGTTTCCCTTATCTATTCAATCCTCCAGAGTGGCCCTGGTTTTGGAGATTTATTGGTACAGAAAGTCGAGCCTGGCAGCTGGGTGGCTTCATACTCATTTGTATCGGATTTTTGGTCACTTTTGGAACGATGGCATGGTTTGGGATAGGGAAAGCATTTGGAGTGAATATTGATGGGTTGACGAGCCGTGGGCCATATAAGATAAGCCGAAACCCTCAGATCCTAGGAGGCTACCTCCTGGTCATTGGAACCTCTTTACAGTGGCCGTCTATATATTCGTTCGGTTGGGTACTTATGTATGCGGCTATCTCGCACTGGATGGTTATTACAGAAGAAGAACACCTTTCTCGGACTTATGGGGAAGAATATGAGAAGTATTGCTCAGAGGTGCCAAGGTATCTTTTCGGTCCAAAGGGGTGATCCCGGTAGTGTTGGCCACGCACTGCGAGTTGCGAACATCCATTTTCCCTCTTATTATCACGGTCAGAGTGCCCAGGACTTTCGATCTAAAAAATGGGGGTGGGGACGAGCGAGTGAAAACCGCATTCACTTACACACTCGCTTTTGCCTGTTGCTGCATTCGCAGTTGTCGAAAACTGATTAGCTTCTTTTGATTCTTATCCCATAAACTAAGGAACGTTGTCTCCAAACTTGTACGCAAGGTCATAGTGAGGATATTTTGGAAGATGGGATTTTCATTGTGACATTTTTCGAGCAAATAGTTGGGAATTCGGGGGCTTAGGTGATGAATGTGGTGGAAACCTATATTGCCTGTAAACCATTGCAGCACTTTGGGCAACTTGTAGTATGAACTACCTCGCAAGGCGGCCAAAGTATATTCCCACTCCTCTTGATGCTCCCAATATGTATCCTCAAATTGATGTTGCACAAAGAACAACCACGTACCAAAACTGGCTGCTAGCCAGAGGACCGAAATATTTACGAGCAAGAAGGCTTGCCAGCCAACTAAGGAAATGAGTACTGCCCATAACACAGCGATGGCAATATTTGTCCAAAAGATTCCTTTCCGTTCTTTTTTGGTCGCGGCGGAGCTTGGAAAGCGATGGCCGATGAAAAAGACGGCAAAAGGGACAATGATAAACAAGAAAACGGGATAGCGGAATATGCGATATTTGAGACGGTCCCAGTTGTCTTTTTCAAGGTATTCATCTACCGTCCAGGTTGGCACATCACCAATGAAACGTTCGTCTAAATTGCTGGATGTTGCGTGGTGGATAGCATGACGTCTACGCCAGTGATGGTAGGGGGTCAGGGTGAAAATACTTATTACAACGCCCAGGTAGTCATTTGCTTTCCGTGATTTGAAAAAAGAACCATGCCCACAATCGTGTTGGATAATAAACAAGCGGACCAGAAAACCGGCTGTTGGAACTGCCAAAATCAGCGTGATCCACCAAAAACCCGCAGCCAGACTCCAGTACATTGCAGCCCAAGATAAAATGAGTAGCGTGAAAGTGTTACACAGCTGCCAAAGACTTTTCTTTGTATCTGGTTGTCGATAGGGTGCAACGAGATCAACCCAGTCTGGTTTTCGTCTGTTGGACCGATTATTCGTATTAGTGTTCAATTTCTTCCTCCTAAAAGTAAATTTCATGGTGCCGTTAAACCAGGGGCACCAAACAGTGATAAATTGGAAGGCCAAAGCGCTAGCGAAGAAGGGTCGAGGTTCCGCGCACACACAAAAATGAAGCCCTGGTCTGGTAGCCAGGGCAGTCTAAGGATTATACCTCTAAGATTTTATTGGTCGAGTCCATCCTGGGAAAAGGTGCTTCGGAGCCCATCATCTTGTTAAATACATCCTGGGCAAACTCAACAATGGTGGCAACATCTCCATCTTTCGTCAAATCGCCGGCGGCGACAAGGGCTTGACCGCCTCTTTCGCGAATCTCAGCCGCAACTCGTTCCGCTTCTCCCGTGCGACGGCCGTTGATGAGGACAGTTGCGCCTTCCTGGGCGAAATGTTTGGCGATACCCTCACCGATACCGCCAGTACTACCGGTGACCAAAACACGTTTATTCTCTAATCCCAAATCCATTGTTAGCGCTCCTATGATATTAACAAGATGTTCAATTGGTATCAGGTCATGGAAATTCACTCAGTCACGGACTTCGCCCTTATTTCAACGAACTTGTGAAAGCCCGGTAGCCCAAGGCCATGCCGAATGAAAGGAAGATAGCCACGACGAGGAAGCAGAGCCACAAGGGGATGGTATCGGCCGTCCTCAAAGCGTCGCTGGTGCCAAAAGTCATGATGCGCATACCGGTAACCACGTAGGTGGTGGGGTTGATTCGGGCAGCGAGCTCCATCCAGGTAGGCATGGTCTGCAAGGGGTAAAGGGCATTGCTAAGGAACAGCAATGGCAGGTTGAGCATGAAAATCAACATATGGTAACCACCAGGGCTTTCTGTCTTGGAGGCCACGGCAATGGCGATGCCGGAAAAGCCCAGCCCGTAGCCAGCGACCAAGAGCAGGCCACCCAACCATCCCAGCGGATTGTTGCTGAGCTTCGCACCGATGATGACCCCAACAATCATGATGACGAGGGCCTGCAACAAACTCTTTGTCATGGAGCTAAAAGCATTGCCAAACAAGATGCTCAGGCGTGGTATAGGCGCTGCCAGATACTCCTTGACAATGCCCCGAAGCCGCTCGTTCAGCCATTCGGTGCCGCCGCCGATGGCGCCGCCCAGGGCGGTCAGGGTGATGATGCCAGGCAGCATGAAGGTGATGTAAGCGTCTTCCGCACCAGGTTCGGTTGTGCCCAAAAGGCTGCCCATACCGATGCCAAATAGGACGACCCACAGAACAGGCTGGATCAACATGCCGATGGCCTCTTCAGGGTTGGTCATCGACTTGCGCATATGCTTGTTCCAAAGCGTTAAAGCAGCACTCATTGGTAAACTCCGTTAGTTTCTGTGTGGCGATATTTGATGGGTTAATTGCCATCAATCCCGGAATTGCCGGCCGGTATACTTGAGGAAAACGTCGCCGAGGCTGGGCTCAGCCACCGAGATATCTTCGATGCGAAACCCACTATCACTGGCGACCGAGACGACCTCGACCAGGCGGCGGCTGCCGGAAGCCACGCCAATTTGGATCACGCCGTTTACGGCCGAAACTTCTTTAGTAAACGGTAGTGCCTTCACCACCGCCACGAACTGATCGCTGTTGCCTTGACCTTCGACCTGGATCACGTCGGCGCCCATCTGCTCGATTAACTCGCTTGGTGTGCCTTCGGCCACTATCTTCCCATGGTCGATGATGCCCACTCTGTCAGACAGGAGTTGCGCTTCGTCCATGTAGTGGGTGGTTAACATCAGAGTCAGACCCTGGTTCTGTTTGAGATCCGTAATGTAATCGCCTAAGCGAACCCGACTTTGTGGATCAAGGCCCAGGGTTGGCTCGTCCAGGAACAGAACATCCGGCTCGGTCATGAGCCCGCGGATTAACTCCAGGCGTCGTTTCATGCCCCCAGAGTAGGTGCGGATCTTGCGGTCGGCCGCATCTTCCAGCTCGACCAGGACCAACAGTTCTTCGATCTTGGCCTGGCGCATAGCCTTGCTCTGTTGGTAGAGCTGGCCATGGAAGTCCAGCGCTTGCCGGCCGGTCAATGCGTCGTCTAAGACCGTCTCCTGGAAGGTCACTCCAATGTGCTTCCGAACCTCATTGGCCTGCTTCACCACGTCCAGGCCGCATACCGCGGCCGAGCCGGCCGATGGTTCTAGTAGCGTGGTCAAGATGGATAAAGTCGTCGTTTTGCCAGCCCCATTAGGACCCAGCAACGAGTAGATGGTGTTAGCCTCGATGGCCAGATCGATGCCATCCACCGCCAACACCTCCTCGTCATATCGTTTAATCAGTCCTTGGGCCTCAATGGCCAAACCGCTTTTTACTTTTTCGTTCATCTAATAGGTTCTCCCTGTTATTTGTCTCTCGACTGCCCACCGGTAATCGTCCTTATTCATGCTATAGGTGGCCTATAACCTCGTCGAGCCATTCCAACTCGGCGTTCAGTTGGCCTAAATGGTATGAGAGCATCAACTGAAAGCCGCCTTGATGTTGCTTATCGGCCCGTAATATCTTTGCAAAACTCTCAACTTTCCCGCGCCGCTGCCGAAGCAAGGCAGTCGCTTCCTCTCCTGGCAGGGCATCCAGATATATTATGCCTACATTGCCAAGGTAAGAAACAGGTTTGTATTCAGCCAAGTTTTGGCGCAAAAGTTGCTGGAAGACCTCTTCACCCTTAGGTGTGATCGTATAGACACGCCTGGTTGGATAGTTACCCTCCTGTTCTTCGCGATAGTTGATCCATCCGTCAGCCACCATGCCGCCCAGTAACTTGTAGACCGTTGGCTTTTTAACCTGGATGGTCGTACCCAAGTGTGCATCAATGAGCTCATTGATCTGGTATCCGTGCATCTCTTGCGAACGCAATAGGCCTAGTAAAAGCAGTTTTCTTTCCATAGTTGGTCTTTCTCTCATTTATTAGTTAAGCTTATACTAGTCATAAATTACTAGACACATGTGACTCTACCTGATTCTAGATAAATGTCAAGAGGGATTTATCAGGTCGCAACCAACACCTGATTACGAAACAGCATAAAAGGCTTACTGGAAAGTGAATCTTTCCCCTTTAGAATATCTTGTGCACATAGCGCGTGGTGATTACCGGATTTGGTCCCCCGAATGTGCTCGAGGTGCGCGAGGAATTGGCACTCCCTGAGCTAAAACAGGATACGGATCCGGTTATCAGGAGTGCATAAATCCAGTGGTGAGTTTTCTCATTCACGAGATTTACCTTGCCACTGGCCGCTCACCTTTGACCTTTCTGGCGGTCAAACGCGCGCGCTTCCGGATGGTTGGCCCTGACGCTGTGTTGGGCCAGCTGGACCGTTTCGGCTATTCGTTTTTGGCGAGTAGCCGGTTGCCTGGCGCTCTTGATCCACCACAATATGCCTTTCTTTGATGAATCGCTGAAAGCCTGGAAGTGGCCTACGGCTGTCTCGTTTTCTGCCAGTGCGGCAGCCAGATCTTCAGGGATAATCAGGTCTTCGATCTCATCATAGATCGTCCATGATCCGTCCTTTTTTGCTTATTCGATGACGGCCAAACCGGGTGACATCATCAGGTTGGCGGCCAGGAGTTTTTCAACGCGCTGCTTGTTGAGGCGCGACCATGGGCTGCCCGGCCGTCGTGGCGAAAGCAGTAACATCGAACGTTCGGCGTCCAACTTACGCGGGAGGCTGTCGATCCAGCCAAAGCACAGCGCTTCCTCGACCACATCGTCCCAGGGAACGTATTTGTCGGCAACATGTTTTTTGAACGTCACAAGCCAGATGCTCTCGCTACGGGTGTGATTGGCTTCCAGCCAGGCCCGCAGCTCGGCGCGGTTTTCTATCTGGACGCGTTCGAATTCCTTCATGCATTTTGCTCCGTTACTGTGAAAATTTTACGCAAAATGGCCAAAATC
>Ga0209536_100012489_pt1 | contig 12344 bp, 12 predicted proteins | sample DeeMarSeWOR28_12_FD_187461 | JGI IMG/M metagenome (GOLD analysis project Ga0209536, IMG submission 187461) | Marine sediment microbial communities from White Oak River estuary, North Carolina - WOR-2-8_12 (SPAdes) (version 2) | ecosystem: Environmental > Aquatic > Marine > Intertidal zone >...
CAGGACCGTACTTTCCTTTGAGTTTTGGTGCAACCTGTTTACCAACAGCACTGATTGCGCTCCCAATGCTTGCCAGGGATCCAATGAATGGGATTGCGACTAGCACTTCCTTTGCCCACTCACGTCCTGTTTCCTTTGCTGGTTCAACACCCTCTACGAAGCGTTTCCTGATGTGCCATAGAATATCGAACCTAGAGAGTTTGACGCCTAGTCGCACTACACCCTTTGCCAGTGTGTCGAGTCGTGAATAGAAATCTGTGAACTGTTCGCAGTCAAGTCGGACAGCTGATTCCACATTGTTGTTCCAATAACGTATGAGCGAGCTCTTCCCAATTCCTCCAATGCCTTTCAGGTGGAGGACCTTGCTCTCCTTCTTGCAGTCGACAAGTGCTTTGTCCATCCACTCGATGTATTCCTCTCTGTCCACGAATACATCATCGGATGTTTCGTAGTGTTTATACACACTCCTAACCTCATACGTGATGTAGTGCATTGGCTGAGGTTTTAGATAAGCTCGACGGTTTCTAGACCAAAGACTTTAACAATGGTTAACATTTCTCCTAACATGGTCAGATGTAATGAATGAGCATGATCTTGAACCCCCTGAAAGTCCCGGCCATCAACCAGATAGCTTCAGGATGATTGAGCTTGTTTCCTATCTCTTGTTTGGGATTGGACCACTAGTTGGAAACGCAGTCCTTACTCTTCTTGGTCCAATCGCTAGCGATTTTGTTGTTGATCCAACAGCAATCCTAATTGCAATTCCATCTTTCATGTTTCCATTTGCAACCTTCCAGCTGATATCTGGTGCTCTGTCTGACAGCTATGGTCGAGTCCCTGTGATTGTTGCAGGTTTGATTGGTTTCCTTACAGGTCTCATCCTTATTGCATTTGCCACGTCAATTACTATGTTCTCGCTAGGTCATTTCATTGCAGGAGTTGGTTTTGGTTTTGTCAATCCAGTACTGCTAGCACTACTTTCTGACTGTGCACCTCCTCTAGAGATACCCAAGAGAATGGGAATTGCATCAGGTTTAGCATCATTCGGAGTTGGACTAGGACCCTTCATTGCAGGACAAATGGCAATCATCGGGTGGCAGCTCTATTATCTTCTCATTCTTTCTATTGTCTTCTTTGGACTGATAGGAATCTCAGTTGCCAAGCGACCAAGATCAATCGTTCATGAAGAGTCAGGAATCCGGGTTCTCATCAACAACCTGCGGATTGAGCTGAAGAAGCCAGTTGTCATTCTTATGTTGATGTCAACCTTCTTCATCACAATGTCATATCTTGGAACCTTAGTATGGACCTCACGCGGGTTGACAGGCGTTGTTAGTGAGACTACCACAGGACTCATGCTTCTGATTTCTGGTATTCTTGGTGCAACAGCTGGCGGTTCACTTGGACGAATCATCAGAACACGAGGGATGCGATTCTCAATCGCAATCGGCACTATTCCCATGTATATCTCACTCGCTATCTTTTTGATAATTGGAGATATCACTGTTCTAGCAAATCTTAGCTATGTAGCCATAGCTCTTGCTCTCATGGGTTGGGCTGGAGGTGTCTTGTTCCCGCTCATGATTGCATATAGTCAAATCATATCCCCAGAGAGAAGAGGAGTCTTAGCTGGTATCGTGACATCTGCATCCTTTTTTGGAGTGGCACTAATCCCAACAGTTTACGAACCATTATTTCTCTTAGGGATGCCTTTCCTATACTTGGGTATCCTTGGGGTCGCAACACTGATGGTAGTGTTCATCTCGATTCTATATCAGCGAATCAACTGAAGCGAATAGCTATGTCACCAAGAACGGTCGTGCCACTTCGACTATCTCGTCGGAAGTTGGAAGTCCTGATATAACCTTCTCACCAATCTCAATACTCGGTATGAGCTTCTTCAGTTTCCGTTTCTGAAAGAAACTGTATTCTGAATAATCAATAATTTCCAGATTTATCCCCAATTTCTCTGCAGCTCGTGAAGCAGCATCCAACAGTATCAAGTGGTCTTGAGGAACAATTCTTCCCTCTTTTCCCAAGGTGTTACTTCCCCAATCGGAAGCATTGGTTCCAGTACAAAAGGGATGTCCCACAGTATCCATGTCAGCTGCTTGGAGGGTTTGAGATGTTGACTCAATGTAAATTACAATATTCAAATCTAGCAACCTCTTATTCCACGAAACTCTGTGCTGTTTCTAATAATAAGAGAATGGGTGAGAGCAGGAATTTGATCTTGTTTACTAGGAACTGCTCTTCATGATGTCAGCAATATTTCCAAAGAAGTGGTCAAGTGTTCGACTCTTCTCCATGTAGTCTTCAATCTTGGATATTAGAACTTCATCTTCCTTGTGCCCACTCACTTTGTCTGAAGCTACTAGGGCATGAATCTCTTCATTGATGTCAAGGATATTTCGAGATGTTCGCAAGATATGGGAGAGCATCCTCACGAGAATCCTTGAGTTCTCAATACTACGTATGTTTAGGACTTGGCTGTAGAACAGAAACTGTAACCTATCTAATAGCTCCATCTTTGTCACGAGATTGATGAGTGATTCAGGCTCTTTATCTTCCGTAAGCTTCTCAGCCATACCCTGCCAGTAATACTGGTCCTCAAGGAGTTTCACAAGGTACGCCTGAACAGTTTCAAAGTATGGAGTCGATTCATCAATTTCCTCAAGCTCCATCTCGGTGAAACTCATCGCGACCTTGAGTGAGAATTCATCCAAGTATCGTTTGATTGACGCTTGGTCTTGGGAAAGGACTAATGCGAGTAGAATCCCATAGATACAGGAGGCACAGTCAACTGTGATCTCTGTCGGACCTAATGCATATAGTCTGATGGAACTCATTAGCATGTCAGCAGTGATGTCTTCTTTGTGTATCCTAATCTTCCAACCCTGAGATGAACAATAGACCTTGCCATCGTGAGTATAAATGGATGAGTAGCATGTTTTACCGTCCGAACATTCAAACTGCTTAACAAGGTCGAGAGATGCGTCTTGATTCAGAATGTCAGCTGCGAAAATGGAGTGTTCAATATCAATCAGACTGTCATCATTAAGGCAGATTAATTCACCCTCAAAGTCCTTGAAACACGGACAGAAGTTGTATATCGTGACTTCCTTTTCCACAGTTTGCTCCTTCCATGATGTCAGCTGATTTGATACCTAGAGTATTCAACGAACACATATGACCATTCTTTGTTCCTACTCTTCCATTGAAATTCATCTAACTGGTGCCCAAAAGGTTCGAGAGTTGTTAACATGGTCAGTATCAACCTGATGAATGAGAGCTAGCTGTAAAGCCAGCTCTCATAAGTTGCTATCAATCAAAAATACCATGAATCTTGATCTTCACGAGTTTCTTGATAGTTAGATCCTCAATGCCCATCTCCTGCATCCTGCGAACGAAATCAGCATTGACTCCATGGATGCTCATCTCAATGAGATCTCGAGATTGGATACCAGTATACCCGAGGTCCTTCATTTCATCGATAAAGCTAGGGTCCACATTGTGGATGCTCATGTTGATTAGTTGACGCTCATCAATATCATCCAGCCCTCGCTCTTTGAACGCACGGACAAAGTACGAGTCTACGTTATGGATAGACATCTCAATTAGTCGTTTTGGGGAGATATCCTCATACCCCATTTCCTTCATTTCTCGAATGAAATCGAGGGATACGTTGTGTATCTTCATGTCTACCAAGATTCTAGGACTGATTGACTCATAGCCTAAAGCTGCTAACTCTTTGATATAATCAATGCTCAAATTATGAATCGACATGTTGACAAGATGTCTTGGCGAGATGTCATGATATCCAAGTTCCTTGAGACCAGTTGCAAGTTCAACATCAACATCATGAATTCTGAACTCAATCAGTCGATTTGGTGACATGTCGTCATAACCCGCATCTGCAAATTCTTTCACGTACTCTGGTGTTACGTCATGTATCATCATCTTGATGAGTTGACCAAGTGGAATCTCTTCTAGCCCAACTTTATGGAGGGCTCGAATGTAATCCGGAGTAACACTGTGAATACTGAGCTTGGTTAGAGTGCCAGGAGGAATATCATCATAACCCAGTTCCTTGAGTTCTGAGATATAGTCTGCTGTCACATCGTGTATTCTGAATTTGGTGAGCTGATTTGCTGGGATGTCTTCTAATCCAAGCTCCTGCAAGTCTCTTATGTAATCTGGACTAACATCATGGATTCTCATCTTCACAAGCTGATTCACTGGTAGGTCCTCATACCCAAGTTCCTTCAGCTCCTGAATGAACTGAGGAGTGGCTCCATGAATCCCCATCTTAGCCAACTGACGTAGTGTCAAATCATTGTACCCGAGTTTCTGAAGCCCCCTCACAAACTCAGGGTCTACTCCGTTCATGATGAGTAGTGCAAGATTTCTGTCTGAGATGTCTGCGTATCCAAGATTCGCCATCTCAGAGATGTACTCGTTTGTAGCATGTTTAGCAACAAGTGCTTGAATAGTCTGATAGGTCAGTTGTCCAGTTCCTATTGCTTCAAGCTCTTCGAGGAATTCAGGATTCACATTTGGGAGAACTGTCTTGGTGATCCGATCCAACTCACGTTCACTGACTGTTCCGCTCCATCGATAACCCCAGTCATCATCGCGTTGCTGTTCGAGTTTATCAAGAAGTTCCTGCTCACGCTTTTCTAGGATCTCTTGAGCCTCTTCTGGAGTCAACTCTCCATCAGCTATCTTCTTCAAAATAGAGTGTCGTTCTTCTTTCATTTTTGTACCTCTCTTTTCTTTCTTCATCCAGCACCGTAGAAGTTCGACTGCCTTCTGTTGCGATTCTCTGAAACACAATCTGAGAGGTTTTCCAGATTATGTAACAAACAATCTGACTGAATGATACATGACCTGCATCACAACTCCATATAACAATTGCACTCAACGCGCTTCTCTACCTTTTGATATGAGAATATCATAGTACTTCACTGTAATAGAGTAGAGATTAGCATTCAGATTAGATTTGGGGGAATGTCATGTCATCAATTGATTTACAGAAGGTTCAGTATGTTGCACTCATCAAGTTAGAAGGAGGAGAAGCAATAGCAGCATATTCACCACGTGAACCTGTTGTTGATCCAGACTTGGTCGCTGGATTTGTGACTGCTGTAATCATCTTTGCGAAGACACCCATTCGGACAGTACGGAAAGCAGCTTATGACATTCTTATCGAGGTGGGTGAATCATTTCTGATTCTCTTGGTAGTGGATCCAGTTCCTGATGAAATGCCCTTCAGGCATAGTTTGAAAAAGCTTCTACATCTGATAGAGAGTTTTTCTCTTGATTCGGTAAGACTGACTCAGATTCGTGAAATCTACTCTTACTTAGAATATGACGATCCAGATTGGGTGTACTATCATCTTCTACAACAACTTCTCAAAACACTAGGTATGTCTTGGATGGGTTTCCTAGACGGCGATCCCCGTGAACATCTCAGGTTTATTCTTTCAAGAGTTGGGTATGCGGCCCATAGAAATGAAATCTTCAATTATGTTAGATCGAAGATATGTGAACAGATTGATGCTGGTGGTACAACGATCGGGATTGACCTCGATAGAATGCTCCAGGATGGTCATCTTGCAGCTAGGGTAGACAAAGTTTTGGAGAAACGGCTGTCTGAGATTAGAAATGTAGAAGTTGTGAATGATGGGAACACTGTGGATATCAGGAACCTTTGGCTAACTGCCTATGGATTCGACATGAAACTGGCTGGTCTTTCCAGTAACCATAGAACGCTAAACAGGATTAAGAGAGAGCTCGATAGTCTCGGTATATCACTGAGAGTTTCATCGAGTCCTTCGCAAACTAACATTCTAAGTATGTCTGAAGGAATGAGGGATTACATCTGGTTCCTATCAAGTGGCAACTCGGGGCATGTTGCATCCCTCTCCCCGAAACTCATGAAGAAGATTATGAAAACAATCTTTGATAGTGAGGTCCAGTCTATTACTTAAACATCAATTGAATTTTCAAAACACGTCTCGAAACAATTATAAGATAATTAACTATTGTGAATTTTCAGTGATTATCATGGCGATGTATATGCTATATCGCTCAAAATCCAAATCCGGAAAAGAGATGGATGAATTGAGGATGAAATTTGAGGAGATCTACAAGAAACACGATGTGAACATTGTAGGTTTCTGGATGAATGCAGATGATGAGGATGAGGTGATTTACTTGTCTAAGTACAACGACGAGAACGATTACAAGAAGAAAGTAGAGAGCCTCAGGAATGATGAGGAGTATCAACGTTTAGGAAAACAACTTGAGGAAGTCCGTACATCATTTGAGTCAACTAAACTATTACCGATGATGCCAGAGTAGAAATCTCTGCATCAACATGAAGGTCTGGGATGAAAATCCCACCCTCTCTTTTTTTGTATACATATACAGTAGCTATTTATGACGTACAGAATTTTCTGAGGCTATTATGAGTCTATTAGTCCTCGTTATCGCTGCATTTATGCTTCTTGAACTTACCAATATTCTCACCCTATACTTCAAAAAAGACTCTACAAAAGCTAATGGTGTAGGGGTCTTCAAGGCATGGGAAAAATCGAAATCTGACTCAGAAATTAACGATTTTGTAAAATATCTAATAAACTGGGTTGCAGGAACGAAATTAATTTTCATTTCATTGCTAACTGTGATACTGATATTTGGAAGTCCAAGTCTTCATCCATGGGTTCTCCTAGCAATGATAATCTCCATCGCATCATTCTATGTAGGTCTCTTCCCACTTGCACGCAAGATGGATCGTGAAGATATGTTGAATCCTAAGGGATATTCAAAAACCTTGGCTGGAATGATAACTGTGTTCATCATTATCTTCTTGATTCTCTATCTGTGGCCCTTCATTATTCCATTCCCTATGCCAAGTTTTTGGTAAACTGCTGAGAGAGGGGTAGAAGAAACTTTCTTCTTCCTCTCTGCACAGTCTTTTTCATTTTCCTAACTTTGCAGTAAACTCTAGAGATGGCTGTTCTGGGTCATCGTGTACTTTGGGATCCCAATACATCTCATCACAGAATGATGCAGTGTGGAGCGTCTGTGTCCTTCTCAGTCGCTGTGGACCAAAGTTGAACTCTGGTGCATCAGTCATATAACAGGAGCTCAGATACGCCCACTCTGGGTCATCAAATTCAGCAAGAGTTTCAGGAGTGAGACATGAATCGAATCTGAACAGAACTTTGTCATCATCTAAGACAATTCTAGCAAAATCCGCAAGTCCATAATCTTTCCAATTCTTAACCATCATTTCGCTTCTCTCTCTGACTGTAATCTCTTTTCGATTAGCCGCCGCAGGACTCTTCATGAATGCCTCAAACTCATTTTTCCAATCGCGGTGATGGAGTGCAACCATCCTCTTCCAGAGGTCAACAGCTTCATCATGCCCCAAGATATCTGAACATGACTTAGCAACATAGTAACCTAAATGTCTCAGTTCCTTGCAATCATTGAAGCTTGAGGTTTCGATGGTTTCCTCGAGATTGCTGAAGTCTGTTTCAATTTCGAGTTGTTGTAAGAAAAAACTCAAGACCAGGGATAAGAACTTAGGATCTTCATTTAGATACTCAAGGTCCTTGACAAGTTCAGAAACATTTTTGGAATCTATATCCATCTTGCTGTCTTTGACCACTTCTCTGAGTCGGGTTTGGAGCGCACGAAAATACTGTTCAAAGATTTCGTCGTTGAGCTCTTTGACATATCGGAGATTCTGGTTAACTTTTTTGAGAGACTGTATCAGTCTTGGACCAAGGTTATTCTTCACTATTGCCTTCGGATTATGTACCCTATAGTATTCCGCAGCCATACTTTCCACCTATTCAATTTCATCTATTCTAATAAGTCAATATTCCGTTCAACGCCAGTGGTGAACTCAAGTGACGGTTGTTCAGGATTTTCGTGCACACTTGGATTCCAGTAGAGCTCATCGCAGAAGGGGGATGTATGCAATGTTTGAGTGCGTCGTAGATATCTCTCACCAAAGTTGAAACCTGGTGCATCGCCAATGTAACAAGAACTCAGGTACGCCCATTTGGGATCATTGAGTTCCTTTAGCACCTCTGGGGTTATACATTTGTCAAATCTGTAGAGAATCTTGTGGTCATCAAATATCACACGTGTGAAATCACCCACACCTGTCTCTTTCCACCATTTGATAGCACCCTTGCTTATCTCAAGTACAGACCGTTCCATTCTTTCTGGATTCTCTTTCATTCTTGCTTCATATTCCTGCTTCTCATCACGAAGTCTTAGAGCAACAATGTCTTTCCAAAACTTCGTTCCATCTTCTTCACCTAGAATCTCAGGACACGCCTTTGCAATATAATATTGGAGGCGTTCGTTCTCACGAGCATGGTTGAAGCTTGTAACCTCAATCTCTCGTTCAAGATCTCGCAAGTCGTTTGATATCTCAAGATGATGTATAATGTACCTTGTCAATATGATAGTCAGTTCAGGATTGTTGCTCAGATAGTCCATTTCCTCTATGACTTTAGAAATCTGGTCCCAATCTATTTCTACAACATTCTCATCAATAGCTTCTGATAGCTTCCTCTGAAATGTACTAATCAATTCCATAATTTTGTCTGGCTTGAGTTCTTCAGCCCAACGTAGGATATTGTTGATCTTTGTGTAAGAATGTGCAAGACGTTTACTGAGTTTGAATCTCATCAATGCATCTGGATTGTAAGCTTTGTAAGAATCCACCTTCATTTTTTCCACTCTCAAGATTTCTGTTTATCTGCAGCTATCCTCTCCCAAAACGCTGTTGTTGGAGGCTGAGCATTAGGATGGACATCGTTGTTCCAGTAGAACTCAACACAGTAGTTATCTTGGTACAAGGTCTGAGGAGTGTTCTTTCTCCTAGATTTCTTGTTCAATTCTTGTTCTGGCTGTCCTGTCCAACAATAGGACAAGTAAGCAACCTCTCTGTCATCTAGATGTTTTACCGAGTCGAATACCGGACACCTATCAAACCTAAGTGCGACCTTATCGTCGTCGTAGCTAACAACTGTTAGCTCTAATGAGCTCTCTTCAGTTTCACCCGTCTTCATCCATCCCTCTGTGATTTCTTTTATTGGTGGATGAATCTCATCGTCTGTGTTTCTCAATGAATCCTCGGTTGCTCGTAACACCATCTCTTTCCACAGTTTGATACCTTCCTGTCTCTCCATTATGTCAAGGATTGCCTTCACCCTGTGATATCTGAAGACATTGGCTGACCTTAACCAATCCATGAGAGAGACCTCGGTTTCTTTTGATTCAGGCACATATTCGGCTGGTAGGTTTAGCTTGTAAAACACAAACTGAATCATTAACTCACGTAAGTCTGGGAATCTGTTCAAGTGGTCACAGTCCTTCAAAGACTTGTCGAGTTCAAGGTTTGAGTAGTCAAGAGGAAAGTTTCCAATATCATCTTTGAGTCGATTCTCGAGTGCGATGACATAATCCTTGACTCTCTTTGGTCTCAGCTGTCCAAGGTATCTTAGTACTTGATTCAACCGCAAACAGTTTTCACTGATTACATTTACAGGATTTATCATCCGTTTTGGGTCTTGAACATCCCTCTTGTAGTGCTTTATTTCCATAGAGATCACACGGGTTTATGTCGATGGTTTTAGATTGGCGAAGAACTCGTCAGGTGGATGCTCGAACTCGTTGTTTATTCGAGTGTCATAAACTACACAGTCACAGTACGGATGTCCACCAGCTATCGAATGCTCCATTGTCAAAGCAAAGTTACGATTCCCCGACTTGATAGAGGTGTAGTCCCCATAACAACAGACCAAGAACTTCAACTCAGAGTCTGGATACTCTTGCATAGCATCAGCCCAGAGACAAGTGTCTTTTCTGAACACAACTTTCCCATTTTCTGCTTCCCCCACTAGACGCATCCATCCAGGATTTTCTGGGTCTTCTGTCTTTGTGTCCTTCACAAACTCATCCAGGTTCTTATACCGCTCTTCTGCTTTCTCCACCCATTGCTCTGTGACCTTCTCGAAATGTTCTTTGTATATCTTAATCGCTTGTTCTCTACCAACAGTTTCAGTCAAAACATCGACATTGTGGTACCTTGATGACAAGAAGGCTCTGAGATAGTCTCTTTGCACAACTTGCATATCATCTGACCATTCGCTATCAATCGGCATCTTGAGTTCGCCTAACAGATAGTTTAGTGATATCTCAGCAAGCGTTGGATATTCTTTGATGTATTCAAGTTCGTTCATGTGGTGCTTGAGATCTATGCTCCTCTCAACAACATAATTTGTGCCTACCAAACCACTGAATTTAGACTCAAGATTTGAAGCATATTCCTCTACAGACTCAGGAGTCTGTTTCATGAGCAAACCGAGAAGACTGTTCAATCTCTTCAGTGGTGACTGTAAAACCCTCTCAACACCATCAAGTTTCTGTGGTCTATCTAGGGCCGTTTCATCAGGTATTCCGACTAGTTCGTACTTCATCCTGGTCAACCTAACTCCCAGTGTTTGTTCAGCCTTCCCGTTAGTATACATACCAAACCAATGTTGAATATAAGTGTGCTCTTTAAAGCATTTTGAGCACAAAGGTTTATTACACAAACCGTTTAGTGTTGTTCAATTTGCTTTTGCAAAACAACTAGAGGAGTAATCGAGATGAACGTTGTTTACAAGAAATGGAATCCCGATGAGAAATTAGAAGAAGCGCAGGCAAAGATCTACACTGGTGTGTCAGGTCTCCCCGCGCGACCGGAAGAGATCAAACCACGGAATATTCAACGTGGTGAAGACTCAACAAGATATGTTCTTTCTAAGGAAGGAGAACCTTTGGCTTATGTTACATCATGGGTCAATGATGAAAATCCTTCAGAGGGAGGAATAGGCTATCCATGGTCATTTGAAAACTGTCCTCCTGAGGCTAAGGAGAAGATTTTCAATGAGCTATTCGAACATCTGAAAAAGGACAAGAAGCTGAAGGACATTCGAACTGGAATTGTCCTGACCTCTAAGATCGCTGAGGACCAGATAAAGTGGTTCGAGGAGAGGGGCTTTACTGAGTATGAGCGAGCCTATCGCTATACCAAAGACATTGATATCGAAAAGATGGCATCTAAGAAATTCGAAGGAAAGAAAGCAAAGCTGAAAGTCAAGATTGCGACCAAGGATGATGTTGATGCTCTGATTGAGGTAGCGATGGCAGATCCAGAACTTGGTCGAGCCTTCCCTGACGAGGCTGGTTTCAGGACCTACTTCGAAGATCGTGTCTTACCCCAAGGTAACGCAATAATGCTCTATGAAGGTGACAAGCTTGTTGCTGCAAGTTCTCCACTCAGGATGGAACCAAATGGTGTTTTCCTGTTTGGCGATGAGGAACGTGTCCTCATGCGATTTACAGCAATCAGACCTGGTTATCGCTATGTTTGGAAGCGACTCGTTGCTGAGATTGCGAAGGATGTGAAGAAGAACATTGGTACAGACATTCCACTCAGAGTTCAATTTGGATTCTCTACGAGTGGAGCTGTTGCGACCGGTGTTGCTGATATTGATCCTGACCTGGAAGAGTTTGAACTCTTCATGACCTACAAGAATGAGTGAAACAAGTGGTGGCTTGGAAAATGAAAGTTAAGTATACAGTATGGGAACCCGACAAGGGTCTCGAGGATATCCAAGCCAAGATATTCTCACATGCATCAGGAATACCTGAACGTGCTGAGGTGATTCGACAGCGAAACCTACAGCGTGCACCTGAGATGACTCGGTATGCACTCACTGAGGATGGTAAACCCCTGGCTTATGTCACAGCTAGGGACTCATCCTCAGAGGAAGGGCGAACCTATATTGGATATCCATGGAAGATGCCCGACTGTCCTGAAGAGGTTCAGTCGAAGATCTTTGATGAACATCTTGCGTATCTTGAGAAGCGAGAAGCAACCAAGGAGATTGGGACCACCATAATCACTAGGTCTGCTTTGAGAGAACAACAGGCTGAGTTTTTCAGCAAGCGTGGTTTCGAAGAAGATGAGCGAATCTTCACCTACATCCTTCCGTTAGATGTTGAAGAGACAAGCGAGCGAAAGGTCTCAGAGAAAGCTGCAGCTCTGAAGAGTAAGGCTGCTTCTGAGAAGGATATCGATGACCTTGTCGAGATTTTCATGGCTGAGGATGGTCTGAGGAATCAAGTTGCTGATGAAGCGGCGGCGAAGTCCTACTTCACTGATAGAGTATTACCAACAGGACATGCTGTGCTGCTCTATGACGGCGATAAGGTAGTAGGTGCAACAGCACCCCTTCGTTTCGAACCTGATGGTAATCGTGTTC
>Ga0209536_100012490_pt1 | contig 12344 bp, 10 predicted proteins | sample DeeMarSeWOR28_12_FD_187461 | JGI IMG/M metagenome (GOLD analysis project Ga0209536, IMG submission 187461) | Marine sediment microbial communities from White Oak River estuary, North Carolina - WOR-2-8_12 (SPAdes) (version 2) | ecosystem: Environmental > Aquatic > Marine > Intertidal zone >...
ATCTTGAATGGACGAAAATATAAGAAAAACGGTAAGGAGCGGAAAAACAGGGATTACTGGGTATTTGGAGTGTATAACGCCTATGCTAGAAAGAATCCATTTTCAATATATTTCTCACAAGGAACGGACAGGCCAGCTTCTGGTGAACCCGTTCCCACCTATGCTACTCAGCTTGCCATTATTGGCACGGTGATACCGGCAGTTTCATATAACTTCAAATTTTAAAATGATAAACATAAGACCATATATCGTTTTACTTGTTATTGTAGTCACAGGATGGTCCTGTGAAACGCGCATAGATCCTAGCCTGCCCGAAGCACCCGAGATCACCTTTGTGGATGCCTGGATCAATAATAAGCCCGAACCTCAGGTCATCAGGATCAAAAAGACATTGCCCTATTTTGAAAACCAGGAATTCCCAGGCGTTTCTGATGCAGATGTCAGGATAATCGATAATGAGAACAATGAATTCATTTTCAATGAATCTGAACAAACAGAAGGGGAATATGTATGGACGCCTCCTTCAGACTCTGTCGGCTTCGGTAAAATAGGAAATCGTTATACCTTGACGGTGGTTCTTGATGATATGATACTGGAATCAACAAGTCGAATGAACAGGGTGCCTGAGATTGACAGCATAAATTTCAGATTCGAAGAAGGTAACAGTTTCTTCAACGATTCTTATTTCGCCCAGTTTTATGCAGTGGATCCGGAGGGTACGGGGGATACCTATTGGATTAAAGCGTATAAAAATGGGGTTTATCTTAACAAACCAAGTGAGTTAAACATTGCCTATGATGCGGGATTCAGTGCGGGAAGTGAAGTAGATGGAATCAATTTCATACAACCCATCCGGGATGGGATCAATCCTTTTGAACTGGATGAGAATGATGAATTTATTTCGCCCTATGCTCCGGGTGATTCAGTCTACGTGGAGCTCCATTCAGTTACCAACGAAGCTTTTTATTACCTGACTCAGGTGGTGGTCCAGATTGACCGGCCAGGCGGTTTTGCCGAATTGTTTGCTACGCCCTTGTCAAATGTGATAACAAATGTTGTCAATACTTCTAATGATCAGGAGGTTATAGGATTCTTCAACGTATCAGCAGTCAGTACTAAATCCGATTGGCTTGATCCCAATGACCTGCCAACAGAATAATTTATAAAGTGGTTACTCTTCTCTATTGAATCTGAAGGATTTTCAGGCAGACGGGTTTGTGTACCTCGATTTCTTCCTCAATTTTTGAAAGTAATCCGGATTGTACATCCCTTCTGTAAATAACGATATTATCGCTGTTCTGATTGGCCACAAAAATGTACTCGCCTTCAGGATGGATCAAAAAATTCCTGGGCCATTCCCCGTATGTCGATTCATGTCCGACCAGGGTCAGTTTACCAGAGTTCTCATCAATTCTAAAAATCGCCAGACTATTATGCCCTCTGTTAGAACCATACAGGTACCTGCCCGAAGGATCTATATGGATGTCCGCACAGTAATTCACTTCGGAAAAACCCTCAGGAACTGTTGAGATGGTTTGGATAGGGTCCAACGCCCCTGTTTCCTTATCAATTTTATAAGCTGTTACAGTTGAAGACAGCTCATTGATAACGTATCCGAACCTGTTTTTGCCATCAATGCAAAAATGACGCGGCCCTGATCCGGCTTCTACATTGCCATCAGAAGAAGGATGTGCTTCCAGCTTCTTGTTCTTGTAATCTATAGCATACACTACAACCCTGTCAATGCCCAGATCGCTTACATAAATAAACTTATCGTCAGGTGATACGATGCAATTATGTACATGCGGACCTTTCTGCCTGCTTTCATTGATACTGCTTCCGGCATGCTGTCTTACATCGGTGGCAGCACCAAGCCCTCCGTCTTTCTGCACCGGAAATGCCACTATACTCCCCGAAGAATAGTTAGACACAAAAACCATTCGACCTTTGGAATCTATATTTATATGACAGGGTCCGGCCCCCTGAGCAGGCTGGTCATTCATATGGGAGATCTTCCCGGTTGCCTGATCGATTGAGTAACTGGATACCGAACCCCATTTTTTATCCGGAACCACAGAATTACCATTAACGGAATAGAGATATTTTCCTGATGGATTGATCTCAAGATAAGATGGGCTTTCCATACCTCCAACTTCCTGTACCAGCGTCAATTTGCCGGTATCCCTGTCAAATTTATACACGTATATGCCAGCTTCACCTTCCTGGGTATAGGTGCCCACGTATATATATTCTTTTGTTTCCATGGAGTTGTTCGTTCGGGCTGGGAAATTTACGATAATTAATAGAAATAATATCAGGTATTTCATAGGAGTAAATGTTTATCTGTTAATTGAAGTATATTATGAGAATTCTTTCATTCTGGTATTTTCTAATCGAATGGGTTGATGATCCTTATAGTTTCTGAAGATCTTTTCCAGTATTTTCATTTTAAGCCTAACAGGAAAAAAGTGCATGACCCGAATAATAAACAAGGGTATGAATCCGGGTATTATAACCCGTTTTCCGTTGAATAATCCCTTTATTGCAATTTTTGCTACATCCTCTGGCATTTTTAACAGCAGTTTTGCTCTCCAGCCCATTGATTGTATACGTTTTAATCCATCTTCATTGGTCAACACAGCACCCGGACATACTACTGCCACATGTACCCTGCGAGGTTTTAATTCCTCACTCAAAGCCAGGGAAAAGCTGTAGATAAAATTTTTCGTGGCAGTATATACTGACTTGTAAGGTAGGGGAAGGGTTGCTTCCATGCTGCTCATATTTAAAATATAGGATGGGGATAGCTCTATCAGGTCCTTTACAAACAACCGGATTAATTCTACCATGACCTGGTTGTTCAATCTCAGGATGTACCGATTCAAATCCATATCAGAATGCTCAAAAAGTCCACCGCTACCCAGACCTGCATTGTTAATCAATATATTGATCTTTATATCACGTTGCTCAGCATAATCGTGTATGGCTCTGGCTGCATTTTCAGTGGTCAGATCTATTCCAAATGAGATGACCTCTACCTTATAATTATCCTTGATATAGTCACTGGTTTCCTCCAGCAGTTTGTCCGGAAGCGCGATCAGGAATAAATTATGTCCTCGCTCGGCAAACAAGTTCGCAAACGCCTTGCCGATGCCGTGACTGGCGCCGGTAATCAGTGTATAGGGTTTGCTTCCTTCCATAATCCGGTAAATTAATATTTACATTTTTTAGCCTCATCGGCATAGGCCCGGATCAAATTCATGTCAGCATCAAAAAAATGATCGGAGGGTGATATAATATATCCTCCATCGATGCCTGCTTCTTCAAAACAGCGTCGTACCTCAGCCCTGGTCTCCTGAGGATCACATTGCGTGAAGAAATTAAATTGATCAAATCCTCCTATCATACAGACTTTATCACCAATTCGTTTTCTTGCTTCCGAGAGATCGGCGTCTCCACCCATTGCAGGTGGTGTAAATGTCTCCATTGCATCAGGTTTCATGTTGGCGATTTGCTCCAGTATGGGCATCATTCCCCCGCATGTATGATAGGAAATGCGTTGTCCGGAGGCATGCGCACGATCGATCAGTGCCCCGTCGTAGGGGCCAACGAATTCCTCAAAAATATCGGGTGAAATCACTGTTGTAGACGCATCTCCGCCTCCCAGCTCAAGCAAATCATAGTTCGCACCTTTAAGTGAGTCGATATATACGAGTTTCCTTCGTTGTAATATCTTTAGGAATTCGTGTACCCATACCGGATCTTCAAAAGTGGCCATGATCAGATTCTGAATTCCAAACAGGCAGGCTGCATCCTGCCAGCATCCCGGTTGACCGAAGCCGTCAAAACAAACAATATGTCCTCGCAAGAGGGCAGTATTTTGTATTTCCTCAGCTTTTTGGTTTATTGACTCCACGTTACATTTCGGGCAAACCATGTATTTGGAAATGATATCAATATCTGTTTTGTCTTTAATCAGGTGATCCAGAATCCAGGTCGATTGATGGTCGGTTTTTAGTATCATGGAAAGCCTTTTTTCCGGAGTGATGATCGTGAATTTTTTAGTCGTTCCGCTTTGCTCAATATTAAGGATCTCCTCTTTAAAGTTCCATACATCACTGCAAATCCTGCGTGCATCCAGAAACCCAATCTCCTTGTGGTTGGGATCATAGAATTCACCTGCTGTGCTATCAGGAAGAAATTCAATGATCCATTCAATGGGATCAATGCCCATCTCCACGAAAAAATCCTGATAGGACCGGCCATTAAAATATTTCTTCAGAAAGAATGGCATGATATGATGTGTCGTCACCGGTAAACGATCAGGTTTGTCATTATTCAGGGCACATAAGAACCGTTCTTTAACATTCATCAAGTACGAATTCAAAACATCATGGCTAAATATAAGTAATTATGGGGATAGATCAATCCCCTGAATTATCTTGTGTGCTTGTCAATCATCTTTTGCAACTCCGTTTCGCGTTTCTCAACTGCTGACAAAAATGTCAACTGATTTTGAGCTCTGTGGAGGTTATGCCTGTCATAATCAATTTTATAATATACATCCCCCTTCAGGTAATCCGTCAAGTTGCGGATGGCCTGGATCAAAATGACAAGTTTAGCTCCGAGAAGCAGGTTGGCTTTTTCTGTTTCCGTGGCAAAACTAGATGTGGATTGCAGAAATCCTCTCGTAAGGTGCTCAAAAATATCCCTCTTTACATCTATCAAATCCAGCGCCGGATTGTCTTCCTCCAGGGTGTTGGTAAATGACCTTACCATATCGCCGTAATCATACAGAATAGAGGCGGGCATGGATATATCGAGATCAATAACCAGTTTTCCTTTATAGGAATGCGCATCGAAAAGTATGTTGGTGATTTTAGTATCCCCATGAATTACGCGAATGGGCATATTCAGGTTATAGTATCTTTCAATCAGGTGCAATTTATTATGAACGATATCTCTTTCATTTTCTGCGTACCTTAACCTGTCTGCCACGTTCGATTTAATAGCATCAGTTAACTGCACAATCCGGTTTTTGTAGTTATGAAAGTTAGCTATGGTTTCACAGATTTCGGCTGGATTCAGATCATGCAGGTCATGTAAAAACTTACCATAATTTGTTGCCGCTTCATAAGCAATTTCCGGATCATCTGTTGAAAATAAGGTCCTTGTATTTTCCAGGTATTTGGTGACCCTCCAATAATCGGAATTGTCATCAACAAAATACAATAATCCCTTTTTGGATGGGATTAGCTGTTGGTGTGCTGCTGCTTTGATTTCCAGGTGACGGTTTATCCTGATCAGATTGTTCATAAGCTTATCAGGTTGATTAAAGACCGTCTTGTTTATCTTTTGAAGAACAAACCTTTCATTTTCTGGTGTTTTCTTCGAAGATATTAATAAAGTATCGTTGATTAGTCCACTACTTATTGGTTGTATTGAAAAATCATCGTAGGGTAATTTAAATTGATGGACGACTGACTCTGGTAGCATTGTATCTTCTATGTATTATAATGGTTTATCATTTGGGGTAGCGTATCGATATTATGCGGAATTATTGTTTCAGTATCTTTTTTCTATGGATGATTTGGCCTGATTCCAAAACGGTCAATACATAGATGCCCGGCCGGACCTCATGCCCCTTCTGATCCGTGCCATTCCAGTAAACTCTTTTTGCCTCCGTACCCCCTTTTTCACGTAGTTCCGTAATCCTTGCTCCAATCATGTTGTATACATTCACTTGAATTTCAGCATATGGTTTAGAAAATTGAATGTACAATTCATCCGAAAAAGGATTTGGGGCTATACATACTGACTGATCGTTCATTGTGCTTTCAGGAATATCTGTAACAATCTCATTGATGGCCTGGTCCATCCAGTTCAGCCTGGCCTCAACCCAGTTTTTCAGATAATCAATCTCAGCCTGATAGAAGCCCCCCACAAAAGCATTAGGCCATATATATAAGTTTAAAATATTGTACTTTAAAAAATTGCGTGCTTGTGATTCTTCAAGAACATTGGCTACCGAATCGATAAATGAAAGTATCGTGTCGGTCTGGTATGGTCCATTGCGCAATTCCTGCCATCTGATCTTAAGCATAATCATAAAATCTGGATCGGCCTGAAACCTTTGCCACCAGAATGGAACGAGGAAGTAATCATCCTGTGCCCCTGGATTGAAATTAAAATTCCATGCCCAACCCTCCGTGTCAGATCCGTTGTAATAATCTGCATTGCCAAAAGCCAGATTAAAATCCCAGATCGGTCCAATATACAGCTTTGGATCCTTACTGTCTTTGTCTTTATGTAAAAAGGTGCTTAGCCGGTAGCCGTCGACATTCCTGGAAAGTTCATTGATGATGGCAAAATCCACAAAAGACGCCAGGTCAATATAGTTTTTATATCCATTCACAGGATCATCAGAAGGATAATTCTGAAGTGCATCTTCAAAAGCGGTTACATAGTTTTGAATATACTGTTCTTGTTGGGGAGTAATATTTCTGGCTTTCGGATAATCGTATTGAAAATAAATTACCTGATCCGGGTACGTATAGCCCGGAGGTCTATAGGGTGATGTCCATCCTCCACCGGTATTGCTTCCATCAAATTTATCAATTTTAACAATATATCCACCTGTCAGATCATCTCCGGTGTTCTCTTCAGGAGCCAGGTCCGCAATGTCAACCCTGTATTTGTCCCGTTTTACTTTTTCCAGGATAACATACACCCCCCTGTATTCACCATTGAGTACAAGTTCAACATACCGCGTTCGTGATGCATACCTGCCCATGTCTCTTCCCAGTTTAAAAGTCAGGACATTCCTCATCAGACTCTTATCACTGTATGGCCCGTGCAGTACCCAGTCTTCTTCTTCGGGCATGCCCAGGATCGAGGCAATCGTATCGTTGTTATTTTCATCCCATATTTCGAGTCCATAGGATTTTTTTTCAAACATCCTGGATGATGAACCTCTGATTTCGATCCCTATATTTCCATCATATCCATTAAAAGGACCAGTAATCTCATTGCGCTGTCCCTGGCCATTGTCGACAATACGCATCGTTCCGGGCATTTTGGGCTCATTGGGTATTTCAGGACCCTGCGTATCGATGATTACAATTGGTAAATTACTGGAAGTTAGATTTATCTGGCCAATAGATACGAATGGAAGTACGATAAGTAAAAAAAATGATGCTATTAAACCTGCCTTCTTCATTATCCCTCATCAGGTTATACTGAAACAAATATAATTTAAAAATATATGCTTATACCAATTTCCCTTTGTATTATACCGAACACGCCAATTTCAAAATCGGACACTATCGAACTGTGAAAGCCTGGTTACATTTGCTAATATGCTGAAAATCAACACATTGTTTTTTTGGCATAATAAATGTTCAAGTGATATGGAAGGAATAAAATACAGAGATCATGAAAATCGATTTAAAGCCAAATGAACAAGTAGTAAAAGCAGGCGATTCACAATATATCAATGGAAGCAAGATCGATGGCAAACTCATTCTAACCAACCAGAGGATCTATTTCAAATCAAAGAACAATACCAATGCGGCCGCAAACATGGAAATAATCCCCGTTGATATCAAGGAGGTAATCCCTTTCAAAACAGGATTCTTTTCAAATAATGGATTGAATATTGTAAAGAAAGATGGCAAGGAATTGAATTTTAAGATAAAAGACCGGGATACCTGGTGTAAGCTGGTAAATCAAATGTATTAGATAATCCACACAACATTATTATTCAAATTTTACATCCCGCTTCATGCGGGATTTTTTTTGATAAATTAAAAGAGCCCCGATTCAAAAGAAAAGATACAATGCCTGAAAATTTTTCCAGATTCACGTATTATTGTGTCAGGAAAATAATCTTGATCTTATGAAAACAGTAACAGACAGGTTTTTGGAATATGCCAAAATTGATACTCAATCAGATGAATCCTCCCAAACCTGTCCAAGTACCCAAAAACAATGGGATCTCGCAAATAAACTTGTTGAGGAACTGAAGGAAATGGGGCTGGAGGAAATAGAAATTGATGAGCACGCTTATATCATGGCCACACTACCGGCAAATATTGATAGAAAAGTTCCGGTTATTGGATTTATTTCACATATGGATACCAGTCCGGATATGTCCGGAAAAAATGTAAACCCTCAAACTGTAAAAGCCTACGACGGCGGAGATATTGTGCTCAATAGGGAATTGAAAATGGTTTTATCACCGAAGGATTTCCCCGAATTGTTACTGTACCAAGGGCAAGATATCATCACCACGGACGGTACCACCCTCCTGGGTGCTGATGACAAAGCAGGAATCGCTGAAATAATGACTGCCATGCAATATCTGGTTGATAATCCTGATATAAAGCACGGTAAGATCAGGGTAGGATTTACGGTTGATGAAGAAATAGGCAGGGGAGCGGATAAGTTCGATGTGAAACGATTTGGTGCTGATATTGCCTACACCCTGGATGGTGGGCAAATTGGTGAGCTGGAATATGAGAATTTTAATGCAGCATTAGCAACGGTAAAAGTGCAGGGAAGAAATGTGCATCCTGGAACGGCCAAGAATACCATGATCAACGCAATACTTCTGGGTATGGAATTTAACGCGATGCTTCCTGTTGATCAACGTCCGGAGTACACTACAGGATATGAGGGCTTTTTCCATCTTATCGATTATAATGGTCAGGTGGAACATTCTACCTTCAGGTATATCATTCGCGATCATGATCTGAAGAAGTTCGAGGCGAAAAAGAAATTAATGCTGGAATGTGCGGAATTTATGAACCGCAAGTATGGCGCTGACAGGATAAAGGTGGAACTGGTGGATCAATATTTCAATATGCGTGAAAAGGTAGAGCCTGTTAAATACATTGTTGATATTGCGGAAGAAGCTATGATCCAGGTTGGTGTGGAACCTATTAAAAAGCCTATCCGAGGGGGTACCGATGGCTCAAAACTCTCCTATATGGGTCTTGCTTGTCCTAATATTTTTGCCGGGGGGCATAATTTTCATGGAAAGTACGAATATGTACCCATTCCATCTATGGAAAAAAGCGTTGAAGTGATCGTCAAGATCGCTGAATTGTTTGCATCAAGGGATTGGGAAGACTGATGTACATGAGCTCAGTCATCTGATTCCATCGAAAAGTTACCCATATCTGTATTCTGACCCGTGGTAACACTAACATTTCTGATGTATTTCTGCCAGCTATCGTCACTGGATTCAAACGAAATGTCATAGATTCCGCTTTCTATACCGGGCAGAAAAAATTTGCTGGAATGCAAAGGCGCATAAGTTGAGGCGATCACCTTGTTGCTGGAGATCACATTTACAAGTACATTCTTTTCCGCCGGATTTATTTCACCTGATATTGAGCCGGTTTTGTTGTCGGACAACAGTTTTAATACTGGTTTTAGAACCATTTGCCCTGAGCTGTTCAGTTGTATAATTGACTTTGCCGCATCAAAATCTATCCGGTAATACATGGTTTCTCCTGCAGGGATTGCTTCATTAACGCTGAATTTATACCCTTCAACCGTATTGTTTGCCAAGGATAATGAAGAGGTATGCGTCCCCAGTACCAGTGTGTTCTTATTTCCCAGTTTCAACTTAAACTGCACAATATTTCCGGGAGGTACTTGCAGGTCCGCCAGGGGGAGTTCCTGTCCACCTGTAAATTCCAGAATGTTATATATGCCAGGGGTAAACTCATCCAACTTGATCCAGCCATCATTTTCAGTAATGGCATCCATTTGTATGCTTATTTCCCGAATGTCTACATTTAATTCATGATAATCTGCCGGGGAATCAACCAGTGTAATGATTAGACGGGATGAAGGTATTTCATTTTCAGCTTCGCCAGTACAACCACTAACGTAAGATAACAGGATTAGCATGAGGAAAATAAAAGGGTAGTGCTGGGTATGTAGGTTGAATCTTCTCATAAATATCATAGGTTACGCTGAACTCAATACTAAATTAAACTATTTTTAGAATAAATAATACTTTTTCTATATATTTTTTGTTTTTAACTTAAAACTTACTTGTGTAAGCTTTGGTATGGATATATACTTTTATTGATAACTGAGTAACCGGAGTGCCGGCATCTTGCTGTTCAGCAATGAATTATTGGGTGGGAATAATTATATTAGGAAATATTTTACCATTTTTATCATAGGCGAATTTGCTCAAATTCCATTTTTATGAAAATGATATATTTTTTTATTCTCTTTTCTTTTGTCATGCTACCTTTTCAAAGTGTAACACAGACATATTTGGTTCAATCCCCGGGCCAAACTACAGAACTTAGTATTATGGCAGGCGAGAGCATTGAATATGAAGTCTGGTACAGGGGGGTGAGTATACTCCAGAAATCCTCCATAGGCCTGCAGTTTTCACAGGCCCGTTTTTTCGGAAGGAATATCGAAGTTGTAGAGGCAAAGGTGAATACGGTCAACGAAGCATGGGAGCCTGTGGTGGGAAATTATCAAACGGTTAAAAACCATTATAATGAAATTATACTTACATTAAAGGAAAAAGATTTTCCTGAGCGTACCATAATGCTGCAAATTCGATCCTATGATGATGGGGTTGCACTTCGTTATCAGATCCCCGGAAGTTGGAGCAGGTTTTTGCCGGACTACCAGAATGCAGATCGACTGACTTTGGTAGATGAATCCATTACTTTCAATTTTTCGTCGAATTATAAAGTCTGGGCGGCAGATTACAAGACCTACGCATCCCACCAGGAAGAGGAATTCAATCCAATGCGTATCGGGGACATCACCCCTGAACAGGTTATCGGATTACCCTTACTGGCCAACATAGACAATCGCTGTTATGCAGCCATTACTGAGGCGGATTTAACGGATTGGGCCGGAATGTATTTAAAAAAAGAAGGCACTAAAGAATCTAACGAATTGAAAACCGATCTGTCGCCACTTCCGCAGAATCCAAATGAAAAAGTAAGCGTATTACCCGGATCATGGTCCCCCTGGAGAGTGGTTATGCTGGGAGATACACCAGGAGATCTTATTGAATCAGAAATCATCAATAACCTGAATGATCCCTGTGAAATACAGGATCCATCCTGGATTGTCCCGGGAATTAGTGCTTGGGACCATTGGTGGAGTGGGGAAGTAAAAATGAATACCCAGACAATATTGGATTATATACAACTGGCAGCAGACATGGGCTGGGAATATATGCTCATTGACTGGCACTGGTATGGCGCCCCGTTTATTACGGAAGGAGAATTTCGAGCTGATCCGCAAGCTGATATTCTAACCGTGAATCCCGAAGTCGATATGCCGGAGGTCTTGGCTTTCGCAGAAAAGCGAAATGTTAAACTTATGCTCTGGTTATTGTGGGATCATGTAGACAAGCAGATGGATGAGGCCTTTGCGCTATATGAATCGTGGGATATAGCAGGGGTGAAGATTGATTTCATGGCCAGGGATGATCAGGAGATGGTTAACTGGTATCATAAAGTTGTGAAAAAAGCTGCTGAGCATAAACTGGTAGTTGATTTTCATGGTGCCTACAAGCCCACCGGGTGGAGCAGGACCTATCCTAATCTCCTGACGAGGGAAGGCGTGCTTGGCAATGAATACAGCAAGTGGTCAAGCCGGATTACCCCGGAACATAACGTTATTTTACCCTATACGAGAATGCTGGCTGGGCATATGGATTATACTCCCGGAGGATTTTTAAACGTTACAGCTGAATCATTCAGGAATGGCGCCCCGGCACAAGTTATGACTACAAGGGCGCATCAACTTGCAATGTTCGTGGTGTATTTTAGTCCATACACCGTAGCGTGTGATCATCCTGATCACTATAAAAATCAGAAAGGCATTGAATTCCTGAAAGAAGTACCCACAAGCTGGGATGATACCCGTTTCCTTTCAGGAGCGGTGGGAGAATATATTATCATGGCCAGAAAACATGGTGATCGATGGTTTATAGGGGGGATGAACAACAGTCATTCGCGTGAGGTAGTTATCAATCTGGACTTTCTGGAAGAAGGCCGGCACACCATGTACACCTTTTCTGACAATCCTGAAAGTAATAATCTGGCTACGTCCATCACAGAAGGAAAAGAAAATGTTACCTCAGGACAATGGTATAGCATAAAAATGGAAAAAGGTGGAGGATTTGCTGCATTTATAGAATAATTACAGAAATACAATGAATATCAAAAGAAGAAAATTTCTTAAGAAATCAACATTGACTCTTGGCGCATTTGGCATGCAATCTGCCGGGATGTATGGTGGTACTGGCAATGAACTACCACCGGATCCTGACCCGGCCCTGCAGG
>Ga0209536_100012491_pt1 | contig 12343 bp, 10 predicted proteins | sample DeeMarSeWOR28_12_FD_187461 | JGI IMG/M metagenome (GOLD analysis project Ga0209536, IMG submission 187461) | Marine sediment microbial communities from White Oak River estuary, North Carolina - WOR-2-8_12 (SPAdes) (version 2) | ecosystem: Environmental > Aquatic > Marine > Intertidal zone >...
CCCTGCACGGTGGATGCGGACTGCGACGACGGCATGTTCTGCAACGGTGCGGAGACCTGTGACACCGCCACCGGCATTTGCCAGGCGGGCACACCGCCCGACTGCGACGACGGGGTCGACTGCACGGTGGACACCTGCGACGAGGTCAACGATGGTTGTGTGAACACGCCCGACGATACGGCCTGTCCTGACGACGGATTGTTCTGTACCGGTCAGGAGATCTGTGATCCGGTTGCCGGGTGCGTGAGCACGGGTGATCCCTGCCCTGAAGGCACGGTTTGCAACGAAGATACGGATATGTGTGATATGGTTGCTGAAAAAGTGACCCTCTGTCACAAGGGCAAGAACACGATCACTGTTGGCGCAGCGGCAGTTCCCGCCCACCTGCGTCACGGCGATACTCTGGGCTCGTGCCCGGATCTCCCGGCTGCAAACAATACACACGCCAAAGATCGGCGACGACGATGATGAGCAAGTCAGTAGCGGAGACCGTAGCGGACCTGGCGTTGGTCATGGGCCGATTGTAAAGTTGAATTGCCTTGATAAATGAAGCATTTTACGGTAAAAGTCATGGAAAGGATGGTTGTTCCGGGATTTGCTTCATCAGTTAAAGTTGTCTCACAGGGATATAATCGCGTCCCCCAGAAATTTGTAGATGCGGCTGATCAGGGATAGGGGGATGCAGGGGGGTAGGCGACGATATGGAAGGAGGTGGTGCGGAGTACTATTAACCCTAATCAGTTAAAAAAGGTGGGAGCGAGTGGTAAGAACTGACACGGCCTCGCTTCTGCTAAGAAGACTGTAAAACAAGGAGGGAAAAAGGTGAAGAAACTACTTGTTGCTTTAGTGGCACTCTCTCTGGTTGGAGGTTTTTCCGCAGTCTTGTACGCGGGAATTCAGGGAAGCGTGCACGATTTCAGTGGTCAGCCCTTTGCCGGGGGACAGATCTGCGTGGTCTGCCACGCGCCTCACAACGTGGCCACCCCGGTCATACCGCCACTTTGGAACCATGAGTTGAGCACAGTGACCTACAACGTCTATAGCAGCCCCACCCTTGATGCCGGGCCGTTAGGCCAGCCGACCGGGTCGACCAAGCTCTGCCTCTCCTGCCACGACGGGACCGTCGCGGTGGATTCATTCGGCGGGAATACGGGTAGCTTTTTTGTTACCGGAGACGCAAATATCGGGGGGCCTAATGGAGATGATCTCACCAACGACCACCCGATCTCTTTTACCTATGACTCGGCTCTGGCGACTACGGATGGCGGTCTCTTCGACCCAACAGCCGTGACTGTTACCATCGGCTCGGGCGCTTTTACCAAGACCGGGACCATCCAAGACGTTCTCTTGCAGGACGATCAGCTGCAATGCGCAGCCTGCCACGCCGTCCACAACGACTTTGTGGTTCTAGATGCGCCGAGCGCGGGTAAACTTTTGAAAATAACAATAGGCGCCTCAGAGCTTTGCCTCGCATGTCACAACTTAGAATAGGCGCCTGAGAGCTTTGCCTCGCGTGTCACAGCTTATAACAGGCGGAGAATGCTGACATCAGTAAAAAAGAGGGGTGCAAGCCCCTTTTTTTTATAGTTGGTGGTTAATGTGCATCGAGGGTTGGTGTGGGGGTAGCTGCTAGGATATACTGGTTGATCACGCCTCAGCTTAATCCTATCCCCTCAGGGGGAGCGGAGACTCTTTGCGGTGCTAAGATGACAATCGCTTAATTGAGTTACAGGAAAGACGATATTTGGACAAAACCAGGAGATAGCCAGGAGATGAAGAGGACAGCTCTTGTAACCATTGCCTTGCTCGCACTGTCCGGCTGTGCCACAGCCCCAAGAGAGACTGGGACCGTTTTCTACCCCCCCCTGCCCAATAGACCGAGGCTTCAATTTCTCCTTTCCATAACCGGTGAAGAGGATGTGGGGGGAAGCCAGGGCGCCTTTATGGAATTTCTAGTGGGACAGCCCTCATCGGATAAGAGGATAGGGAGGTCCTACGACATCGGTTCGTCGGACGGCAAGATTTATGTGGTGGACAGGCGATTCAAGAAGTTGCTCATCATCGACCTGGCCAACAGGAAATTTGACTACCTCAGGGATCAAAGGATGGGAACGCTCAACGACCCTTCCGGCATCTGGGTTACCGAGGACGATGTCAAATATTTAGCAGACATGGGGAGAAAAGAGATCGTGGCCTTTGGGTCGGACAACAACTTCTTGCGTGCTTATGGCGGCCCGGATATTTTTGACAAGCCCACGGACGTGGCGGTATATGAAGACAACCTGTATGTCAGTGACATGGACAAACACCAGATCATCGTGCTGGACAAAGCCACCGGCCAAGTGAAGTGGACCTTTGGAAAACTGGGCCAAAACGAAGGCCAGCTTGCCAAACCCACCCACGTGGTGGTGGACCACCAGGGAAACATCTACGTGAACGATGCCTTCAACTTCAGGGTGCAGAAATTTGATCCCGACGGCAAGTTCGTCCGGTCCTATGGTTACCTGGGAGACACCCTGGGCGCCTTCGCCCGACCCAAAGGGCTTGCCATAGACAGAGAGGAAAACCTCTATGTGGTGGATGCGGCCTTTGAGAATGTCCAGATATTCGATGAGAAGTCCGGTAACCTGCTCCTCTTTTTTGGCGGGCCGGGGCTGGCTCCCGGCAACATGTACCTGCCTGCCGGGGTACACATCGATTACCGCAATGCGGGGTATTTCAGTAACCTGGTGGACCGTGATTTCAGGCTGAAATACGTCCTTTACGTAGGCAATATGTTCGGTCCCAATAAGTTGAATGTCTACGGTTTCGGGGACTGGGTCGGGGACTCCCTCCCCGGGGAAAAAGCGCAGGTGGTTCAACCAGCAAATGAAAAAGATTAGGCCCAACAGATTGTTCATCGGCATGGTGGTTCTGGCCGGTCTGTCTGTTTTGATTTCAGGATGCAGTGAGCCGACGAGACACAAAGTCCTCACCTTCTTTTTTACCGGCGTACCGCCCCCCGAGGAAGCGATAAAGAGTGAGGGGGAACCGGACAAGACCCTGGAAGCTGAGCAGGTGGAGAAGGAGTCGGTGGCGCTGGCCCCGGTCTATACCCACCCGCTCACCGCTGCCAGGCTGTGCAGCCAGTGTCATGAAACCACAGCGGACTTTACCCGCTTTGGGGGCAAAGGGACGCCGGTTGTTTTTCAGTCGGGTTCAGGGGTGTCGCCCGGAAAGCTTGTGGTAGCCCGTGAGCAGCTCTGTATAAAGTGCCACAAGGATAAGTCTGCTGCGGAGGCCATGCCTGCAGGGCTGTGGTTGCATGACACCGCGAGAAAGGGGGACTGCCACGCCTGCCACGACCCGCATCAGAGTGCAAACCGTTATTTGCTTCTCCAACCACCGGAGAAGATATGTCTCCCCTGCCATGAAGAAGCGAAACTGCTGCCGAGTGTCCAAGACAAAGCGGCGCACCAGAAACCCGATGAATGCCTGGTCTGTCACAACCCGCACCTCGGTAAGGACAGGTTGTTGCTGAAGAAAGACTACAAGGAGGTTAAACAACCGGCTGGCCCCGTGCCCGGCCTTCCCGACTTTCAGGCTCTGCCTGGGGACCTTCCCGCAGAAAGTTCAGTCTCTCCAGAGAGAGAGCCGCTGTGAGCCTGGTGACAGGGCAAGCCCAGAGATTTTGCCTTACCCAATCCGTAGTGAGCTGCTATCGCAAGTACATGCTGGTGGAAGGGCAATTAACGGTTGATGTATCGCACAGGGTATCTACGAAAAGCGGCAGTGAAACTCTTTTTGGGGCTTTCTATGGTCGTTGCTGTATGGGGAAGTGGCAGTGCGGCCAATGAAAAGCTAGCCGAAGCTTCTGGTCAACCGGGAACCCCCGTACAAACAGCGCGAAAGGCAGAGCCCACTAACGACTCAGGGCAAGGGGAGAAGACCGACCCGGACAAACCAGAATCAATCAAGGTTTCAAACACACCCAGGAACCTGGAGCCGGTCAAGGGGCCCGGCGGCCGGGCGGTTGAACCCACCCAATTGCTGGACTTCCGCGTCGGGACTCACGACGGCTTTACCCGGATCGTTCTTGATTCTTCAGGGGCGCGCCCTCTGAGCATCGGTCCACCATCCTCCAGAGGGATATCCATCCGGTACGCACACCTTGACCTTGTCGTTGATCCCGAACGCTCTTCCCGGCGGTATCCCAGCGCCGTTGCGACGGCAAGCTATGAGAAGGAAGAGAAGGAAGCGAAAATCCTGATCACATTCCGACAGCCCGACACTCGCGTCAAGACATCGTTTCTCGGAGCAGACCCCCCTCGAAAAGGCTTCTATCGGCTTGTCATGGATCTGTATCCTCCTCAAAGATCGATTGTGAAAGAGGTGGCCGGGTTAAATACCCCCGAAATTGACGTGGCAAGGGCTCCAGAGGGAACAGGCAGAACCTGGCAACCTGCTCCTGGAGCGTCCCCGAACTCTCAAACAGAGATGGTTGCCGGGGAATCCGAACGGTCCGGGAGGTTCAGGACCCTTGCAGTACCGCCAGAGCCAGGCCAGGTTTCAGCTCAGCTGCAAGAGACCGATCCGAATGGGAGGCAAAAAGCAGGCGAAGCTCCGGGGCAGAAACAGGAGATCGTTCCGCTCGAGGTAACCCCCAGACCCGCCGTATCGACTCCAGTTGGATATAGCAGCCGATATCTCGGTGTTTCAAGGCCCAGGCTGGGACTCGGGCTGTCCTACGAGTTCCAACAGGAACGGAGGGAAGGGCGGAATGTCGATACCACTGTCACCAGCAACGAGTTCAAGCAACGGCTTGCAATTGAAACAAGCGGGTGGGCCTATCATCCGGCCCTTTGCACCTACACGCTGAGATTTGATCCGGAGTGGTCTCAGGTAAGGCGGGTAAATGACCCGGGGGAATCTTCGACAGACACTCCCTTTGAGCCGTACTATGCCGTCGACGCCTACTTTCTCGAGCCCAAGCCGTATACTTTGCACGGTTTTGCCGATAGACGTGAAATCAAACTCAGAAGCGCCTTTACCGCGGTGACGGATACCACCATTGACACTTACGGCGGTGACCTCAGGCTCAAGTATAGGGTTTTGCCCACCTTCCTCAAGTATACCCATACCAACACCGACCAGTCAGGATTTTTCGACTCTACGGGGGAAAGGGACGATTTTCAACTGGCGAGCAGGCACGTCACCAGCCAGAGCACCACGACCCTGACTTCAAACTACAGCGACAGCGAGCAAACCAGTGGCGGGGTCACATCGAGGGTAAAAACCTTTAGCGGAGATCTCGGCAACGCATACGACATCACAGGAAACAGAAGAAAGACGCTGAGTTCCAACCTGTCATACCGGTGGACCGAGAGCGATTTTTCAGACAGTTCCTTCCTCCAGCTCCGTGAAGACTTTTTCTGGCGGCACACCGACAAACTCTACACCGACTATCTGCTGGCCTTGGATACGAGTGATTCCAATGATTTTGACCGGGACACCGGGACATTTCGCGCCAAATTGCAGCATCTGCTCTACGAGAACCTGACCACCACAGCTCAAGCGGGTGCCCTCCTGAGCGATTCCACGGGCGGCAGACAGAATGTCTATGACGCCAACCTCGATTTTTTTTACCAGAGGAATATTCCCTGGGGTGCTGTCAATCTGCGGGCTGATTTTAATTATCGACTTACAGAGAGAGCCGGCTTCGAGGAGGACCTCATACAGATTAGCAATGAGGAGCACGTACTCACCGCTAGCGGAGAGTTTCTCGACAATCCCAATGTCGACCTCAGCTCAGTGGTAGTAATCAGTAGTAGCAACGTGCTCTTGAACGAAGGCGGCGATTACGTGATCGACCAGATAGACTCGTTTGCGCTGTTGCGCCTCGGCAATAACCCCAGGCCGGGTATCGTTGATTCTCCGGTGAGGGTGAACTACCGCTATCTCAGCGAGCCGGATTTTGACGACTCCGTCTTCGGCCAAACATACAACATTCAGCTTTATCTGTGGAATGCGTTGACGCTTGGCTACGGATATCGACGGGCCAAACAAGATATTATCTCCGGTACCCCCCCGCAAAATCCCATCGATGACACCGGCCACACGGCTGAAATACGGCTCAATTTGGGCTGGACCGATACCCGGTTTACCTATGGGGACACGGACAGAAGCTCCTCCATTTCAACCACCCGGTGGCTGGCCTCGCAGACGTTCAGATTCAGGCCTCAAGCGAGACTTCTTGCCGATGTCACAGGCTTTTACGGCTGGACAGACTTCAAAGACAGTGATCAAACCCAAAAGGAATACGGCGCGTCGGGTCGGCTTTTCTGGACGCCGGCGGGTTGGTGCAGGCTCAGTCTAGAGGGGTTCTGGACCAAGATTTCGGGGGATTTGCAGGACAGGGAAGATATCAATATCACCGGCAGCCTCGAGCTGACTTACCGGATATGGCGCGGCGGGATTTATTACCGCTTTAGTGATTTGAGGAACGAAGACCAGAAACAGATCAAGAACGAGCTGCGCGTTGAAATCATCAGGATCCTGTGGTAACGATTTTAAACGGGGAATCATGAATAAACAGAGAAGCGTCATCCGCATTGTCGCCATCGTACTGGTCGCTGCCGCCTTCCTGGGACCGGGAGGGTGTGTGCGGTCCATCGATCAGGCGAGAGAACCCCTCCCGGATATGGTGTGGCCGGGGCCGCCCGAACAACCCAGGATACGTTTTGTCAATGCCGTATCCTGGCCGGAAGATGTCCAGATCAGACCGGGTCTGTTCGGCAGGTTTTTCCGTTATCTCATCGGCAAAGAGGAAACGCCCATGGTGGCGCCCTATGGCGTGGAGACCGATGACTCGGGAAGGCTCTACGTGGTGGATACATTCTTGAGAACGGTTCACGTGTTCGATGTCCGAGGGAATGGTTATTACCCATTCCCCGCAGACAAGGCGAATCTGGTGTCGCCCATCGATATAGGCATCGATGACGCCAGAGGCAAAATCTACGTATCGGACTCGAAGCAGGGCGTCGTCAAAATCTTCGAGGGCGCGGGCAAGAAGTTTGTGGGCGAGATAGGAAAAGGGCTTCTTCAAAGGCCGACAGGCATCGCCGTAAATGCAAAGACAGCTGAACTCCTCGTTGTGGATACGCGGAGCGCACACATTCTTAGATATAATCTCACAGACCACCACCTGAAGGGCAAGTTCGGTGGTAGCGGTGCGGCGGCGGGAAAGCTGAACTACCCGACGAATATTTGTGTCGCTGAAGATGGCATCATTCTTGTAAGTGATTCCCTTAATTTCAGAATCCAGATGTTCTCCCCCGAAGGCAGTTATCTGGGGGGGTTCGGCAGTCTCGGTGACGGTCCTGGGTACTTCTCGAGACCACGGGGTGTCGCCACCGACAGTGATGGCAATATCTATGTGGTGGACGGCCTTTTTGACAATGTCCAGATATTCGACAAGGAATTCAGGCTGCTCATGGCGTTCGGGGGGCCCGGGGCCGGCTACGGTGAGTTTTGGCTCCCCACCGGAATATACATCGACAAAAACGATCGAATCTATGTGTCGGATTCCCACAACAAGAGGGTTCAAATCTTTCAGTACCTGAAAGGGGATGCGGTTTTAAAGAAATGAGACCCGTAAGGATATATGCAACTGTATCTTTCGTCATGCTTCTGTGTTTCACCGCTGCAGCATCCGGGGCAAGCATCCTGAACACGAAACACAATCTTTCGGTCAGCGGCCCCGGGCAAATAAAGGCAGCCTCAGAGACTCAGGTATGCATATTTTGCCACACCCCGCACAAAGGAAGGAGTGATATTCCCTATTTATGGAACCGTTTGGACCAGACCGCCAGTTATATCCCTTATCAGAGTTCAACGCTTTATGCCACAGTCGGCCAACCCACCGGGGCGTCAAAGCTGTGTCTCAGCTGTCACGATGGCACCATTGCCCTGGGGGCACTCGTTTCTCGGTCAGAGGAGGTGCCATTTCAAGGCGGAATACGATTGATGCCGGCGGGGCCTTCCAACCTCTGGACAGACCTCTCCGACGACCATCCCGTGTCATTCGTGTACGACGAAACTCTTGTTCAGAAAAACCTTGAACTTATTTTCCCATCGTTGTTGCCGCCGCAAATACGGCTTGACGGTAGTGGGCAGTTACAGTGCACGGCCTGCCACGACCCTCATGACGATACCTTCGGCAAGTTTCTGGTGATGTCCAACGAGTATTCAAACCTCTGCACCTCCTGTCACGGGAAGCAGGGTTGGCCGTCCAGTTCTCACTCCGTATCCTCAGTCCAGTGGAACGGCCGGGGGACAGACCCGTGGCCCGACACCGATTTTCAGACCGTGGCCGAGAATGGCTGCGAAAACTGCCACCGGCCTCACACCGCACCCAGGCACGAGTGGCTCCTGAATCACGTCTTCGAGGAGGATAACTGCCTCGTCTGCCACAACTCCAATGTGGCGTCCACCGATGTTGAGTCAGAACTCACAAAGCCATATGGGCATTTCGTTCAGGATTATACCGGGCTGCACGCTGCGGCGGAACTCTTCACATCGACTGGTGTCCCCAAGCACGTGGAGTGCGAGGATTGCCACAACCCCCATCAGGCCAACACCGATGCAGCCATGGATGGTCGTTCAGTGTCAGGCGCCAATATGGGTGTGTCGGGTATAGACAGTGGAGGAATGCAGGTGGACCGGGCGCAATACCTGTATGAGATCTGCTACAAGTGTCATGCGGATTACAATGTGGTCACCACGTTGCCCATTACCCGGCAGATCGATCAACTCAACACCCGTCTGGAGTTTGACCTCGGGAATCCATCGTTTCACCCGGTGGAGTTTCAAGGAGTGAACCCTGACGTACCCAGCCTTCTGCAACCGTACACCAGAACCAGCATCATATCCTGCACAGACTGTCACAACACCGATGATACTTTCGGGCCGGCCGGCCCTCACGGCTCCAACTTCGAGTTCATTCTGGAGAGAAACTATCAAACCATGGACTACACCCGGGAGAGCCCCTCGAGCTATGGACTCTGCTACAAATGTCACAGCCGGACGAGCATCCTGAACAATCAGAGTTTTTCGGATCACTGCCAACATATTGTTGACGAAGACACGCCATGCTCTGCCTGTCACGATCCCCATGGAATCAGCAGCTTGCAGGGCAATCCGTTCAACAACAGCCATCTCATCAATTTTGATTTAACTATAGTGCGTCCTAACGGACAGGGAAGACTGGAATTTCAAGACCTGGGGAGACTTGCCGGCCAATGTTTTCTGAATTGTCACGGGAAAGAGCATAATCCCCAGAGTTATCCGAGCATCAATCAGGAACCTTGCGGGTCCATTCCCTAATGGTAAGAGGCTTTCTAGATGATGAAACCAGGGAATTTCAAGAGGTACCTGCTGACCATCTTTGGCGTTTTCTTTTTTTTCAGCCTGGTGTCGGCGCTGGTCATTTATGAGAGCCTCCACGTGGACCTCAGCCCTCATTACGGTGCGGCCATTTCTCTTCTCACCCAGGTCAAGGAATCCCTGATCATCACCAGCATCAAGATAAATCTCATTTTCTTGTTTTTGATCGCTGTCGGCGTGGCCCTCCTTGGAATTCTCTATTCCCACAGAATAGCTGGCCCCCTTTTCAGAGTGAGACAGTATGCCGCCGCGCTGGGTGAGGGGAGGTTTGCTGAGCGGATCAGCTTTAGAGAGAAGGATGTGCTCCACACCCTCTCAGCTGTACTCAACGAAATGGCGGCAGGATGTCAGGACAGAGCAGAGTTGTTTGCCGGCCAACTCAGGGAGCTGCAGGATGCTCTCTCCTCGTTGGGTTCCTTGTCGGACAACTCCGCAGAAAAGCTCGAACTCATTGGAAGGCTTCGTGAGTTGGATAAACGGATTAAAAAGGACAACCAAAAGATAAAACTATGAAGCGCGGTTCCATTGTTTTCTTTCTGGTTTTAGTATTAGGAGCTTACACGGCCTACAGCTCCAAAAAGAAACCTCATCAATTTTCAGAAGAGGAGTGCCGGCTGTGTCACCGGCATGATACGCGGAAAGACGGTACGAGCCTGAGGCCCATTTCGAGCTCAATTTGTGAGGGTTGTCATGCAGACATGAGACAGAAGCCGTCTCACCCGGTTGATGTCTACCCGGGGAGCGGGGTGCCTGCTGACATACCCCTTGTAGGCGGGAAGCTGGGCTGCATCTCATGCCACTTTGTTCACCCTTTTTCCATCAGCAACATAAGGTTTAGCTATTCCCTTCTCAGAAGGCCGGGCAAGGGCATGACATTTTGCAGTACATGCCATGGGATCAACGAGAAGGGACATATCGTCTTCGAGAATGTTCATCGGGGCTCATATCAGGTGACAGGGTTGGGCGGCTCCCTGGACACATACAGTCTGCAATGCGTGGAATGTCACGACGGCCGGCTTTACAATCCTTCGGGCTCACTGGGTGCGGGGACATGGGAGCACTTGACATTTCCGCGGTTTAAGCATCCCGTGGGAGTGTCATTTCAGCAGATTGCAGCCAGGCGACCCCGGGAGTTCAACTCCCCCGGTGGCTTGCCGCAGGAGACGAGGCTCTTTGACGGCAGGATCGGTTGTGGTACGTGCCACAACGCTTACTCAAGAGAGAAATATATGCTGGTCATGAACAACTGGCGGAGTAAATTGTGTTTGACCTGTCATATAAAGTAAGGGCGTACTGCTCAAGGCACAGGGCACCAAAAAGTCATTACGCTTCGCTGTCATTCATGGTCATTGAGTCATCATGTCGTTATGTACCTGAATCACCAGATCATAGCTACTCTGTGACCGGTGATCATTCACTGAGTCGACCTAATGGCCTAATGACAGCAGAGCCTTAGTGACGGCGAAGCCAAATGACTCAGTTTCTCCTTGCGCCTTGTGCCCGGGACGTTAAACTCGACGCGGCTTTCAAGGCTTACTAAAGGGATTGGGGTGAAGCATCGGAGACGAAGATATATTGTAAGTACGGGGTTCCAGTGGAGGTTTGTTCGTGGCTTCGTCGCCGTCGCCCTCGCAGGCAGTGCGGTGACCACTGTGCTTTTCAATTTCTTGGCGCAAAGAAGGCTCGAAGAGCTCAGGTGGAGCGCATTTGTAACTGTCCAGTCCACCGGTGAGGTGCTTAGGCCCCTCTTTATATACGTCAACCTTTTCAGCCTAGCATTCGTAGCAGTTTTACTCATAGTCACGGGGGCATTGATGATGCGAAAGGTAAATGGCCCCATTTACCGGATTACGAAAGATCTGAAATCGATCGGGGAGGGAAACTTCTCTTCTGGTATAATTCTCAGACAGCAAGATGAGTTCAGGGATGTGGCCGAGGTCCTGAATGAGATGCTGGATAGTCTCAGAGAAAGGTTCAGCGAACGGAGGGCGAGGTATGAGGAGATTTCACAGGAGCTGCAGGAGCTGGAACTCGCCCACGCTAGGGGAATCCCCTTGGAAGAGAAGACAGAGAAGATACTCGGTATGATCAAGGAACTGTGAGAGCAAGTCTCCGCAACCTGACTGGAGGACACGCGTGAAAAAGAATCTGGTTTTTTTGTTGGTCACCCTGAGTCTGACCGTCTGCTATAACTACCCAGCCCCTTTTGCCGAGGAGCCTACGGGGCAGCAACAACCAGCCACCACCGACCTGGTTCCCGGCGGATTTGCCGGCAGGGCGGTGGAAGCCGTCAAAGCTTCCCGCTACACCTACGTCCAGGTGGATACCGGCAAAGAAAAAATATGGGCGGCCACCCCCGACTTCCGGGGCAAGGTGGGAGACATGGTCATCGTGCCCCCCAAGGGGTTGCCCATGAAGGACTTTCACAGCAACACGCTAAACCGCGATTTTGACATGGTCTACTTCGTGGGCACCATCGTGGCGGCGGGGCATGCCCAGGAGGGGGTGAGCACACCGGCCCAGATACCCGGGCATCCCCCCGTTGCCGAAAAGGGGAGCGGTCCCCCGCTTGAGATCAGCGGGGTCGAAAAGGCCGGGAACGGCAAGACCGTGGCTGAGATTTATGCCGCCAGAGAAGATCTGGCGGGGAAACCAGTCCGGGTGCGCGGCAGGGTGGTCAAATTCTTCCCCAAGATTATGGGCAAGAACTGGGTCCACCTGCAGGACGGCAGCGGCAGTGAAGGGAGCAATGACCTGACCGTCACCACCGACGCCGTGGTCAACGTGGGCGATCTGGTTCTGGTCAGCGGCGTGGTCTCAATCGACCGTGATTTCGGTCATGGCTACAGCTACAGTGTCATCCTCGAAGATGCCGAGGTCAACGTCGAGTAGCGTGACTCGGCGGGGAACGACGCACCTT
>Ga0209536_100012493_pt1 | contig 12342 bp, 23 predicted proteins | sample DeeMarSeWOR28_12_FD_187461 | JGI IMG/M metagenome (GOLD analysis project Ga0209536, IMG submission 187461) | Marine sediment microbial communities from White Oak River estuary, North Carolina - WOR-2-8_12 (SPAdes) (version 2) | ecosystem: Environmental > Aquatic > Marine > Intertidal zone >...
AAGACTAAATAAACAAGTACATTTTTTTGCTAGGTGTTTATTAAATGGTATGGAAGGTTACAGAGTAGAAAAAGAATTTAATTCTAATGGTAGTGAAGGAACTATAAGTAAGTGGAACAATCTTAAGAAAATACCTCTAGATGATGAAGGATCTTGGATGATATTAGCTAGAATAAATGATGTTAAGAAAGAACTACAGGATGAAGCTAGAAATATGGGTATATACTTTCAGGACATGCGAGGTACTAGATCTTTTGATCCTAACCAATGGAAAGCCATACAAGATTGGGAAAAGATTTGCGAAGGTGGTAGCATAACAAGAGAAGATGCAGGGAACATGTACAATTTTCTTTTAAACATAGATCACGGCTACCGATCAACGGACAGCAAGAAATGGAGCTTTGCTCATCCGAATCAAGTATTTAATTTTGAACAACTGCACCTGCAGGGAGGAATGGTCGAAGAAAAGAAACCTTGGACAGAAGCGTTTCAACGTAAGTTTAAAGAAAAAGAAAAATTATATTTTATGAAGTTAATTGAGAATGGTTTTAATTTAGACGAAAAGGCAAAGATAGTTATTGATACCATACACCAGGTTAAAGGTGGAGAAGCAGATAATGTTATACTATCTTCTAAATGTAACTTCCCATCACATTATGAAAGAAAGAGTTTAGCAGACAAGGTTAAAGAATTAAGGGTATGGTATGTAGGAGCAACTAGAGCAAAGAAGAACTTACATCTATTAGGCACTTTCCACAGATATCATTTTCCCTTGAGTAAATATTATAAATTGTATAAAAGTAATTATGTCACCGTATAAAAAACAAATTCAAGGCAGTCATTATCAAAAATTTAAAATACAACCTTCAAAGTTTATTAATGATAATAGATTACTTGCAGCAGAAGCTAATGTAATTAAATACGTTTGTAGACACCAAGATAAAGGCAAAGAAAATGATATTAAAAAAGCTATTCATTATTGTGAAATGATTTTAGCCAGGGACTATGGAATTAAATGAGTGGATGTAAGTGTATAGAATGCAACAGAAGAGACATTGCTTTTGATTGTCTTTATTATTGTAGGATTTGTTATTATAAATTATGCAAAAGAAAACATGTACTAAATGTAAAAGAATAGCAGTTGTCATTGATAGAGGCATTCCTCTATGTGGTGATTGTTATTGTAAACTAGAAAAAATAGGAAAATACGATGAAGACGAGAAGCAAGATATTAAAGATTACAGACAAGATAACCAGCTGGCACTTTAAAGTTTTTACTTACGTAGCTAAACGATCAAAGACCAGCGTGCTATTTACAATATTTTTATTGTTCTTAGCTTTATATGAAATCTTTGAGCACTTTGTAATCCCTGCGGGATTGATATGGTGGGGATTCTTTAAGTAATGACTCATCAATTAAATTTTATTTATAATGATTCTGATTGGGTTTGCCCTTCAGAATACCCTGACTTAAGAGAAGCTACTGAAGTAGCTATAGACTTAGAAACAAAAGATCCTGATTTAAAAACACACGGCTCAGGTTGGGCCACAGGCAAAGGCCACATCGTAGGTTTTGCCGTAGCAGCATTAGGTAAACAATGGTACTTCCCCATAGCACATGATGCAGGTGGTAATATGGATTTAGCTGTGACTACTGCTTGGATGGTAGATTTATTAAAAAGACCTAGCACAAAAATATTTCATAATGCTTCTTATGACGTGGGTTGGTTAAAAGTTAACGGCTTTGAGATAAGAGGAAAGATTGTAGATACAATGATAGCTGCAGCTCTAATCGATGAGAATAGATATAGTTTTAGTTTAAACGCTTGTGCTAAAGATTACCTTGGTGAAATTAAAAATGAAACATTCTTAAATGAGAAAGCTAAAGAGTGGGGTATCGATGCTAAACAAGATATGTGGAGAATGCCTGCAAGCTTTGTAGGTTTTTATGCTGAACAAGATGCTGCTCTTACTTTAAGACTTTGGCATCAATTTAAGCCAGAGATTATGAAACAATCCTTGAATGATGTATGGGAAATGGAAATGGAACTATTGCCTACGCTAATCAATATGAGACAACAAGGCATACGTATCAACGAACAACGGGCACATGATCTTAAAAAAGAATTTAGAAAAAAAGAATTTGCGTTATTAAAACAAATAAAAGATGAAACAACTATTGATGTAGATATTTGGGCTGCACGAAGTGTAGCACAAGTGTTTGACAGATTAGGAATAGAATATCCAAGAACTCCTAAGTCTGACGAGCCATCCTTTACACAAAACTGGTTAGCTAACTGTGAACATCCTATTGCTCAACTCATAAAAGAAACTAGAGAGATTAACAAATTTCATTCAACATTTATTGATTCTATAAATAGATATGTACACAAAGGACGTATTCATTCTGAGATTAATCAATTAAGATCAGATCAAGGTGGCACGGTATCAGGAAGATTATCCTATGCGAATCCTAACTTACAACAGATCCCTGCACGTAATAAAGAGTTTGGAAATAAAATTAGATCTTTGTTCTTACCTGAAGAAGGTAGACAGTGGGGTAGCTTTGACTATTCACAACAAGAACCAAGACTAGTTGCACATTACTCTGCATCCATTGGTGATCAAATCCAGGGAGCAGAAGAATTCATACAAGCTTACCAAGATGAATCAGCAGACTTCCATCAAATCGTTGCTGATATGGCAGGTATATCTAGAACACAGGCTAAGACAATTAACTTAGGTTTGTTTTATGGTATGGGTAAAGCAAAATTATCTAAGGAACTAGGAATATCTAAAGATGCTGCTGAAATGCTTTTAGCTAAATACAATACTAGAGTACCTTTCGTAAAGAAGTTAGCAGAAGCTACAACACAATCTGCTAGTAAGTTTGGTTTCATTAGAACTCTTAAAGGTAGAAAATGTAGATTTGATAAATGGGAACCAGCTACCTTTGGTATGAACCAAGCTATGAGTTATGAAGCTGCTAAAGCACAATATGGAAACAATATTAGGCGTGCCTTTACCTATAAAGCTTTGAATAGATTAATACAGGGCTCCGCAGCTGACCAAGTTAAACAAGCTATGATTGATTGTACGAAGGCAGGTTTTATGCCTATGTTACAAATACATGACGAACTTTGTTTTAGTATAAACGAAGAAAGTGATATAAGTAAAATAACAAATCTAATGGAAAATGCATTAGAAAATCTTAAAGTACCTTTTAAGGTTGATGTAGCCATTGGTAAAAGTTGGGGAGAGACAGATGATAAATAATGATGATTTAAATACAAGAAACACTAAACAATTTGTAGAATATGGTAAGGATACTTGCATGAGATGTAAGGGTCTTAGAGAGATTTGGGTGTACAAGGATACTGAAGAATCCACGATGCTTAAAGTAGACTGCCCAATGTGTAGCGAACAACGGCCACCGCAGGAACTGAGAAACCTAGGGTTGATTTAACACGCAAAAGTGGTATATAATCTCTTATGAAGCAATATCGCATACAAATTAGATCAGATGGTCTATATTACAATGGGATAGTAAATGCTGAAAATGATGCTGAGGCTCTTATTCAATTCAAGAATAAACTTGAGAATGGTGAGATCGAAGCTAAAGATGAAGGTTTCTATTTAAACAATAAAATCTTCATCACATATGAGGAGCTAAAAAATGGCACTACAGAAGTTGATATCGGAGAAACTTCAATTGGAGTCCAGATGGGCAACTCAGGCGTTACAACAGGGTAGAGTAACTCCTGATATGAAGTGGATTGATATCCAAATTAAAGAGCTCAAAACAAAAATCAACGAACAAAGCGTTGAGGATGCAAAAATGGGCTTATACGATATAGCTAGTTAAAAAAACACTAGCACATTTTCAAAAAGTAATTTATACTGTACGCTATCTATGTCTCATAAAGATGCCGAAGATTTAGCAGCGGAAATAGCTTGGATGCAAGACGATCCAAGTTTTCATCCTAAATGGAATCCTAAAGGTAAAAAAGAAAAAGTTGTTAAAGGAAGTGGTTGGATGGAATATTCTAATTACGCAAGGCACTATGTTAATGACACACCAACAGGACATGAAATAATTTTAGTATCTGAAGATGGAAGTACATTAAAAATAAATTGTAAATGGCCTAACAGAAAAAGAACTAAGGACGGTAGAGTGATTAAAAAAAATGAAATATCATAAAATATTGTTATTTGCAGATTCTTGTTGTTATTTTGAAGATATAGACTTAAATCACGATAAAATTTTAGAGGATTTAAAAAAAGTAAAATATCAACATATGCCTATTGGAAAAGCAGGCAGTATTTATAATAAAGAATTTTCAGGTGTTTATAATTCATTTGATATAAAAAATGTTTTAAACGAAATCCAAGACAAGGAAAAAATTTTAACTGAATTTAATAAACTTTTAAATTTTGCTGTGAAAGAACATTTTCAATTCAATGTTAAATTTAAAATAAGTACAATTTGGTCAAATAAATGTTTGCCTCAATCTTCAGGAGAATTTCATAGACATACTAATTATTGGTTATCAGGAGTGTATTATCCTCACGGTATGGTTTTAGATAATTTTCATTTAGTTTTTGAAAAAATTTTTACAGATCCTTTCAGCATCGAAACAATAAATCATAATAATTTTAATTCAGAAACATTTAGTGTTTATGTAAAACGTGGAACTTTATTAATTTTTCCTGCTCATTATAGACATAAAGTTGGTTTTAATAATACTAAAAGTGATAGATATTCCATAGCTTTTAATGTATTACCAGAGGGCAAACTTTCAGAAATTAATAGTGTATGGCAATAAAAAAATTTATAGTGAGATTAAGAATGTGGTATGCAAAGGTGAGGGGACATCCAGGAAAAAGATGGAACTATGAACCAAGCAAACATTATATGAGAAAAAAACATTAAGACGACACAGCATAGTTAATGAAAGACACATTAATAATTTTTATTTTAGGACATTTACCTTTTGTATTAATAGTGAGCTCTTGTTTTATTGGTTGGGTCATGACTAAAATAAAACAATGTTTGAATTAATTGCAGGATATAAAGGTTTAGTTATTTCTTTGATACTATCTACTGGTGATATTTTAAAAGTTGAAACTCATAACTTAGATTGTGCTGTTTGGTGGGATAAACACGTTATTTCTCACGAAAGAAAATATCCTTTGCCTTGGCAAAATCATTTTTTTCATACTTATAATGGTGAAGTTGTTGTTGGCTACCATTGTAGCGATAAAGAGCCTACGTAGTCTCTTGAGATCTACAAGAAAAATTCATTAACATTCTTTTTTCATTTACATATTCTTCGCCTAATTCTCTTAAGGCAGTCATACCTTTAATAAAACCTGCGGTTGCACAGTCATAATGGCTATTATAGGTACCCATTTCCACAGGTTGTGTACATTGTGCCATAATTGCTGAGCATATTTGTATTGTTAAAAGAAATTTCATTAATCTCCCATTTTATCCTTGCATTTAATATCTAGTTTGGTATAAGCAAAAGAAATAAACAATAGGAGTATATCATGGATGATAAGAAAGCTAAAGGTAAAGGCAGCACCATCATTGCAGAAGTAAAGTTTGGTGAGAAAAAAGGAAAAGTACAAGTCATTGAACCTGATGAAAAAGCAATGTTGGTTGTCTTTAATGAAACGACAAACACAATGAAACTATTTTGGCAAGAAAAAGAAATAGGTACTGCATCATTTGCAACTGACTTAGATGGTGATCTAGCTTTTGGATATTTAGTGCAAGAGTGTAAGGAAAAAATAGAACAATGGGGAAGGACAGCATGGATCGGAAAGACAAATTAAATTTAAAATCAAGCTCTACAATGTTTAGAGAATGGGTTACGCAAATGGATAATGTTTTATCTAAAGTTGAAACTCATAAAATAGATGGCAGTTTGTTAACTAAAGAAGATAGTGCATTTCATAATGCACGAACTGTGTTAGCTGAGTGTGCAGTACAATGTAAAGCTGCCCCTGCGTATGTAATCAACGAATGGGTTGCATCTGATTTAATTGAAGACGAGATTGAATCACGAGATGCAGAAATGGAAAAAGATGAAAGATAAAATTACAAGTATGGTTTTATTAATCACTTTATTAATCTTACCACCTAAAATACTTTTAGGCTTGATTGCCTTTTTGTATTGGGTGGTTGTTTATTAGGAGAAAACAATGCAATTAAAAGAACAACGATCTTGGAAAGATAAAAGAATAGATGCAATTCATAGATTGTCACAACGTAAAGGTTGGACAAAATTTGATGATGCACATCCTTGTTTTGAAGAATGGCAAAGAGTCTTGAACTCAAAAGCTTTAAACAAGTTTGATTACAAAAAGAATTCCTTAAGGAATAACGTGAAGTAATGACACGTATTTTAAAGATCATTACACAACAAAAGGATAAAACATGAGCGTTTTACAAAACGTAGGCGATATCCAAGAAACCCGTAATTACGATATATTCAAACTCGTAAAGGGCAATCGAGAGATCAATCGTTCACATGTTAATCGTCTGAAGGAAAAAATAAGTAGGAGAGATTTAAAAGAAATCCCTATTACTTGTGGATCCGCAGATGCAAATGGTGTTTACCCCATCTTTGATGGACAACACCGATTTATGGCAAAGAAAGAATTGGGCAAACCGATTCGATTCATTGTCACGAAAAATATGAGAGCAGATGACATTAGTGAATTAAACACTGATACATCTAACTGGAACCAAAAGAACTTCTTGAAGAAGTGGGTTGATAAAGGTTTAAGTGATTACATTTACTTTAAAATCTTTATTGAAGAGTATGGCTTAGACAATAAATTTTCTGTAGCCATTACTTTACTCAATAATTCTTTCAGAAGGGAAAGAACCCAGGAAGAAGTATTCGTCAATGGTCTGTTCAAGGTCGTAGATAAAGAAGAATCTGAAAACACAATTCGATTCATTAACAGAGTGTTAACTGAAATTGATTCGAGCAAGTGTAAAAATAGTTTCTTCTACTATGCCATCTTACACGTAATCAATCACCCAGGGTTTGACCGTAACCACTTTATTAGAAAAGTTGAAAAGCTTTCTGCTAAATTTAAAGGTGCTACGAATAGCCAAGAATGGGTAGATATTATGGATAAGGTCTATAACAAACATAATCAGGGTATAAAGAAATTTAAACCGATTAGATTTAGAGACTTTAAGACAAATAGTTAAACAATGAGGGGCCCGCAAGGGCCCTTTGTAAACAAGGAGAAAGACAATGGATATAAATAAATGGAAAAGTGTAGCGGTTGACATAGATAATTACTACATCATAAAAGCAATGGGTCATCACGGACGTAGAAAGCCTGGAGCTCAAATCGCTAAATTAGTAGATTCAGAGATTGCTAAATTAGCTGTAAAGAATAAAAAGAATAGTACATCCTTTAGATCAGAACTGATCACACAAGGTAAATCCCTAGATAAAAAATAACTAGATATAGTGGTGAGACATAAAATTAATACTTGATTTTGTGTTTCACCGTGCTATAACTGATTTGTATTCCTCAAAACCCGATGAGAAGTAGGGGTTTCAAGCTACTTATCAATTCAGCAATAACGAACGACAATTTTATTAATTTTAATTAAGGAGATTGTTTATGACAGACGCGGTTAGAAAGCCTTTAAGTGAGGTGTTAGATCAGGCACTAGAAAAACTAGTGATGATTAGCCCTAATAAAAAAACATTTGATGAGCTGACTTCCGTTATGTTTCAACTTTATTGTGGAAATGATTTTGGGATGGGGAACGCGAGCGTGCAGTTTTTAGAAAAAACTGAACAATGCTGGAAGCAAGGACGTAAAAAAATCGCTTTGAGAAAAGGATTGTCCATTGTTCATAATGCATAGCCATCAGTATCTACATCCATGTCTTTTCCCTGATGGTTATGCAAATGACTGATTTATTTGATGATTTAACAGAGAATGTCCAGACTATGGATGGTCTGAAAAGAACTTATTTCATCGATTCCATATATAAAGATTTTGAACGATCTAAACGAGTCTCCGATACAACTATGGAGGGTTTTTATCGTGTCTTTCTCACCACACTTATTAAAGATTATGGGCACTGAGATTGCTGAGCAATTGTTAGACCCACATAGAACTGCTGAACAGAGACTATACCAAGCCGTGATCGTACAGGCCTTTGAAGATTGTTTGTACACGAATGGTGGTAAGAATGAATCTTATAATAAGCGAGAAGCACATGATTGGTTTTTAAGAAAGGATTCTGACTTTGAACAAGTTTGTTGGTTAGCAGGATTTGACCCTGATCATATTAACTACCAATATAGAAAATGCTTAAAAGAAAAGGTGATCTATTTTACCAGTGTTCAGTTGTATTGGATAGACTACAAGGAAGCTTATAAGGATTATAGAGAAGCTGAGAACAAGGAACAAAGATCTAGTGTAAGAGCTAGAATTACCGCAATTCGTAAAAATCTTAAAATATAGGCTTAGATACCCTAAAAGTATGTGGTTTAAACGCCATTAGAGAGCCGTAGGTGAGTGAATCGGTGTGGGGTAAGGGGTAGGACAGGGTAAGGCAGAATGGACAACGGATAACGGACAATTTTATGGGGGTCAGTATCCAATTCCTAGTCTCCCGTAACTTTCGTAAGCCACCCCCAATGTATGAAATAAAACACAACAAAGTTGTGCCCGAAGTATAGCGAGAATTATTTAGGTTGTAAAGTTTAAAAATAAAAAAATGCGGGTATAGGGTAATTAAGGGGGTAATGCTCTATGAGAAAGTAATCTAGTAGGAATGGGGTCTAAAATTTCTACTATATAGATTTTCTAGACCCCTTATCATGTTTTTTAACCCCCGCACATTAGGTGGGTCTGGTGGGTCTCAAGTACCTTTTTTGATTATTAATCAATAATAGCAACACTTTTAGACTTTTCTATGGTGGGTCTCAAGGTGGGTCTCAGGTGGGTCTCAGACCCACCACAATAGTCAATATTCCTTGCGGACAGGAAAATGCTGACCAAGGGTACACTTACAAAGGGTACAAAAATCTATATAATAAAAATTATGGTAGCTAAATACATAGGACAACAACTTTTAAAATTAGGTAAGAAAAGGGTCACTCCATATTTAAAAAGGCCAACTCCAGCTAGTAGAGAGGTTGGTGCTGGAAGTCCAGGGCCTGTACCTATGAGCAAACAATCTGAAATTAAGTCTACTTTGAGTGGTGGTGAATATAATCTACCTAGAAATAAAAACATCAAGGGCGTTAAGTTTGTTAATGATAAAACAGCTACACAAAGATTTCAGGATAATGTAAAAGATTTAATAGGTCTTGATAGTATATCTATTAAGATGCAACAGAAAAAAATGTTTAAACCAAAAAAGAAATTATTAGGTGGTCTATTAACTGCGGCAGGTAAACAAGCTGCTAAGAGTTATATCAAAAGTGGTGGTAGAAAAACTACTACGATTATGAAACAATTTGGTAGTACAAGAACTGAAGCTAAAACAGATGTGTTATCAGGTTTGAAAATGCATACTTCAGATCAGTATACTAAAAACTTATTTAACAAGAGCATGCAAAGATTAATTGATGCATATAGAAAAAAATGAAATCAGGAAAATATAAATATTTTGCGGGTGGGTTAATTGCTGGTAAATCAGGTGAATTACTAAAATTTATTCTTAAAACGCCAGGAGTGAAAAAAAATTTTAAAAAAATTAATGACATAGTAAAAGAAAAATACACTAGTGTTTCAGGATCGTTAGGTAAAACACCTCCTAAAGGTTTACAAAAACTTGATAAGCAAAGGGGTAAAGCAACTTTGATTATGGAAAAAATTAAAGAAGCAAATGCAAATCTAATGAAAGAAACAACAAAAGCTAAAGTAAAAGTTTTTGGAAAGTCAGCACCAAAAGGAACTGCAGAGAGAATGTTTGTAGCTAGATCCGCAAATCTTTATAAAAATTTAAATAGATACAAAAAATCTTTGAATCAAAAAGGATCTGCTCTTTTAGAGAGATATAAAAATAAATACAAAAATAATTAATATGAGTGGTGGTCTTAAAAAGAAAGAGTTAAGAACTGAAGATGACTTAACTTTAAAACAAAAGAAGTTTGTTGAGATACTTGTATCTAAGTGGGGTGAGATTACAAAAGCCGAAGCTCTTAAACAAGCTGGCTACGAGTGTAAAGAAGAAAAATATTATTCTGACATAGCTAGTAAATTAACTAGCAGAAAACATAGTCCACATGTCGTAAAATATTTAGATAAGAAATTAGAGAAAGCTGCTGCTGTTTACGAAAGAGATAGATTAAGAAGATATCGTAGATTAGAAAAGTACGCTGACAATGCATTTGCTGATAAGCAATATGCTGCCGCCATCAATGCTGAATTCAGATCAGGACAATTAGCTGGTCTTTATGTCGATAAGAAAGAAGTAACAGTATCAGGATTGGAGGGAATGTCACGTGCAGAACTTGAAAAGAAATTACAAGAACTCACAAACAAGATCGATGGATTCAACGCAAAGACCATCGAGGTTGAGCCAGAGACAGATAAACTTATTGAAGAATAAAGATTGGCATTCGTTCATTACAGTCTTTAACGAAGTTTTTAATCCTGGAATGTCAGTTAACTTAGGGAAGGTCAATGTCATCACGAAAAAGAAAATTAATAAACAAAAAAGCTAAAGTTGAGATAGAAAGGTATCCCTTAGTTGAAGTTGAATGGATAGATATCGTTTCGGATGCATCTTGGCAGTCATTAAAAGATTTAGAAAGAGCTCAGCCAGCGAAGGTAATCACCAAAGGTCATTTGTTTTCTGATGGTAAAGGTCTAGTAAAAGTCTTCTCTGATTATGGTTTGAATGAACACGACAAAACTAAAATAGATGAAGTTGGTAATACTACTGTTATTCCAAAAGCTTGTGTATTAAACATTAAAAAGGTATAAACCTACTTAATGAAAAAGAGGGAATCTTTACTATGGCAGAAGATAAATAAAGCACTGCCTAAAGCACATTTAACCCGCATAGAATCTAATACATTACAAGGAATTCCTGATATCAATGGCGTATGGTCAAGTAAGAGTTTTTGGATAGAACTTAAATCGGATAAATCAAGTTTTCCGAAGCTATCTAAATGGCAAGTTGCTTGGATAAACAAACATATTTACAGAGGTGGAACTGTTTTGATCTGCAATGAGACCCTCTTGGAGAGACGTCTGAAACTTTACAGACCGTTGTCCGCGATCACTGATCCTCGTTCCCTCGTTCCTGACTTCTCGTTCTCGTTTCCCGTACACTGGCCAACGTTCAGGGAGGCATGCTGGGATCTCCTGCAGCGTTGTCTTCCTTCAGAGGATCTCGCTCGTTTTGAAACAGAAGCGTGGGCACAGGATAACGGCAAGAAGAACTCCCTGGATGAGCTGGAATTGTCTCGTTCCTGATCTCGTCTCTCGTTCTCGTTCTTGTTCGTAGAACTTTACTCTTACGCTGGAGCTTCTGGGGTGACCATGCAGCTCCTTCTGTGGTATAGTTGTTCGGGGGTCAGTTTTTCCCTCATTGTTTACACTGAACCCCCAATCTCGTTTCTCGTTCTCGTTCATCTCTTTGTCCATTAGCCAAGAACACATGCCACTGCTGGTACGGCACCAGGAGGCTTCAGATGGCAACGAAAGGTATCAGATTGGCAACGAAAGGTTTTAGATGGTATCGAATGGTGTCAAAAGTTCTTACATCTTTCTCGTCTCGTTCTCGTTTCAGTCTTTGACCATTGTTCGGTAGAAAAGCATACTGCTTCCCCCTCCCAGAAGGGCGTGGTAGATCCTGCGATTTGACAAATTTAAATTATGTGATATAATGGGACACGATAAAACAAAACAAGAGGAGAAAGATATGGAAATAAAACATCCAAACTATTACAAAGAACTAAAAAGAAAAAGACAAGAAGAAGAACAATCTCGTTCTCGTTCAAAGGACGAACTTCAACGGACAGATGACACACAAGAAAACACAGGTGCGGAGAATTCTGATGCGTAAGTTCGTTTGGAAGAATTTTGAACTATGTGCGGTAGGAACTGCCTTGTCATTACTTTACCTGACGGGTGTGATTAGTTTCTAGGTGCGTCAATTTGTACACTAGCAATGTATCCCATCTGGTCTTATATAGAAAGCGTGGACTGCATTCAGGGCGTAACGCAGAACAAGCAAGTGGCTGTAGTAGTTCACAAGGTCAGGTTTCAAGCATTAGCTCTGGCTATAGAGATATAGTTATAAGATGTTGCTTAACCTGATCGGTTGACGCA
>Ga0209536_100012494_pt1 | contig 12341 bp, 11 predicted proteins | sample DeeMarSeWOR28_12_FD_187461 | JGI IMG/M metagenome (GOLD analysis project Ga0209536, IMG submission 187461) | Marine sediment microbial communities from White Oak River estuary, North Carolina - WOR-2-8_12 (SPAdes) (version 2) | ecosystem: Environmental > Aquatic > Marine > Intertidal zone >...
CAGGCTTTAGGTTGCCTCACGGGTGTTGTCCTCTCTGGAGTTTCTACACTAAAGGATGCTAGATCTTGGATACCAAAACCTGATTTCATTGAACCCGACCTCGCAGCTCTAATTGAGAAGCTATAGTTCTTTATACCGTTTTGCACCAATGAATACAAAACCATTAATTTATGATTTATCTCTCCAGGAGCTGATCCAGTTAATGCACACCTGGGAGGAACCATCCTACCGTGCACGCCAAATCTGGCAAGGACTGTATCAGCAATATTGGGAGTCTCCTAACGAATTTTCTAACCTATCCTTGAACCTTCGGGAAAAACTCGAGCAATACTTCTCGTTTTCTCACTTAGCCTGTGTTCGAGAAGTGATATCCGTGGATGGCTATACAGAAAAGAGTCTCTTTAGATTAAACAATAAAATGGCGGTTGAAGCTGTACTGATGAGTTATCCTCCGAGAAGAGATAACAAATCGGAACGACATACATTATGTATATCAACTCAAGTAGGTTGTGCGATGGGTTGTGTATTCTGCGCAACCGGCCAGATGGGTTTCCGGAAAAATTTAACCAGTGGGGAGATCATTGAACAAGTTCTTCACTATTCCAGACATCTAAGCGCGATAAATAAAAGAGTTACTAATATTGTATATATGGGTATGGGAGAACCATTCCATAATTATGAGGAGACGCTGAAGTCAATTGGTCGCCTGAACCATTCGCTTGGTTTTAACTTCGGTTCCAGGCGTTTTACGATCTCCACTGTAGGACTTGTGCCATTCATCAGGCGTTTTTCCAACGAAACCTTGCAGGTAAATTTAGCGATTTCTCTACATGCTGCTGATAACGAACTGCGTTCATCGATGCTACCTGTCAATGATAAATATCCGCTAGAGCAATTAATTCCAGCGTGTCATGATTATGTAAATAAAACCCATCGACGAATTACTTTTGAATGGGCGCTTATCGAGGATATTAATGATTCAAAAGAAGAGGCCAGAAAATTAATCAAGCTGCTAGATGGAATGCTATGTCATGTTAACATCATCCCTCTAAATCCGACCGATGGTTACAGTGGATCTCCGACTTCAGGTACACGAGCTTTGGTCTTTCAATCTGAGCTCCAACGTAATAACATTGCCTGCACAATACGGATGAGGCGGGGGATCGAAATTCAGGCTGGCTGCGGTCAGTTAGCAACAGAAGAAATCAATCGAGTAAAATAAGAAATTATGGAATTACAAATCGCAGTGTCCAAAGTCCAAAAATATGCAACCTCATCCAGCGGTGATACGGTTGAAGTGGTTGAACGTCCAAATGGAGGTCTCTCGGTTGTGATCGCTGATGGACAAAGTTCTGGACGAGGTGCGAAGTGGATTTCTACGCTGGTTGTAAGGAAAGTAATTTCGCTGTTGGCAGAAGGCGTTCGAGATGGGGCAGCAGCCAGAGCAGCCTCAGATTCCTTATACACAGAAAGAAAAGGCAAGGTTTCGTCAACTTTGAACATTCTCTCAGTAGATATGCAAACGCAATCACTTGTGGTCACAAGAAATAATCCTGCTCCAGTGCTGCTTTCCTATAATGGAGAATTAAATGAATTGAACGAAGATTCTTTACCCGTTGGTCTATACCGGGATACAAGACCTCAAATTTTCGAGACTAAATTAGAAGTAGGACTTACAGCGGTTGCCTACACTGATGGGCTAGTGCATGCAGGATCAAGGAGCAGTTTACACCTAGATGTACAAAAAGAGTTAATTGAATTAGTCAAAGATCCAAATCAGTCCGCACAAGTGGTGGCGGATTCTTTACTTGAGAGAGCTTTGGTATTAGATCAGGGACGCCCTGTAGATGATACCTCTATTGTCGTGCTTCGCGTCCTTGAAAAAGCTTCGGATAATGTACGCAGGATGGGGGTCCGAATTCCACTGGAACCGCGTTATTATTAGTGTATTAGTTGCGATCTGGTAAATAGATGGTTGAAAATAAGACCATAATTGGTTTGGTTGGTCCTTGTTCTGCTGGTAAGACAACCCTCAGACATAACCTTTCCCAAGTTGGTTACGTAGCAAAGCATATCGCTCAAGAACATTCTTATGTGAAAGATATGTGGAAGCAAATCAGTAATCCAGATATCCTCATTTATCTGGATGTCTCTTACGAACAATCGATGGAAAGAAGGCCTATAAATATGTCAATCGAGGACTTTGATGAACAGATTCAAAGATTGAAACATGCGCGTCAGCACGCTGATTATTATTTAGACACAAGCACAATCTCCGCTCAAGAAGTATATAACCGGGTGAGAGCCTACCTAAGAAAATCAAATATCATTCCAGTGAGTGATAGCAGTGGATTCGACGTAATTGATGACAATTAGCACTATGTCGAAAATTGGACAATCCAACGAATCAGGAGTATAATGCTTTTCGCCAGCCCTAGGCTGGTATTTGTTTGAAGTGAATTTGGAGGCAAGAATAATTAATGAAATCTTTCAGGATGCTGGCTCTGATCATCATAATTGCGGCTATCGCACTTTGGATGGATTTACCGAATAATCCCGGTATTCGTATTGCTGGAATCAATCGTGATATAGAAACCAGACTTGGTCTGGATCTGGTTGGGGGAGTTCAGGCACTGCTTGAAGCAGATTTGCCAGAAGGAACAGAGATCGATGCTGAATCTATGCGTACTGCCACTCGCATCGTTGAGAATCGTGTGAACGGATTAGGCGTTACTGAGGCTGTCGTTCAACAAGCTGGTGACAATCGTATTGTTGTTGAATTACCAGGAGAAACTGACCCAGAGAAAGCGCTTGATACTATCAAACAAACAGGACTTCTTGAGTTTGTAGAGATGGATTACTCGCCGTTGCCGGATGGGATGGTAATTAAAACCGATTTTGCAACTGGCGACCAAGCAGAATCTCCCAGTGAAGGAACCACCCCAGAAGAGACAATTTATCATACTGTTATGACTGGGGCGGTTATTAAGAATGTCGGTGTCACTACCGGTCCAACGGGAGGGTATGAGATAGCTTTTGAATTAACGGATGAAGGAACTCGTTTGTTTGCTGATTACACCACTCAAAATGCTGGCAAATTCTTGGGAATTGTATTAGATAAGGAAGTCATCTCAGCTCCCCGGATTGATGAACCAATTACTGAAGGCGCAGGAGTGATTCGTGGTGATTTTTCATTAGAAAGTGCAAATGCCTTGGCGCTTCAATTACGTTATGGTTCTCTGCCGATCCCACTAAAAATTGTAGAAAGCAGAACAGTTGGGCCAACACTCGGTCAGGACTCACTGTCTAAAAGCTTGCTAGCCGGGTTGATCGGTGTAACTATTATGGTTTTATTCATGGCGTTGTATTACCGAGTCCCTGGTGTAATTGCAGATGTTTCGATTTTAATATACGCACTTATTGCATTTGCATTATTTAGGTTTGTGCCCGTGACCTTAACACTACCTGGTATTGCGGGTCTGATGCTCAGTACAGGAAGCGCACTAGATGCCAATATCTTAATTTTTGAGCGTCTGAAAGAAGAACTTCGCAATGGACGAAGGCTCAGTCAGGCGATTGATATCGCATGGCAGCGAGCTTGGCCCTCAATTAGAGATTCTAATATTGCCACACTGATCACATGTGCAATTTTATTTTGGTTCGGAAGCTCCTTTGGAGCAACATTGGTGAAAGGATTTTCATTGACACTAGCACTAGGTGTGGCAGTCAGCTTGTTTGCGGCAGCTGTTGTTACGAGGACATTGTTAAGTATTATTCTTGGATATTTCAAGCCCACGAATTTTGAGAGATGGTTCGGGACTTAAGGACAGAGTATGTTAAACATTCTAGGTAAGAGATATTTATTCTTCGGGTTATCCTTAGCAATCATAATTCCCGGCTTAATCTTGGCGATTACCGGCTTGCCATTATCTATCGATTTCACGGGTGGGAGTTTACTGGAGGTAAGTTTTGACTCTGGAATTGCTCCTCCCCCTGCTCAAGTGATTGGAATCTACGATCAGCTTGACATTGAGGATGTGCAAGTCCAAACCACTGGAGAAGACACAATATTTGTTCGATCATCATTTTTGGACGATACGACCAGAAGCCAGCTGATAAGTACTATGGAGTCTGAATTCAGTGGACCTATTACAGTACTCCGCTTTGAGAGTGTTGGTCCGACCATAGGCGCAGAGGTTACTGCTCGCGCAGGTATGGCTATCGCAGTGGCAGCTATCGCAGTCGTTTTTTACATTACTTTCGCTTTCAGGGGAATTCAACACGCTTTTCGATATGGGATCTGTGCGATTATTGCTATGATCCATGATGTAGCCATCGTAATCAGTTTGGGTGCAATTGGCGGATATTTCTTCGGGTGGCAAATCGATGCATTATTTTTGACTGCCTTGCTGACCGTGATCGGTTTCTCAGTTCAAGATAAAATTGTGGTTTTTGACCGAATCAGAGAAAATTCCAATATATACCGTCGATTACCGTTCGAGAGTCTAGTGAATCATTCAATTGTTCAAACATTACAACGGTCGATTAACACTCAGTTGATGACAGTCGAATTTATGCTGTTAGCCTTGGCATTATTTGGTGGTGTGACTTTGCGTGAATTCGCTACGATCCTCATGGTAGGATTATTCAGTGGGACTTATTCCTCAATTTTCATAGCTGCACCTTTGCTTGTAGTGTGGGAGAATCAAGAGTGGAAAACGTGGTTCGGGCGAGGGGGACGTAAAGAAGCTGTAGCATAGGATGGCGCGCTACACTAATCGGACTCAGCCGATACGTTTGGCTGGGATAAAAAATAATATCCTAATTTCCGGATTTCTGGTTGTACTGATAGCCATTGTATGCATATGCGTTGTTAGCTTTTTCTCCATCATATACCCTCCTCGGACTAATGTCTTAGTAATCGGTATCGATGCGGCTCCAGAAAATACCTATTTAGGGAGAAGCGATACCATAATACTGACAACTGCTCAACCCCTTAAACCATATTTTGGCATGCTGTCGATACCACGAGATTTATGGGTTGATATTCCTGGCGTTGGTAAAAACCGGATCAATACCGCGAATATCTATGCTGAATTGGATAAACCGGGTAGTGGGCCATATGCGTTACTCGACACGATCCAACAAAATTTTGGGATCGATGTTGATTATTATGTACGCATCCGTTTTGCCGGTTTTGAGCATATCGTAGAGGCGATGGATGGTGTTGTAGTTGAATTAGATCGTCCAATGTCTGGGTATCCCGCTGGTGCCCACCGGCTGGATGGCCAGGGAGCACTGGCTTTTGTGCGTGATCGTTCAGGCACAGATGATTTTTATCGCATGGCTCGTGGTCAGTTATTCATCAAGGCTGTTCTTAATCAAATCGCAAATCCCCGTCAATTGAAATATTTACCAAGTGTTGTTCGAGCTACCACAGACACAATTGACTCCAATGTACCTATATGGCATTGGCCGCGATTGATTTTTACCATACTTAGAGTTGGGTCTGACGATATCGATAGCCAGGTCATAACCCGTGATTTGGTCAATCCTTTCACTACCGAAGCAGGGGCACAAGTGCTTGCGCCGGATTGGGGAAAAATCGAGCCTCTATTGACAGAAGTATTTGGAAAATAATCTGATCGATTGTTTTAAATCAAATAACCACCCGGAAACCATAAACTTACATTAGGCATCACCGAGGGATTCTTTAGATTTTCGATAAACGTTAACCACCTCCAGGATTCGTTGGTCTTGGTGTCCTCGTAGGAGTTGCGGTAAATTCCTGTGTAGTTGGGGTCAAGGTAGGAACCGGAGTTCCTGGAAGGGTTGTATTCGATGGAGTAATCGTGGGGGGTATGAGGGTGTCGGTTGGTATAGGCGTTATCGACGCAGTTGGTGTGCTTGTCGCCGGGGCAGGAGTTGCGGTTCTTGTAGGTGTTTGTGTTGGCAAAGGGGTCTCTGTGATCGTCGGGGTCAAGGTTGGTTCAAACTCTACCGTGATCGCGTAAATGATCCGTGTGTATTGTTGGGTAGGGTCGTTGTCCCTTGCCTGAATATATATCAGGTAGTCATCATTGCTGATTGGAATACTGCTGTTTGGCCAGTAATCTCCAACGGTGTGGGTACGACAAACACCACCACTATCTCCGAAGATACAATATGGCCACTGATAATCGTTTTGGTAACCAATATATTCTCCAGAGGAATCATATATCTCAAACCTGACCCGATCGATGCTGCCATCAGGATCGCTGGCCTGGGCTTGGATAAAGAAAGGCGTATTGATGGGGTTCACCGGCTCAGGATCAACTTCTACGATTGGACCGAAACGTCCCGTTCTGGTGACTGGCGGGCAGACCAAATCCGCTACTTGATACGATATAGTGATATTGAAATCATGTGCATGGTAGTACAAATATCGACTAGTGAAACTACTCGTGAAATTCAGATTAATAGTACCACTGACGCCTGGATTGATTTGTTGAGTCATATCATGTGTCCAACTAGCGCCACCAGGGGAAAGTTGTACATCGGGCACTCCAAAAGAAATTAGACCACCATAACTTTCAAAATATTGATCAGTCGGCGTGAAATCTACTTCATCATGCCAGGCTCCGTTCCATGTAGCTGCGATATTCGTAATTGTAGCTGGATAGTCATTGCTTGTATTTGAAATGGGAAATAGGATGCGATCACCCGAGAAATTTATCAAATTACCAAACTGTATGACTTCGCAAGAAGGAACTGGAGTATTTGTAGGTGTCGAGCTGGGCTGAGCAGTATTTGTTGCTGTTGGTGGAAGTGGAGTATTGGTGATTGTAGGGCTTGGCGAAGGTGTAGAGGTATCAGGAACTGCTGTCGGAACAGCAATATCTGGAGGGAGACCTAAGACCCGAGCTACACGGAACTGCTCTAATATCCCTGTTCTCTCAGCACGGAGATGAGCTGTCGGGCTGATCGATGAGATAATCGGCAGTATCAGGGGATGTTCAAAAGTGATTCCCACCATCACACGGGTCGTCCCTAAAGAAGGATCCCCTGGATCATCTTCTGGGAATCCGGTATCTCCGTTGATGCAAGTACCGATCGTTGGGTCCCATTGGAAGGGTTCATTCGAGCTGCACACCGAGTAGTGGAAATATCCTTTCTGGCCTGCGGGTGCACCATCATCTCGTGAAATTCCAATAGAGGTTTGATTGATCACATCGTAGATCGACAGAAGCCTGGCATAATTTTCCTCTTCATTTTTGGAGTCGCCACTACACAAGCTGCCATCTGAATCATAGTCAACACAATGAGAAAAATCATATTCTCCTGTTACACCGTATCGCACGCCAAATCTGGCAGCGTTCACGATAACCATATACGCCTGGAAGATACGGGCAAACTCGATAATCCCAAAGATAATAAGAAGCAACAGAGGAAGCACTAAAGCGAACTCGGTTAATGCCTGACCAGTATTGATTAATGATTTTTGTCTGTAACGCTGGTTCATGAACTCTTCGTTCTTCTGTTTGCTATCTCCACTAGTGGGTTAACCGCGTGAATATACGTGCGGCAATGTCCTCAAACACCCGATCAAGGTCTGATCCTGTTGGTGAATAATAATAGTTACCACACCAAGCAGTATAGTCACTTACATTCCTGCATGGGTCTTGATTTGGATCAGGATCTCCATCATACCCTACATTGGCAATATATCGTAATAAGGAGGCGCCATAAGGCCTCGAAGCAGCTTCACAGGTGCCGTAGACACAGCCATTATCCAATACCCCATTGCCTAATCCAATCGCGAAAATCACAGCTCCTTGCCCATTGATTTCTCCACAATCAGAGGCTGGGTTAATTGGGTAGCACCCCACATAATCGGCCATATCGCGGGCATAATCGTCTGCATCATATAAGGCAGAGGTACCGCTGTGGCGAGTGCTGACGTCTTTGTCCTGACATAAGGGGAAAGTAGGATTGGATTCAGTTGGGCAAAAGCCCACTGGATAAGTTGTAAAATCCTGAATATTGTCGCCTGACTCCATGAAAGTAGTATTGGCCATGCCATCAGTCAGGATTACAACAACCCATAAGGCTTCTTCCCGGATTGGCTCCATAGCGAACATTTGTCCAGCCAGATATAAGCCTCCACCAATATTTGTAGTTGGTAAGTAGGACCAATCTCCAGCCCAATCTTCAGGTGGAATGGGAGGCGAAGTTGCTGGCCATTCATCATTATAGTTAGTGCAAGATAAACAGGCTATACCACGGTAAGTCTCATTCTCCTCATCCTCCTCATAATCCAGACAAGGTCCCCAAAATTGGGATACACTATTCCAGTCTGTTTTTGGGTCAAAGCAGTTATTAGGTTCAAACACTTTGAGATTTTCGATGACATTCCTTGCTGTTTCATTACTGGAGGTCCACTCTCCAATTCGATAATGTGTCCCCAAATCTGGGTTTGTATCGTAACCATTTGCGAAAGTAACAATTTGCAGGCGGTCCTCTTCTTGATCTGGTGATTTATTTAAGATTCGGTCAATAAAACTCGCTGCAGCTTCTTTAACATCCTCAAAAGGTTCACAACCTCCAGGATCAGCTGCATTGCAAACACTCGGATCACGCATCGGATTACCTACTGGCGCATCCCATGCCATCGATTCAGAGATATCAATCACAAGTACTACATCCAATGAGGCGGCTTCAGCAATGGCTTCTGATTCAATTGGCATGGTCTGAATACCAATTAAGCGCAAAAATGCCATTGGTACATCTAATTCACCTCTTACTCTAACTAATTTTCTGGGTGGATCTGTGCACAATTGGTCATCCGAAGGGTTTGTTCCGCAGGTTTCTACGGTAAGAGCATATTGGTTTGGGTCTATTCCATTGAGGTTCATGACCTGTGCAGCTGCGCCGGTCATTTCTGCTATTCCCCAGCCTTCACGGTATTGTGAGGCTGCAGCCAGCGAGGCAGCATCAATTGAACGTCGCAAATGTCCCATGTAGATAAACAACTGCCCGACATCAGCGGATAAACCGACGAAAGCAAGCAATACAACAAAAGCCACTGCCACAAGAATCAGCGCTTGACCTTTTTGATAGTCCTGCTTATTTTTCCCCTTGAAGTGAGAAAATTCAATATCCAGATTAGTCTTCATAGACAGGCGTAGGTTCAGCAGAAACCAATGGCATGATGGCGTAATTGTGTATCAATAAGGGATCATCTATAAATAACGTAATCCATGGCAAAGCAAGTTTTTGTTTGTAATTAAAGTATATTTCAACCAATACCAATCCCGTACTCGGCGCGTTAGAACTCAATTTACTGATGACCCAGCTATTGTCAAATTTTGAGACCTGGGCATTCCCTTGACTCAGGTCTTGCGCCCTCGACCAACCATCTGAATCCGGATATCTGGCGGATACAGTTGGTGTTCCCCCTCCAGCGCCACCAACAATGCTGAAGGATGAAACGACTATATCATCTCCGGTGCCATATTGCAATGTAATTTCGGGTCTTTCATGAGCTAATTCGCGCTCTACTAAGCAAGCGGTCTGGCGATTGAAGTCCAATGTTGAGTCTGATCCGGTGCAATCTTGATTTGAATCAGTGGAGTAATATAAACCATCAGAAGAAAATCGGGCAGCATTGCGAGCTGCATCCTGTATAGTCAGGTAATCATTTAAAAGGAAACCAAATTCTAGTAAACCAGTTAGCACGATCAATAATACAGGTAGGATCAGAGCGGTTTCAACCAGACCTTGACCCGAACTGTTTTGATTGTTCAATTTCTGTTGAATGCTTTTGTGAATAATTATTATGATCATCAACCCATCCCCAGTAAGATTAAGATGCCAATTAAATAGTTGGATTGGGCGAGATAGTTTAAATGATTATTGAGCATTCACAATTAGATAAATGCCCTAGATATTATAGTATAAATATTGGGGTTTACTGAATGTTTTTATTAATTTTTTGGCGAAACTATAACTGGATGATCAAATCCTTGTTACTAAATTGATGTAATCAGCTATCTATTTCAAATTGCGGCTCATGTGGGCTCAGTGATTATTTTGTTTGCCAAAGCTTGATCAATTTCTAACCAGTGAATGCCACGATCAAATCTCGGAATAAAAGTAGACCCATAGAACCAGCAACTAGAAAAGGACCATAAGGAATTGCAATGAATGATCGATATTTTCCCCTTATGAGTAATATAAGAACAAATAAAAGACTCACCAAACCTCCAATTAGGATGGCTAGAACAAGTCCAAGGATAATGCCAGGCCACCCAAGCAAAAGTCCAAGAACCCCGGCTAGCATAACATCTCCAAATCCCAATGCTTCTTCATCTACTGCCTGCTTCTTTATCTTAGCAATCCCATTAGCGACAAGAAAGCCTAAAAGATATAAGCCCAACATGATACCAAAGCCAGCTAATCCCCCAATTATTGTCTCTGAGATGCCATGCAGCCAAACCCCTACAATCAACCCAATTATTCCCCCTGCAAGACTCACAGGGTGAAGTATTAGACGATGTTCCAAGTCAATCACAATTACTACACCAAAGTAGATGAATAAGACAAATGCAACCATAAATCCGAGCTGTTCAGGTGGGGTATTCCACAACCATAGGGTAGCAAGGATATAAATCCCCTCTACAATCCAGATCCGGATAGACCTTCTGTCCCCACATGTAGAGCATTTCCGCGGAGACAAGAAATAGTTCAAATAAGGCTGATCAGACTCACAATTCAAACAAAATGGCTGAACGATTTTTCTTCTTTCTGGCAATACATCCGAAAGATAGTTGACCAACATCCCGGCTACCCAGCCGACAAGAACGATAAAAATGAATTCTAGCATATGTTTATTATAGCAATTTCAGGTAGAATCTTAAATATGAAAATTGGTCATCAGATCGCGCTCCTGACAGATTTTGGTTTAAAAGATCATTATGTAGGTGTTATGAAAGCAGTGATCAGCAATATTTCCCCTGGTATAAACCTTATAGACGTGACTCACGCAATACCTCCGGGAGACTTACAACACGCTGCAATTACACTCTGGCAAACCAAGCCTTACTTTCAACCTGGTACAATCTTCCTCTGTGTTATCGATCCTGGCGTTGGATCAGAGCGAAGAGCAGTGATCTTAAAATCCGGTCAGCAAATATTTGTTGGTCCTGACAATGGCATATTTTCATATATCTTGGAACCAGGATATATTATCTATGAAGTGACCAATGAGGAATACTTTCTACCAGATGCCAGCAACACATTCCATGGACGGGACATATTTGCACCCGTGGCAGCCCACGCTGCAAGTGGAATTTCTATATCAAAATTTGGCCCACCGGCATCTGACTTGATTCAGTTGCCTGAACCTCTTCTGGAGTATCACCATCCAGAGAATATTCGTGGGCAGATACTGCACGCCGATAGATTTGGAAACCTGCTTACTTCATTAGGTTGTTTCTACAATCAAGCTAGTGATTGCAAAATCTTAAGACCTTGGCTACCAGTGGGTAACAAAGATGCAGAAGGGATTCCTTTTGATTCGAAGCAGATAAATGTTGAACTTCCAGATGGAAATCTACTTCCACTGGTAGATAATTTTGCTCAGATCCCAAGAGGTGATTGTGGAGTGTTGGTAGGTAGTAGTCGATTGCTAGAAATTGTGGCAAATCAAGATAACGCCTCAAGAATCTTGAATCTAAAAGGGGGAGAGATCATTCGTATATCAATACGCCTGGAACACAAGGAGTAATTGCATGGAAAAATTCATAATCGATGGTGGATATCCATTATCAGGCGAAATTACACCATCAGGTAATAAGAATGCAGCACTACCTTTATTAGCAGCAAGTATCCTGACGAAAGAACCTGTCATACTACGAAACGTCCCAAATATCCGCGATGTCCAAATGATGTGTTCTTTGTTAAAGAGTTTGGGGATTCGAATCGAAAAAATCGGTAATCATACCTTAGAGATTCAGGCTAATGAAGTTCACCCCAGAGATTTAGATCCAGACCTTTGTTGCCAGATTCGTGCATCGATCCTCTTGGCCGGTCCAATGGTGGCGAGAACAGGTGAACTCCAACTACCGCCTCCAGGTGGAGATGTGATTGGACGTCGGAGAGTGGATACACACATTTTAGCGTTGGAAGCGTTGGGAGCGGTAAGTGATTATGATCGAATTGGGAAGGTATTTAGTTTTCAAAGTAACAAATTGAGAGGGACGGATATTCTATTAGATGAAGTCAGCGTCACAGCCACTGAAAATGCGATAATGGCGGCAGTTACTGCAGAGGGCAACACTATAATACGAAATGCAGCCTCA
>Ga0209536_100012495_pt1 | contig 12341 bp, 10 predicted proteins | sample DeeMarSeWOR28_12_FD_187461 | JGI IMG/M metagenome (GOLD analysis project Ga0209536, IMG submission 187461) | Marine sediment microbial communities from White Oak River estuary, North Carolina - WOR-2-8_12 (SPAdes) (version 2) | ecosystem: Environmental > Aquatic > Marine > Intertidal zone >...
GGCTCCTCGGGCATAGCTGACGTCAATTCCATCACCACTGCCGTGGCTGCCGCCGCTTCGGTGCCCGCTTCGTCCACCGAGACAAACGCCTTGTGTACCACGTCGCTTATGAACAGATCACGGCCCCCAGTCATCCCCGAGAAGTCCGCATCCGCGGTGAAAGCATGCTGCATACCCAATGCGGCCAGCGCCCCGGCCAGGCTGAAGTCCGATTCGACCTCGAACTTGGGCATAGTCAGGGCGACCTGTTGGTAGGTCAGGTCCTCCAGGATATTTTCCACCTGTTCGAACCCCAGTGCGCCTTCAAAGGCTTCAAATTGACCCGCCTCGGGCAGCAAGATCACCATCGACAGCTCCCGGCCGTCGTATGGCAGCTCCACGGCCTGATACCTGCTGCCCTGGGCATAACCCAGCGACTCTGTCTGCCTCATCATCGGAACCGTGGTCTGGCCCCCGTCAAGGGTGTGGAATGGTCCATCCTCGGTCAACTCCGGTTCGAAGGGCGTGTTCCAGGCGGCGTTGAAGTAGATGGCGTTGGTCAGGACCAGCCGCGTCAATTCGGTGATGAGGCCGGGCGGGATCAAGTCCTCGATCCTGCCCTCGGTCTGGTTGCTGACCCAGTCATTGATGGTGATGCGGGACTCTTCCGGTGCATTCATAAAATCAAGCAACCCCAGCCCGGCGCCATAGTTCTCGGCCAGTGTATCGAGGAAGTCGGGCAGAAACTGGAAACCTGCCTGACCCCAGATGGCATTGGCGATGTTCAAACGAAAGCCCTCACCGTCCTTGCCTTCCGCGCCCTCCCCGCGGCTGGTCAGTTCCAAATCCAAAGCATTGAAAGCCGGATGCAGACGCTCCTGCGTGAGAGCGAAGTGGAGGGCATCCGCCATCTGCCCTTCTGTCTCACCCCGCGCCCCGGCGTAAGTCATCGCCAGCGCCAGTGAGATGCTGTACGGAGAGTAGAATAGATTGTCGCCCGGCCTACCCTCTTTGAGGAATTGGTAGAGGTCGAAGGCAAAGCCGCTGTTTCCCCCTGCCAGTTCCGCCAGATCTTGGGAAGCCACGTCGGGTGACGCGTCCCGCTCCACTTCCGACTGGGCCACCGGCGTACTCACGCCCGGAGGTCGATCAGGGCTGGAGGGTTGATCATCTCCTGGAGGTTGATCGACAGCCGGTGGCTTATCTGCAGTCGGCAGTTGTTCGCTACTCGCTGGTTGATCCACAGCCGGCGGCGGGGCACTGGTTGGGGCAACGGTCTGGCCGGCACAGCCCGCCAAGCCCAACAACGTGATCAAGATGATTGTGTTCCGTAGTATGCTTACCATCTGGTCCGTATCCTCGTTTGAAGCGGATTCAAGTTGAACCTCGCCACTTAATAGGCGAGTCGGGTGTCCAATAGGTTGCGCCTGACGGCTGAGCAACTCTGCTTAGGAAGAATGCTGCACCAGCCTATATGAGCGTACCAGCAAATTAAAGAACTTGCCTATCAAAGCGAGTCAGCTCGGTTGTACTCGGATAGTCACTTCGAAGCGAACGATGGCAGCATCTTCCGGTTCCCACTCACGCGCAAGCTTCAGTTGAATCCTCACAGTACCAGGCGATTGGGTTTTGAAAGTGAAAAAGCGCGCGCCACCGCCGCCCATGGACGTCTCGGGCGCTATCAAGAAATCTGCGCCTTGAAGCTTGACGATTTGCTCATTACTCGCGTCCACTTCCCATCGGTAGCCAGTGGAAGGATTCTCGGCAAGACGAACTGAAAAAGTATCTCCCTGACGCACTTCAAGCGTCTTTCCGTGATCTTCCTGAACAATAAGCATCTCGCTCATCACACTCTCCATCCTAGCCCTTCATTCACACGACCTATATTATAGCGGCAGGTTACTGAAGAGACAATAATCTCACGCGACTCCTCAGCCATCCTGCCGCTTTTCTCGCTATTGGCTTGCATTCAACGTGATGTGGACACACAATCGGCAAGCAGCCTACCCGACATACATTCCTTAGATCTGCGCTGCACCCTCCCTAAGGTCAAGTTTTCTACCCATCTAGGCCGAACTTCTTTGTCTCGACCCACTTCATTCTCAGCAAAGACCAGAAGTCCAAAGCCAGTTTGTCCACCACGTAGTCGTAGGGCAACCACCCGTAGCCTTGGTCTCCCCAGGCTGTACCCCACGAATTCCGAATGAGCAGCGCGCCGGTGGTCGTCTTGTTGCACTTCGTGTTCTTGATCTTCATCCCGTCGTCGTAGCCGACTGCGACGATGGCATGGCCCCACTGCGCTTTTTCGGCAGGACATGGATATGGGATTCCACCTTTCACATCGCACGAACTGAAGGACGGGAATCCCCAGAATCCAAACATCGACGGGATCCCGGCAACCAAGTACTTCTTGACGTTGGTCAGGACCGCGCTTCCTGGGACGTTGGTCCCCAACGGATCGTGACAGAAGTACCGCAGAGCTTCGTAATTGTCCGCCACGGCATACACGAAGCTCGGCGGCTCTTCGTCGAAGTCAGGTTTGGCATCCGTGTACGGCCAGAACCTCTCATCTGGGACCCCGCATAGCGCCAACGCTCCCATCGTGTTCCTCAGCCAAGCTCCCGTATCCCCAGTTACTTGCATCAGGTTGCGTGTTGCTTTGTAGACAAAGAGACGAGAGCCTTCGATGTGCCTCCCGAACGCTCGATTCTCGAAGTACTCGACTATCCCCATCGCAGCATGTGCCGTACACGAGCCCAAGCTCCCCTGGTCCTCGATGGGTGAGCACCAACCCTTGAGATCGATACTTACCGGTGGTACCGCCAGATCCTTCTTGGGCAACCCCAACATTTTGGTCATTTCCGCGATCTCTGGCTCGGTAACCGTGAAATCGCGCAAATCTGGCCTGGGCGGCAGCCACCCCGTACCCATACTGCCCACATCTGGAATCTCCACTTTAGGACTCTCAAACATCTTCACTTCGCCTTTCTTTCTAAATTGCTGCCGGACCTATTCTTATGCAAAGCCTATTCTTTGCTCCTATCCATCGACTGTTTCCGGGTACCACCTCCTTGAAAAGAAATGCATAAGGCTTACTTGCATGAGCTGGACGTCCCCGCGAGAATAGATCCGTTGGGAAGGGTCCGAGCTACGGCCGACCGGGCCACTCTACACCGCATTGGCGAACAGTCTTACGAGGAGAGCAGCCTATCATATAGAACAATGATATCGCATAGGTGGCTACAAAATGGCTACAAACCCATGGTCCAATCTCCGGCATCGGTCCCCCACAGGCCGCCCATTCGTCTCCTTTGACCGACACACCGGCCACGCGCCGCTCACCCCTGGACTGACCAGCCCGATGCCCCTGGCTCCGCGGTCTGACGGCGCAGGAAGTCCAGCAATTCTTCCAGCCTGGCGAACGTCCAGTGGCGCCCGCTCTGGATGTGCTCCACCTCGCCTTGCCACTCACCGAATCGCCCTGGTCGATTGGGATCCTCTTCGCGCCACATACGCACCAAAAAGGATAGGTACCTGGTTGCCGCCATCACGTCGCGCTTCCCCCCGGGCTGATTCCACAGTGACCCAAATCACAACCTTAGCCCGGCCGAAAACAAAAAACTACTACCCATCCCCGCTTGGTAGCAGTCTAGCATATGGCTGGCTACACAGTGGCTACAAGGCAGCCCACCCTAACTCAGCCAGAATCCCGCGCGCCAGCCTCTGGTCGCAGGCACGCTCCTGAGTCTCAGCCAGTGTCAACGCCAGCTGACCAGACTCGAGCGCCAAGTCCATATCACCCACCAGGCGATGAGCCTTGGCCAGCCCCGACCTGAGCCAGCTCTGCTCGGCCCTCGAATCGATACCTTCGGCCAGGCTCAGAGCCGCCTCCAAGTGCTCCAGCGCCTTGCTCGCCCGCCCCAACTTCACTTCCAGCCAGCCCAGGTGGCCCAAGCAAAAGATCTCCTGGGTGCGGTCCGTAACCTGGCGGGAGATGGCCAGGCTCTCCAGAAGCCATTCGCGGGCCTGGTCTGCCTGGCCCAGCGCCCCTGCTGCCGCCCCCATGTCACCCAGCGGCAGGCGGCGCTCCAGGGGTAACTGGGCATCCACACAGCCGACCAGCGCCCGGCGGGCCAGGTTCATCGCTCGCTCATAGTCGCCCATGCACCAGTATAGCGTGGACAGGTTACCCAGTGTATGGATCTGATACACGGTTTCCCCTAGCTCAACGAAGAGCTCCAATGCCCGCTCCAGGCTTGTCTGTGCTTGCAGATGGTCGCCTCTCTCCCGCGCCGCGAGACCCACCTCCCGCTCGCACATGGCCTCTAACAAGGAGTCGTTGGCTGCTCGACTCAAACGCAGGCCTTCCACGGCGGCCTCTTGCGCATCGGCATAGCGACAGAACCAGCGGTGGGTGTAGGCCTCCCGCCAGCGCAGATGAGCCAAGGTGCGCTGATCGCCCTGCAATTCGGCCAGGCGGGTCACCTCCTGCGAGTCGCGGGCGTAGGCATCCATGTCCCCCAGCAGGCGCAGCGCCCAGCCGCGCTCATAAAGAGCCTGAATTCGCAGACGTCGGTTAGTAGCCATAGCTTCCGGCTCCCCCAAATGAGCTGCCTCTTCCTCCAGGCAGGCCAGGGCACGCTCGAAATAGGCACGCGCCTCAGCATGGGCAAAGACCATCTTGGCCGCCAGGCCCGCTTGCAAGGCGTACCTGGCCGCCCGACCCAGCTCCTCCGCCCGTTCAAAATGCCAGGCAATGGCAGCCCTACTGTCAGGACCCAGCCTCTCCATGGCCTCCGCGGCCCGCCGGTGCAGCAGCCGTCGTCGCCCATAGCTGAGATCGCGATACACCACCGCCCGGATAAGATCGTGACTGAACCAGTACTTCTCATCGCGCTCGACGATTATCTGTCGAGCCGACAGCTCATCCAGAGCATCGACGGTCTCGGCCTGGGTACGGCCGCTGGACGCCCAGGCCAGGTCAAAGCTGAAACGACGCCCGATCACCGCGCCGGCTTCCAGGACCTGGCAAGCCTGGGGGCTCAGGCGGCGCACGCGAGCCCGGATTGCCTCACACACGCTGTCGGGCAAGGCCGGCTCCCTGAAGCCCGTCACGGACTCATCAATTTCTAGGCTCCACTTTGGATCATCCTGCCACAATATCTTGTCCTGCAACATAGCCCGCAGGATCTCGAGCACAAAGAATGGGTTGCCACCAGTCGCTTGATGCAGACGCTGGCCCAATCGCTCGGGCTCGCCTATTTGGTCTGGCAGATAGCTTGTCAGGCGCAGCACCTCAGACTGCGACAGACCATTTAGCCTGACTTCCTGCAGAAGACCTTGCCGCATGAGTTCCACCCTTAAGCCCTCCACCGCCCCTGCCTCCCCACTGCGATAGGCTCCCAACATCATGAGCGGTGCCTGCGCGAGGTGACGAGCCAGATATCCCAGCCAGCCCAGAGTAGCCTCGTCGGCCCAATGCAGGTCATCCAAGCACAAAACCAGAGGCGGGCGCCGGGCAGCCAGGCTCAACACCCTGCAACTCAGTGCCTGGAACAAGCGACCCCGCGCTTGGCCTGGTTCCACGTGAGGTGGCACGCGTAGATCGGGCAGCAAGCTCCTTAGTTCCGGCCACAGTCGCGCCAACTCAGCCGCGTAGGCAGGTCCGATCTCCGACATTGCGTGGCCTAGCGTGTGTAGTTGGGGACGCAGGGCCTCGATCAGCGACCAGTAAGGCAGTCCTCGTTCGGCCTGATGACCTCCACCTATGATCACATTCGCTTCACCCCGCAGTCTGGTCACAAACTCCTGCATAAGCCGCGATTTGCCGATCCCGGGCTCGCCCGAGATCAATACCATCCTGCCCCGGCCTGCTTGAGCACAAGCATACGCCCAGTCCAGGTGGCGCAGCGCCTCATCGCGGCCAATCAAAGGTGTTTCCAGGCTGGGTAGCGTCGTCCATCTGGGAGATGACGTCCGAAACGGCAGCACCTGCAGCTGAGCTTCCAGTGCAGCTTGATAAGCGGCCCGTGTCTCCGGCAGCGGGTTGACCCCAAGCTCACGTTCCAACACCACCGAGCATTGTTCAAACTGACGCATCGCCGCACTTCGGTCGCCGGCCGCAGCGTAAAGCTCAATGAGGCAGCGGTGCATCTCCTCAAACAACTCGTCGATGGCCAAATAGCGCTGGGCATAGTCAATAGCAGCTTGATAGTCGCCCTTGGCCATGTGCTTCTCGACCAAATCCGCCAACGCCTCAAGGTACAGTCGCTCCCAAACACTGCGCTCCTGTGTGGCCCACAGTTCGAACTCGGGACCCGAGGGCAGCGAGAAGCCAGTCAAGAAAGGGCCGCGATAGAGATCCACAGCCTGTCGGCGGGCTTCGACGCTGTGCTCGGGCTTGCGGGTGGTACGTAGTAGCTCCTCAAAAGCCGCTGTGTCCGACCAGACTCTGCGAGGATCCAGGGCGACGCTATCGTCGCCGGTCAACACGACGTCAGGCGCAGGTAAGGCCCGGCGCAAGTGGGTCAGCAGGTGGCTCAGGCAACGGCGGGCATCTGATTCGGGCATCTCGGGCCAGAAAAGGCAGCTCAGGTGCTCCCGGGGAAGAGGCAGCAGATGAACTGCTAGGTGGTAGAGCAGGGCACGGGTTTGACGCCGTGGGATGGACAGGTAGCGACCAGCCCACTGTACCACCGGTGGTCCCAGCAGATAGACCCGCAGGCCTGGTGCTTCCTGCTCAACGGGCAATCTCGTATCAGCTTGGCTGTCCATGGCACGTTGCCCTGCTATTCCGCAGCCCGTGCTGTGCCGCCTCGCTCAGAATCAATGAGGCACACAGCCCTTGGTTTACTGATCCACCCCAGTTGTCTAATGATGCGCAGTGGGGTCGCGATTTATCGCCCCACGGCCGAGACACGCGGCAACCAGCCAGCCTCGGGCTGCCTGTCCGGAGTCTTGTATCACGCACGGTAAAGAATGATTCCCTTCGGTTGGCTGAGAGACCAAGCCATAGAGAAGTAGTGGTACCCGCTCAGGAAGAAGGAAGAAGATCAACCAGGAGAAGAAGTGGGTCCGGGAACCGAAGAGTATGTGGTACTTTAAAGAGTTTACTACCTGTTACAATTATATCACGCCTGACGGCCCGCGTCAATCGCTTTTTTGCGGAAGTCCCAAGCTGTGCCCCAATTTTGAGGGTAACCTTATGCTCAGAATCTGAGTGCGGAACTCATTCCGCTCTTGGCAAGCGGCGGAATGAGTTCCGCACCCCAATGCTTAGTCTTTCACGCCCAGACGACCGGGTTGAAACTCAGGCAAACGCTCGCAATGCAACCAAGAGCGCCTCGAACTCCTCTCGGCAGTCAAGACAACGGTCCAGATGATCCTGGACCAGCGGCATTGCCTCGGCGGCGTCTTTACCGGCTAACTGGAGTTCGACAAAGCGGTCCAGCTCCTCAAAACACTCGTCGCATCCAAGCTCGTCGGGGCGGACCGTCATGACCGCCCGCACCAGCCTCTTGAGCTGCGGCGCTTCCAGTTTGGTCGTCTCTTCCTGATGATCAGGGAGGATTTTTCGCTTGATTCTCTTGAGTATGTCCAACCCAAACTTCCTTGTTATCCTACCTTCGACGGGAGATCATCCCGACTCGGTGGAAGATTCACCCCAGCTCGATTGGGAGCCCTGTAACATTAGACGCGTCGGGCCACCCACCTCTTACCCCCTACAGCTCAAAGGCTGACATTACGTCTTCGGCTGACAGCCCTTCGTCCTGCAAGTGTTGCTGCAGCCGCCGCCGTGCATCGTGTAGCAGTTTGTAGAGGGCATTACGATTGGTATCCATTCGCCGCGCTACCTCTTCGAGCGGCATTCCTTTCAACACCGCCTCCATAGCCTGGCGCTGTTTGTCGGTCAACTCCTCGCGTATCAGCCGACGTAATGTGAACAGGATTGCCCGCTGCATCGCCTCCTGCTCTGGCCCAATCGACGGATCGGCTAGGCTGCTCGGGATGAAGTCGGCATCGCCTTCCCTGGACTCAGTCATTTCGTCCAGTGACACATCCCGCCAGCGGCGGCGGCGTAGCTCGGTGAAAGCCACCCGCACTGCAATCTTGTGTGCCCAGGTGGTGAAGCGGCTCTCGCCGCGGAAGGTGTGTAGCCCGTTGAGGATTTTGAGGACGGCATCTTGCGCGAAATCTTCCAGGTCTAACTCACGAACGTTGGACCGGTCAGACAGCGCATAGCCCAACCCACGCACCAGGAGGACGTGCAAATCCTCCAGCGCCGCGTCGTACTCGGGACCAGGCTGGCTCAGGGCGGCAATCCACTCCTCATTGCTGCGCTCGACCAAAGGAGCTCTCCTGTTCGATGGCTGTTGTGAGCAGCAACCAGACTTGTAGCCGCTGCGTCAGACGTCTTCTCGAAAGGTAGAAGGTATTTCTTGAATTCGGGGTTATTCTACCACAGGCCGTAGCAGATGTAAAGGATTCTCGGTTAGTCGAGGTCTAGGTTTTCCCCAGTTCCAAGCTGTCCTCGGCGGCCTGGCGCACTTTGTCGTCTTCCAACGCCTGCCGCAACTTCTCCTCAGCATCTGTGGATAGGGAAGTCTGGAAAACAGTACCCCCCATCTTGCCCAGCTCATCCATCACCTTATCACCCTTGACGTTGAGCACGAGCATACAAAGGGCCGAGTTGCCCGGCTCCAATGAGTCTCCTACTTCCTGGATGAACTTGTTGTCGATGCCCAGGTCTTGGGTCTTGCCGATGATAGCCCCCAGAACCGCACCCACCACACCCAAGACGAGCGGATTGAGAAAGAGCAAGCCTAGTAGCAAACCCCAAAGAGCGCCCCAACCCGCAGCTGTCCCCGTTTTGGATTGCTCTAGTGTCTGCTTGATCTTGACTTTGCCCGCCTCATCCTTGACGGCAACGGCTGCATCCACCAGCCTGAGCAATTCTAGCCTCTCAAGCCGTTCCGCAGCCTCCAGTGCTTCAAAACCTTTCTGCTCGGTGTCATACGTAATGACGATAAGATCACTCATACGTCCCTCCTTATCTCGCTGAACGGAATCCCCTGAACCGGGTTGGGCGCCAGTATTATACCTCAGTCGGGTTGAATAAAAAAGGCGTGTTGGGCAGCGACCGCGAGGGTCAGCCCTTCACGCTTGGAGATACTACAACATTCCAAATAACTGGCTCAGGAAGGTGACAGATCCTCCACCAGCAAGGCTTGGATCACCTCTTCCGTGCGATCATAGCCACCCTCGCCGATGTGGACATATCGAATGTTACCTGCCTTGTCAATGAGGTACATGGCCGGCCAGTACCGGTTTCGGTAAGCACGCCACGTCCTGTACTCGTTATCCAGAGCCACCGGATACGGCACATCCAGCCGAACCAACGACTCTTTCACATTATCGATATCCTTCTCGTGGGTGAATTCGGGGGTGTGAACACCAATGATCACCAGGCCGTCGTCTTGATAGGTATTGTGCCATTCCCTCAACGAGGGAATCACGTGGATGCAGTTGATTCAGCCAAAGGTCCAGAATTCCACCATAACCACTTTCCCCCTCAGATCTTCCAAGCTGACCGGCTCCGAGTTCAGCCAGACTTCGTTGTGCAAATCGGGTGCAGGGCCGTAGCTTCCGAGACTGGCCAACAACCTCAACTGCTCCTCAGTTGGCCTCCGCTCAGCTTGCGCCTTCTCCAAGGGGACCTCCTCGCCTTCAGCCTCTAAGGTAACCGTCGGCGTCTTTTGCGGGGTGGCTTTGAGCTCAGGCGTTGAGTTCCCGATGCTGGCCATCGGGGTCTCCGTCGAGGGGCTTTCGATCGTCGGAGGCGTGGCCACCAGACGAACTGTAGGTGTCTCTGTAACTGCACGCTCCTCGGCGGCGCTCTTAACAGGCCCGGCGACGGTTGAGGTGGCGCTGGCTTCAGGCGGACTCTCGGTCAGGGCGGATGCGCTACCCTCGAACGAGTTGACTGCACCACATGCCACCAGACCTAATGCCGCAATCAGCGACAGCATCGCGATGGCGACTTTATGCATTTTCTATTGCCCTTATTATAAGATTTTGACATATCTTAAGACAGGAGGAACCAATAGCATTGCAGGTCCTGAAGGCCTCTAAATGCTAGCCGTCATCTGATGATAACCGGTTGCGCCATCAGGCCGTGTCCCGTGCTCTTCAGCGGTCTGCAAAGTCCGGGTGCCATCCGTGGCGCGCACGCGAAACGTGTGGCGGCCGGAGACCATCGGCCAATCATAGCGCCACTGGACCCAGGTTAGAGTGCTGAGCGGCGGGGTGCGCAGGGTCGCCTCGACCCATTCCCCGTCATCCACCTGGAGCTCCACCCTCTGAATGCCCCGATCACCCGCCCAGGCGATGCCGCCCACAGGGATCATCCCGTCTACAGCCTGATCGACGGCCACCGTATCAATCACCGATACGATTTGCGGCCGCGCCTCGGCGCTCCAACCCCGCTCCACCCAATAGCCTGGCCCCTCTTCATCAATCGCCTCGATGCGCGTGATCCACTTGGGCTGCTTCATCCCGTAGCGGTTGGGGATGTAAATGCGCAGCGGAAAACCGTGCTTCACCGGTAGCGTCTCCCCGTTCATGCCGTACACCAGCAGCGTGCGCGGGTCCATCAGGTCTTCCATAGCCACGCTTTCGTAAAAACCGTCGGCCCCCTCGACGAACAACTCTTTGGCCTCAGGGCGCAGCCCCAGGTCTTTGAGCACGTCGCGCAGGCGCGCGCCAGTCCAATTGCTGGTGCCGATCAGGTCGCCGGCAACCCGGTTGGAGATGCAGCTCAGCGTAATAGCCTGGGTGACGGGCGGATAAGCGACCAGGTCTTCCAAAGTGAGAGGGCGCGGATTATCAAACAGCCCATCCACCTCTAGAACCCAGGAGTCACCGTCGATTACGACCGGGCGGGTGTTGATGTCGATGCGATAGAAATCTTCGTTCGGCGTCAGCTCCAGCCGAGTGCCCGCGGCCGGTTCCACCCGATCACGCATAGTAGCCGTGGCCGTCGGCGTCGGCAAGGGTGGCGTCGCGGTTGGTGGCTTCGCTGTAGGTGTTGCGGCCGCCGCCGCCGCTGCAGGAGCCGGCGTTGCGCTCGGTTGCGGGGTGGCTGACGGTGGAACCGGAGTGGGGCTCGCTTCCGGTGTGGTCGCTAGATTGGCCAGCGGCTGGCCAGCGCCTGTCGCCGACTGCTGAGTCCCCACTGCGCGGCCCAGGCCCCACGCGCCCAGGGCGATGGCGGCCGATCCACCAGCAATCTTGAACAGTGCAGCACGACGCCCGGAGTCGGCCTCCTCGGTCACCTGCAGGACCTCCTGAATATCAAGCAAACTACCCAGGATCGCCCCCCAGCCGGCGGTCGTCAGCGCCACCCAGAGCAGCGCCAATGCTGAACCACCACCTGCTCCCAGGCCAATCTCGATGGCGATGAGTGGCACGCTGGCCGCCAGGCCAGCCAGTGCGCCAAGCTGCCATCCCGCCCAGGAAATGGCTCTCAGTGCCCAGGCCACAACAATGCCCAACACCACGCCACCGCCCAGTACCAGACCAAGGCCCATAAGCTGCTCGATCGCCTTGGCCGCCGTACTCGTTGGACCTAGATTCAGTACACCCACGGCCCGAACGATCACGTCAATACCCAGGGTGATCACATCCCCCGGCAGCGTGCGGGCCAGCCAGTCGAAGACGTCAAAGGGAGCGAAGGGCAGTCCAGCCAACTGCTCGCCCAGATACCAAAGCGCCATCACGGGCAGGCTGGTCAGCCCGCCTAGCAGCGCGCCTAATGCCAAAGAAGGTCGTCGCATAGTCAATTCCTCCTACACTGTTGAACGCTCCGAACGACCGGGGCCTACGAACCCAGGCCGCTGTCTCGCAGAGCCGATGATACCAGCCATGTTCTTGAATATAGTAGGTCACGACTCTTACGTGCAGATTGCAGATTTCTTACAGACTTCTTACGCTAACGGCTACATCCAACCCCCTCAAGCCTGACACGTACTCACGATTCACCTGATGTCAACATTACGGAAGAAATGTTACGAGACTCTTACAGATACGTACAACCTTTGCCTATCCCGCAGGCGTGAACTCGACCTGTTGCTTTTCCCGAAATTGTGATAGAATAGTCAATTGAACCCAATTATGGCCACACCGACATCAAAGTCCGGAAAGGAGAACCGACATGTCAAACTTGATCGTCATCGTCTTTGACAACGAGGAAGAGGCCGGCGAGGTAAAGGAAGCCCTAAAGAAGCAGAGCCAGTACATAAGCCTGGACGACTCGGCCGTGGTGGTCAGGGACCAGGAAGGTAAGATCCACGTGAAAGATGAAG
>Ga0209536_100012496_pt1 | contig 12340 bp, 11 predicted proteins | sample DeeMarSeWOR28_12_FD_187461 | JGI IMG/M metagenome (GOLD analysis project Ga0209536, IMG submission 187461) | Marine sediment microbial communities from White Oak River estuary, North Carolina - WOR-2-8_12 (SPAdes) (version 2) | ecosystem: Environmental > Aquatic > Marine > Intertidal zone >...
GCTAGATATGGCTCGGGCCGGAGAATATGACATCTTGATTACACGGGAACTAGACCGTCTGGCTCGCGGCCGACGGCTAAAGGTGAAAGGAGGCAGTCTTCTTTTGCACGGAACGCCCGCCCCCTATGGCTATCGCGCTGTTGAGAAAGACGGCCGAGAAATACTAGAAATAAAAGAGAAACGAGCTGAAGTTATTCGCCTTATTTTCCAATGGTACTCGTAGTGACGGACTCGGAAGGTGCGTTCGTGTATGAGGGCCAGGATGGTTCCTTACAAGTGGCAGGTAGCAGGTGGCAGGTAATGACGCGCGACTGACCAATGTCCACACTTGACTAGCCACTGCCCACTGATTCTTTAAACCTTGGTTCGCGCACCCACCAATGGAGGGCGACGGCCGATAATAGACTCAAGATAGCGCTGACAGCAAAGAGCCAATTGTAACCGGCAACGGCTAGCGCTGCCCCAATCAACGGCGCGATCATGCTGACCACACCTACAGAGGTATTGGTCATGCCGATATAGGTAGGGCGTCTCTCGGGGCGACTGAATTCCATGACGACCAAAATGCCAGACACGAGCACTGCCCCGGTCATGATACCCAACAGGAAAAACACCACCAGATAAAATTCCGGAGTGGGGGCTAACCAGGCTAAAGCGAAAGCAAGAAAAGAACTCAACGCGCCAATCTCCAGCGACAGTTTATGGCCGCGTTTATCGGCCAGGAAGCCGACAGTTAAGTTACCGGCCATCTGGCCCAGCAAAAAGGCCAGCGTGTAGGTGCCAACAGTGCCGTCGGCGATCGACCAACGTTTCACGGCGGCCACAGTCACAAAGCCAAGGCCCATACCACCGAGCGCCAGCAGGAGACGGGCCAACAAAAAGCGACGGTAATTCTCGTCACGGCGCACGATATGGGGCAAATCGGACCAAAACTGGCGATTGCTTTGTTTGTTTTTGATAACCGGCCCGACAGGTTCACGAGTCAGGGCCAGGAACACCCAGCTTATGGATATAGATAGTGCAGCAATGGTGAAGCTATAGATGAAATTGGTGGGGAAAGGGAAATCGGTCAGCAGGCGAGCGCTGAAGCCGGCTGCGGCCGCGCCGGTCAAGGCGCCGACGAAGAAAGATGTGCCCATAAAACGACCCCGGCGCTCCACAGGAAAACAGCGAGCGATGAGATCTTGCCAGGATGTGGCGATCACCCCAGCGCCAAAGGAGTGCCAGGCAAAAGCGGTAAGGAAAATGAAGAGGGCCAGGGCAGGATTCCAGGCGGCAAAAACGGCCGAGAGGACGATGACCCACATAGGCAGTCTTTCCAGGAAGAAACCTAAATTAACGACCATTGGTTTCTTGCGGGCCAGACCCTCGACGAAATTGGCCGTAAATAACTGGGGCAAATACCAGGCACCCTGGGAGATAACGGCCGCCAAGCCGATGGCGATGGTACTATCGGTCAACTTGCTGATGTATAAGGGAACGATCGTGGTCGATGAGATAAAGCTGAGGCCAAACCAGAAGCTGACGACATCAGCCATGTTCACGCTAAAATTCCAGCGATAATTGCGGTCCCGTTCGGCTTCTATCTCGGCTTCGGTATGGGCGGGCACCGGCTGGTCCATTTGTAGTAACCGGCGCATAAGCGGGTAGGTCCTCGACGTTCGTTGCATTGTGGACCAATTGTAATCCCCATGGTGTAGCCTGGTCCAGTTTCGAAACTGGACCAGGCTGAAGAACTCAAACTAAAAGCGTAGGCGAGCTGATTTCGAAGACAACCCGGGCATATTGGCGCAGCCGTGCCTCGGCCTCGTCATTGTCGACCAACTCTTCATAGGGCAAGAGTGTGCCTTGCCAGCCTTCGGTGTGCCATGAGGCACCGCCCGGCAAGGGCTTGTCCAGCAGTTCGCCGGCTTCGAAAGGCCAGGGATTGGAGTAAAAGTATTGGGCCTCGGCCGTTCCGCCGGGATAAAAGCCCAGGTTGATCTGGGACGGATATTCCTGGATTTCGCCGTCTTCCTCGTAGGTTTCAACGCGAGTGCCATGCCACTCAAAGGCCAGATCAAAGCCATGGGGCCAAAGCTGGACCGGACCGACATCACCGCTCAGGGTGGCCCGGTGTTCTTTAAATATGCGATCGGCGTTGACCAGGGCGGTCAGGAATCTTTCGGCCGCAGCAGGATCGTATTGGCGGGGCTCGTCGTTTTCGAATTTGTCGCGGGCATACTCGGCCGTCAGTCCCAAGTCGGCTACGGCATCCAAGATCTGATCGCCAAATTCGGTTGATGTCAACCCTTCAGTCATGCTAAATTCCTGGGCCAGACCCTGGTTGGTAAACAGGAGTACCTGGTGCTGGCGCAAGTCTATCTTTAACCAGTATTGGCCACCGTCGGGCAGGGCCATCTTCTCGGTCACCAGGCCATCGGGTTGGACCTTTAAGCTGATATGCCACCATTTGGGATGAAACTCAGCGTGGGCGCGAGGGACAACGCTCACGGCATGGCTGTATAAATGCAGGGTCTCTCGGGTGGCTTGCCAATCGTTTAAGGCTGGGAATAGGGTTTTATCAGACATGTTTTTCCTCTCCGTTTGGGTGGATAGAATGATCCTTTCAGAGTGGTCCAGTTTTCAAAACTGGACCAGTCGAAAAAATTTAAAATAGTCCAAGCAAGCTATCAACGCTCCAGACTGCCCAGGAAACGGTAGCTAAGAGCGTTATCTCGCTGATGAGCATGGTGTAGTTCTGGCCCTGCTCACATTGGTAGGCCTTGTTGATATTAATATCCTTTTGGCCATTTGTCCTGAAACAAACTTGCGTAGCGGTTTATGCAGGACGCTTTTCAACCACCACAAGCCGATGCCGATACGCAGTATCGCCAGCCATTGTTCTACAGTCAAAATGCCAAATAGCGTGTTCATGATGCTAACTACTCCATTAAAAAGGACAGGATTAAGGCCAATCAAACGTTGAGTATCCAACCGCCTTGGTTTGTCGTGCCCTTGTCCAGAATGATTTTGACATGGATTGAGTGTACATGAAAAATCGCCTGACCCTGGAAACAAAACAGTTGCCAAAAGGTGACGATTTAGTTTGTGATGCAAAATCAAGGCCCTGGTTAATCTGCGATGGATTAGAAAGTTTCTACCACCGTTTCAGGCCGATTTGGCGATCAGGCCATACATAATCCCGGTTAATTTAGCTGCCGTTGCAAATCACCGCAAAGACGCCGAAGAATATTAGGGTAAGTGATTGAAACTTAGACAATTTTGTAGCTATTTTGCAGTGCGACGTAATTTAAGAGAGTTCTTCGGGCGATGCCAGCCGATAACCAACGCCACGAACGTTGAGAATGTAACGAGGGGAAGATGGTTCGGGCTCGAGTTTTTGTCGCAAAGAAAAGACATGCCGCTTGATCAGCTCTTTGGCTTCCCAGGGCTCTGCCTCATAATCGAGGCTCATTTGGACTAATGTCATGTAGTCGATGATCTGGCCCGCCCGCTCGGCCAAGGTGACTAGTAGTTGGAATTCGGTAGGGGAAAGAGAGATGGGCTCACTACCGCGCCGCACCTGGTGGGCCAGGGTATCGATGGTCAGGTCGCCGACGAGGAGTTGACGCCGCTCAAGCCGATTTCCGGACGAAACGACTTGTCCTGCGGCCGGTTCGGCCGGCAACTCCTCCATTCGTTTCAGGCTGATTCGCAAGGAATTGAAGAGTTGGGCCTCTTCACGACGCCGGCGAGAGGCTGCCAGGGCGGAGGCGATGGTTTCCCGGATAGCATTGGGTTGGGTTGGCTTCAATAAATAATCGTGAGCTCCCTCTTTGACGGCCGCCATGGCCGATTCCAGGGTCCCGTGCCCGGTCAACAGGATGATGGAGACGGTGGGCCATCGAGTTCGAATCTTATGCAGCAGCTCCACGCCAGACATGCCAGGCATGCGGATGTCTACGATGGCGGCCTCACAAGGGAAAAATTCCAGGACCGGCAACGCTTCCTCGGCGCTGGCTACTTCCTTTACTTCGTGGCCGTCCTTGGCCAGGATGGCCTTCAAACCTCTTCGAATGTTGGTTTCGTCATCAACGATGAGAATTTTGCCGGGGTCCATTTCACAAGTCTATCAGGTATTGAGTGTGACTGGCACTTCCGATGGGGCCGTCACACTTTCTTCGCCTTCATAATGGGCCGGTAAGGTCAGAGTAAAAACCGCTCCTTTCTGGGGATGGTTGTGGGCAGCCAGCCGCCCGCCATGATTGGTGATTATCTCCTGGCTGATGGCCAGGCCCAGGCCACTACCGGTATGTTTGGTGGAAAAAAAGGGTTCAAACAATTGATCCATGTCTTCTGGCGCGATTCCAGGACCTATGTCGGTGAAGGTGACGACGATATCGCCATCTGATTGGCTGCCATGAATCGTCAAATCACCGCCATCGGGCATGGCTTCAATGGCGTTGAGGATCAGGTTGAGAAAGACCTGTTTCACCTGGTCGCCGACGGCCAGCACCGGGGCCAAATCATCGTCGAGATCGATTTTGACGTTGACGCCAGTTTGCTGGAGTTGTTTGCCGGATAGGGCCAGCACATCCTTCAATATGAATTCGATGTGCTGCCGGGATGGCCGGCCAGGTTTCGGCCGTTGGAATTCCAACAAACGTTGTACGATCTCGGCGATGCGGGCTAACTCTTGTTGCACGATATCTACTTGGGCCTGATTAGGGTGAGTCAGCCCCTCTTCAGCCATCAACTGTAAATGCAGGGCGATGGCCTGCAAGGGATTGTTCACTTCATGGGCGACAGAGGCTGACAAACGGCCGACAGCAGCCATCTTTTCGGCCCGGATCACCTGGGCCTGGGTTTCCCGCAGTTCTCGTGTTCGTTGTTCGACCCGGGCTTCCAGTTCGACCGCCGCTTGCCGCTACTCTTCAACTAAGCGGGCGTTCTCGATGAAAACGGCCGCCTGGTCAGCATAGACTTGGGCCAGACGCAGGGCTTCATCGTCATAAGCGTTCGTGCCACTTTGATAGAATAGGTTTAGCACGCCGATCAGCCGTTCCCGGGTAATGAGGGGAGTGGCCAGGACAGATTGGACGCCGACCTCGACGACGTACGGATGGACCCTATCGTCGGATCGAGCGTCGTTGATGATGAGTGGTTGCCGGTGATTGACCACCCAGCCGGGCACGCCTTCGTCGAAGGCGAAGGTGATCTTGTCCACTTGTTCGGGTGGTAGATTATGGCTGACGGCTACCCGGTACAGTTGGGCCTCGTCGTCGAATACGAATAGGGCTCCGGCATCCATGGGCAATGTCTCGGCCGCCTTGGTCATCACCAGTTGTAGCGTGCGCTCTAAATTTAGGGAAGCGGCGATCTCCTGGCCGGCCTCGCTGATGGCGGTCAAGGCCCTGGCTCGTTCCTGTTCTAGCCGGAATAGGCGAGCGTGTTCGATGGCGATGGCCGTCTGATCGATGATCCGTAGAAGATCCTGGCGATCGTCATCTGAGATGTGGTCCAGATCTTCCCCGGCCAACGAAAAAATGCCGATCACCTCGTTCTGAAACTGCAGGGGAATGAGCAGGCAGGAAGAGAGGCCAGATGGGCAGAGCAAACGGGTATCCGGATAGTTGCCGGTGTCCCCTGGCCCACCAGACCAAATCCGGCGCTGTTGTGCGGCCAGGCCAGCGGCCGATTCGTTTATCGGGTAAGCTTGGTTGAGCATCTCAGAATTTTGGCCATCTTCCTCGCTGCTGGCTACCACCCGTAAAAGATCGCCCGTCTTGAGCATAATGGTTGCCTTATCGAAGTTTACCAGACGGCGGGTCTCGGCGATGATGGTTTGCAACGTCTCCTGGGGATCGATCGAATTATTGATGGCTTGAACGATCTCTTGGACGACGCCCAGTTGGCGGGTCGTGCTGGCTAGTTGTTGATCTCGCTCGCGCTCTCGAGAAACCAGCCAGCCCAGCAAGGGCCCAATAAATAAAAAGGCGATCAGGATCGGCCAAACCTCTTGCAACATGGCTGCCCGGCGGTAGGCGTCGGGATCGAGCCCAGCCAACAAGGCCACGCCAATCATGGCTGCCAGAGCGACCAGGGTGCCGCCGATAAACTCGTACAGCACAGCTCCCAAAGCGATAGGGATTAATAGCAGGGCCAGGAACGGCAACGACGGCCGGGAGACGATCAGGAAGGCAAAGATGACGATGAAGCTGAGAAAGAGTATGATCTCGGCCAGACGGAATCGTTTAAACATGATGCTTTTTTAGTCCCTAAGGTGACGGTCACTTTAAAAGTGACCTTCACCTATGTTACAGAAGTGGTGGGGGGATTCCAGTGACCTTACTTACTTTGGAGGAAATAATGTCAATGGAAAAGAAATTACAGGAACTTCGCGGGCGTTTGAGGGAAATCAGTGATCTTCGTTCGGCGACGAGTGTCCTGTATTGGGATCAAACCACGTATATGCCGCCAGGTGGTGCACCAGCGCGGGCTCAACAGGTAGCCACCCTCTCGCGCCTGGCTCAGGAAAAGTTTATTGACCCGGCCCTGGGCAAACTTTTGGACGATTTGGCCGGCTATGAAGCGGAATTGCCGTATGATAGCGACGAAGCCAGCCTCATTCGGATCACCCGGCGAGAATACGAAAGAGCGACGAAGGTGCCACCGCAATTCGTGGCCGATTTTTATGGTCACGTGGCCGAGAGTTATGAAGTGTGGGCCAAGGCCAGGCCGGAGAATGATTTTGCTGCGACGTTCCCCTATTTACAAAAAACGCTCGATTTCAGCCGGCAATACGCCGATTTTTACCCTGGCTACGAGCATATCGCCGATCCCTTAATCGACGATGCGGACTATGGCATGAAGGCAGAGACGGTGCGGCAGCTTTTTGCCCAATTGCGCCAACAGCTTGTTCCCCTCGTCCAGACCATCACCGACCAGCCGGTGGCCGACGATAGTTGTTTGCGTGAGTTCTATCCTGAGGAAAAACAACTGGCCTTCGGCCGGCAGGTGATCGAAGACTTTGGTTATGATTTCAACCGGGGGCGCCAGGACAAAACGCCCCATCCCTACATGATCGGATTCTCAGTGAATGATGTTCGCATCACTACTCGAGTCAAGGAGAATAAGCTGGACGAAGCCCTTTTCGGTACTTTACATGAGTCAGGCCACGCCATGTATCAATTAGGGATCAACCCCGATTACGAAGGCACGCCCCTGGCGCGAGGGGTATCCTCCGGCGTGCACGAAAGCCAGTCCAGGCTATGGGAAAACCAGGTCGGCCGGAGCCGGGCCTTTTGGGATCACTACTTCCCCAAACTGCAAGAGACATTTCCAGATCAGCTTGACCGGGTTTCGCTGGATGATTTCTACCGGGCCATCAACAAGGTGCAGCGCTCCCTCATTCGCACCGAATCCGACGAAGTGACCTACAATCTACACGTCATGATCCGCTTTGACCTGGAATTGGCCATGCTGGAAGGGCAGTTAGCCATCGAGGATCTGCCCGATGCCTGGCACGCCCGTTATGAATCTGATTTGGGTTGTCGCGCCCCAGATGATCGGGATGGCGTGTTGCAGGATATGCACTGGTTTGACGGTTTCATCGGCGGGGCATTTCAAGGTTATACGCTGGGCAATATCATGAGTGCCATGTTCTTCGATCAGGCCATCAGCGAATGCCCGCAAATTCCAGAAGAAATCGGCCGGGGAGAATTTGGGACCTTACATGGTTGGCTCAAGGAGAATATCTACCGACACGGCCGCAAGTTCACGGCCGAGGAGCTGGTGCAGCGGGTGACGGGTGGGCCGATCACCATCGAGCCCTACATGCGTTATCTGCGATCTAAATTTGGTGAACTATACAGCCTGTAGGAATTCCTCAAAAGGGCAAAGGTTCAAATGAATTACGCTTCCCGCGCGCTGGCTTGCAATTGTCATGTTATTTTGCATTTTCTGTCTCAGATTCTTCCAGGCTTTTCAAGAAGACAAGTGCGTCTTCAATCTGATCTTCACTGAATACGCGGATGCCATTTTGTTCTAGGAGTTCAGCTGTTACTCCTTTTCCTGGTATCTGTTTACCTGTGAAGTTCCCGTCATACACATAAGTGCTGCCGCATGATGGACTGCCGTCTGTCAATATGGCAATCCTTACCTTGTTTTTTTTGGCAAAATCAACCGCTTTCCTAGCTCCTGCCACAAACATTTCAGTCACATCTACCCCTGTGTCCTCGAACACTTTTGCATGTCCACTGAGTACCAGTCTTCCATCTCCGCCCACAGTTTCGGCCGGTGGACGTGGTATTGGAAATCCCGCTGCTATCTCGGGACAAAAGTGAACAGGCGCCCCTCGCTTTCCCATAGAGGTCAGGAGGATCCGCGACAAGTGGACTTTGAATTATGTGTTAAGTTACAATAATCAGAACAGGATGCGAACAATATGGCTGAATTGAAGGCTATTCCTATTGAAATCCCCCAAGATAAAATTGTCGACTATTGTCGTCGCTTCCATGTTTCCCGCCTTGCCCTCTTCGGCTCTGTCCTGGGTAGTGATTTTGATTCAGACAGCGACGTTGATGTGTTGGTGACGTTTAAACCGGATGCTCGGGTCGGTTTTCTGACGCTATCTCGTATGCAACGCGAACTTACGCAGATCTTGGGTCGCTCGGTCGATCTTATTCCCGAGTCCGGGTTGAAGCCCTTGATTCGTGATGAGGTGATTTCAAGCAGTCGGGTTATCTATGCGACGTGAGGAACTGTATCTCAGAGACATTGTTGATGCGTCAGATGCCATACAACGATTTGTTGAAGAGGTTAACGAGCAAGACTTCATCGCTGACGAAATGCTACAGAGCGCAGTACTACAGAAACTGATGATCATTGGTGAGGCAGCCGCCCGCATTTCAGAATCTATCCGCAAACAATATCCAGAAATACCCTGGACTGATATTGTTGCCTTTCGCAACATTGTCGTTCATGAATACTTTGCGGTTGACTGGTCTATCGTTTGGACGACAGCGACGGAAGAAGTTCCTGAATTACAGCAACAGATAACTAACATTCTAGATCGCGATTACGGAAACTAAGAGATAATTCCCCTTTCGTGACTCGAAAACCTCCCCCAAAATCCAGTCAATTCAATTTTTCCTAAGGAATTAGGCAGCAATGTATCTTCCATCACGTTGCTAAAAGAGTGGTTGGGATAAAAAAAGAGTGATAAATCAGAAAATATGGAGAGGGAAAGAAAACCATGACCCGTTTACGCTTATTGATCCTGATAACCATTGCTGCCGCCGGACTCGTAGCTTGTTCGGTGAATACCTCGGAAGAAGCTGGCAGTTCGAGCGCATTGACGGAAGGTTATACCTTCCGTTCCATCGACGAGATCGTCGATGCCGATTTGATCGTCACCAATTTTACCGATGGTACGGCCAGTTTACCCATTCAAAGCAGCATTCCCGTAGCCTGCACCATCGTCTATGGTACGACGCCTGAATTTGGCTCGCTGAGCTTGGATCAGGACATGGCCGGTGGCACCCATTCGGACCATAATCCTTTGCTCACCGGCCTGGAACCGGAGACGGAGTATTTCTTCCGGGTGCAGGGGGTGGACGACAACGGGGTTGTCTACCTGTCAGAGGTCATGACCTTTACCACGCCTGATTTCGAAGCAGCGGCCGGAAACCAGGTGGCCACCGAAAACCTGGCTTCGCCGGCCATGGGGGCTGAGGTCATAGGGTATAGCAGTTCTTTCGGCGATGCTGGCTTAAATGACCATTGGGGGGCGGGCAGTGCCTTTGACGACAATCCCAATACCGAGTGGTCCACTGCTGGCGATGGCGACGAGGCCTGGGTGGAGGTGAAGCTGGCCCAGCGAGCCCGGATTGAAGGCGTTGACTTTCAAACCAGGGCGATGGGCGATGGCTCGGCAATCGCCCTGGCCTTCACCGTGACCACGGATAGCGGCGAGACCTTTGGCCCCTTTGAGATCCCCGATGCCAATAGCAGCTACAATTTCGAGGTCGAGATGGAGGCGGAGACGTTACGCTTCGATCTGGTGGAGACGACCGGTGGTAATACGGGGGTGGTGGACATTGTGGTCTATGGCGAATTCGTCGATGGATAACATTAGGGGCAAGGCGTTCGGAAATGAAGGTCTTTACGGACCACTCGGAAGGGATTTTCCCGGCCGCCTTGCCCCGACAATGATCGTGTTGTGATTATTCTGATCGTTCGCCTAAGGTGACGGCGACGCTGATTTGTCCCCCGTCGCGTAAGAGTTCGAGGGAAACTTCGTCGCCCGCTCCGTGATTGGCCAGGATCGCCAACAGATCTTGGAGGCTGGCGACTTCGGCGCCATCCAGACCGACGATGATATCGCCGCCCACGACCAAGTCCTGGCCATCCACGGTGATAGTTTCGGCGCTGCCTTGCAGGCCGGCATCATCGGCCGGGCTACCCGGTTCGACCTGTTGAACGAGGACGCCTGACTGACCGGCCGGAAGGTCCATCGCTTCAGCCACCTCTGGAGTGACCGGGGCGCCGAGAATGCCCAACCAGGCTCGGGGCTCGCCTGGCTGAACTGCTTGGCCAGATCCTTCCTGGACGACTGGTTCAGCTTCTGGCTTGGGCCGGGGCGCCAATGTCACGGAGACCGCTTCTTGCTGGCCGTCGCGCAAGATGGTCAGCTCGACAGTCTGGCCCACGCGCGTGCTTCGCTCCAGGTAAGTGATGAGATCATCCATGCCATCCAAAGGTTGGTCTTCAATGGCTGTAATGACGTCACCGCCAATGCCGACGTCGAAACCATCGATCTTAACTTCCTCGTCATTGCCTTGCAGGCCGGCTGCACTGGCCGGACCGTCGGGTACTACTGTGGCCACCAGAACGCCCCGCTGTTCGGCTGGCAAATCCATCGCTTCAGCCATTTCGGCCGTCAACGAGCCGCCGCTGATGCCCAGGTAAGGATGGATATATTCCCCATCTTCAATGAGAGCCGGCACGACGTTTTCGACGATGGCGGCCGGGACGGCAAAGCCAACACCTGACGACGTTCGAGCGCCCGAAAGGATGGCTGTGGTTACGCCAATGAGCTGGCCCTGGTCATTAAGCAGCACGCCGCCCGAGTTGCCGGGATTGATGGCTGCATCAGTTTGGATGATATCAGGGATATTGTAGCGGGGAGCCAGGGAGAGGCCCGAGTCGACAGGCAGTAGACGGCCCAGGGCGCTGATGATGCCCACCGTCATGGTGCCTTCCTGGCCAAAGGGATTGCCGATGGCGATGGCCAGTTCGCCCACCTGCAAGTTGGCCGAATCGCCCAACTGGACCGGTTTCAATAGCCCGGCCGGCAAGTCAACTTTCAGGACAGCCAGGTCACTATCCGGGTCGGCGCCCACCAACTCGGCCTTCACGGATGTCTCGTCGGCAAAGACGACGGTGATCTTCTCCGCCCCTTCAACTACGTGGTTGTTGGTGACGATGTGACCTTCCTTATCCCAGACGAAGCCAGAACCCTCGCCAAAGGCCTGGGGTGGCTCGCCGGGCGTTGAGCCGTCAGGGGCGCCAGGTACCTCAGGATGGATGAATGAGGGCAGTCCAGCCTCGTTTTTCACCACCTGGATATGGACGACGGAAGGATTAACTTCTTCATAGATCTGGGTTAAAGTGCCTTCGGCCGCGGCCATCAGGCCAGGAGAGGACACCGGCGGGAGGTCCAGCGCGGCCGGCTCATCGCTGGCCGCCGATTCGGTCGCTGAGCTTAACTTATCCAATAACTCAGCCACCGGTTCCCGTTGTGACGTCGCCGAACAGCCTACCAATACCAACAAAATAACCAGGGATAAGGGTAGGAAAGATAATGTTTTCTTTGTTCCTTTCATTTATAGCTCCTATCAAATTAAACGAAGACCACCAATAGCCCGCCCTGATTAAGGAGCGAGCTATTGGCCCAATTGACGATGCGACTTACGCGTGTCCAGGGTTTCTGCACCGCCAATTTATGCAAAACCGGGAGAGTTCTGGATCATGTTCAGAACTCTGCATCCGAATCTACTGGCTTAGATTACTGGAAAAAAAAGGATGGGACTTTATGCAATGCCTAAGAGCAGCTTAAGAGAAACTTATAATAGTGGAAAGATCATTTAGAAAGGACTGGCAATTCTCCATCAAACTGCCAGTCTGGGGTGACGGACGGTTATCCGCCTAACAAATCGATATAGGCTCCCTCGATCAGGTCGGTTTCTTGCAGGCCAAGCTGTCCCATGAGGGCTTCGGCCACCATCTGGCCCTCTTCGGCGCTCTGGCCAGGTTGCAAGACGACTTCCAGCTCCATGAAGGAGCCCAGGCCCTC
>Ga0209536_100012497_pt1 | contig 12340 bp, 9 predicted proteins | sample DeeMarSeWOR28_12_FD_187461 | JGI IMG/M metagenome (GOLD analysis project Ga0209536, IMG submission 187461) | Marine sediment microbial communities from White Oak River estuary, North Carolina - WOR-2-8_12 (SPAdes) (version 2) | ecosystem: Environmental > Aquatic > Marine > Intertidal zone >...
CAACTAGCTCCTTCGCTTTGACAAGCTTCGTCGCACCCTGTGACGCATGAAAATGCCTTTATCCATTGGCGTGTGTTTAACCTTAAACGGTGAACGCTGAACCTTAAACGGTATTTTCGGAGCAGTCTTTCATGCGCCTTCGCCTTGGTAGGCTTCGGGGCATCCGATAACGCATGAAAATACATTGCTGGCGACTGTATTTTCGGAAGGTTGTAGTGCGTCAACGCGATAATGATGTAGAATCGCAGTCCATTTTTCATAACTTCGGGAGCGGGTGAAGAATGAGACTATTTCTGGGACTGCTTATTTGGGCGATCCTGGCCATGCCGCAGTGGTGCGTGGCGCAGGCAGCCGAAGATGGAAAGCTCAAGCTCCCGCAATTCTCCCTGTCTGCGCAAGATCTGGCTAAGCCCAATGAAGGCGAAAGCACGCTATCGCCCCAAAGAGAATATTATTGGAAGGGATGGCTGGAATTCGGCCCCAATCTGCTCAAAGATCAGAAAACCATATGGACATTCCCGCTTTCGCTGGCCAAAGGCGAACACATATCGCCGACTCTTACCGTCGCCGGCATTACGACCGGGTTTATTGCTCTGGACCCCGTAAGCGGTCATTATTTTCAGGATAATAACTCTTTTGTTGATTTCAACCGCGTCTTCAGCGGAAGGAACACCGCCTGGGCCACCATTCTAACCCCGGTCGCCTTTTATGGCATCAGTCTCATGCGGGGCAACAGGTACGATCAAAGAACCTTTCTGCTGGCAGGCGAGGCGACCATCGGTTCCGCCATTCTTACAACGGTGATAAAGGACATCACGCGGCGTCTCTACCCGAGAGAAGTTCCTACGAACGGAGATTTCTCCCATACATGGTTTAAAAAAGACTGGAGAGACTGGAGGGGCGGCATCGGGGCCTTCCCTTCGGGTCACACCAGCGCGGCATTTACGGTCGCCACCGTCTTTGCCAAGAGATACCCGAATCATCGCTGGGTTCGCTGGGTGGCTTACTGTCTGGCCTCCCTGGTCGGTTTTTCGCGTATTACGCTCGAATCCCACTATCCTTCGGACGTTTTCCTGGGAGCGGTACTGGGCTACGCGATTGGCAGCCACGCTGTCAAGAGCAGGCCTTAGCATGGGAAAGAATGCTACCCGGATTGCGGTGCAGAAGCTTCCAGAGGAAACATAATGATTCAGAAATTTGCCCTAATAATTGTGCTTCTGCTTGGATTGACGCAGCGAGTCGAGGCGGCGGATCATCAATCGGACATTTCAGGAAGATCCGAAGCCGAAATACCCGGGCAGGAAGAGCCGGCCTCATCAGCGGAACCCAAATCGGAAAAGAAAACCGAATCCGAGCAGGGCAAGCCCTGGCTGAAATTGCCCGATTCCGAGAAGTTTCGTCTTGGATTCCGCTTCATGGCGGGCTTCGGGCAGGACCTTTCCCAGGCAACCCTGGGGCTCGAACTGCAGGGCCGCGTCGGCTACGCGATATTCGACATCTACGGAAAAATCAACGACCAGTTCTCCTACAGACTGGAAATCAACCCGGTCGATGAATCCGAACCTCTACCCGCGTGCGGCGAGGAGGATTTTTTCTTCCCGAACGAACCCCAGAACATCGGGCCCAACGTATCCTGCCACCCCGACGGCAGGGTTCGCGTGGACGATTACCGGTTTATTGCGCTGGATCCCATCCTCCAACAGGGCCCGATACGTCAGGCCTATCTGCAGTTTGAGCACGGCCCCATCGGCGTGAAGGCCGGGCGCTTCATTCTGCCCATCGGATTCTTGTGGGAAGATGCCGGTTCATTCAGCGCCAAGGACGCCACTCACATACAGCGAATCAACGCAGAAGCCAACTTCGGTGCTATGCTCTCACTCACTCACCGGAAAAAGGGACGCGGCTTTGCGGAAATATCCGCCGCGGCTTTTATGGGGGACGGGAACCGGTTTCACGATTACGCCTATTTCTACAGTCTGGATGGATCGCTGGACACCAACTCGGGAACCACCTTTCTGATTTCGGGAAGCGCCGAACCCGTGGATGGGCTTTACCTGCGCGCGGCCTACAAAACCGGAGAGACCGGTTCAAAGGTCGAAAGACTGCCCAATTTCTATGCCTCCAAACGCAACGATAACGCCTTGGTGTTTTCATCCCGCTACAGGCCGATCCGGTATTTCTCCCTCTTCGGCGAATACGCCTCCTACACCTGGGGCCCGACGCCTTCCTCAGCTGAAATGCTGGGCATGGATCCGGCTCCCGTTAAAAAGAAAGGCTATTACCTGGGTGTGGATGCGTCCTACCCGATAACTTCTCAACTCAAGATCGGAACCGTTGTAACGCATGAGGATTTGTCTCGAGACGACTCATTGATTAAATATCTGGAATGGCAAAATCTCTACAACGTCAGGATGGGAGAAAGAGAGCGCTCCACGGTGCTTCGCATCTATATGGATATATCCGACCTGGTCCGAATCGGGTTCTATTATAACCATTTGTCGAATCCGTTTTCGTGGGCATCGGGAATCATGCCTGTGTCGGGATTTTGGGCCTACCAGGGCCGCGGCAACAACAAAACCGGAGTCGTCGCCCTGTTCAAAATCTATTAATTTCGAGGTTATGGCGCCTGTCACCTAAATGGAAGTAATTGGGCGTTGATTTCTGTTGCGATGTAAAAGTAGTTGGAATCTCTGGTTCCCGGGCTTCCGGGCACGCGGTCTTGATAGGATCCCTTGAAAAATCGCGAATATCCGAAATCCATAACGAAAAAATCCCTGGGCCTCCACAGGACTTTAATTTCGAAATTCTGTCCAAGCGTTTTACCAGAATTCCCGGTCGGGTCCACAAGCAGAGATCCAACCCAGGCATCTTTAGCGCGGGCAAGCCAAAACGCCCGGTGTGAGGCCATAATCTCCAGCTGTTTTAGTGGATTTATGACCACGCGAATTCCCGGCGAATTCAAGTTGGAGCGAAAGACCGGGCCGTAGATGCCCGTTGGAGTGTATTCAAAGCTGCGGGCGCCGAAAAGCCCGGTGAACCGGCCAAATTTATTGTCCTCAGGATCAGCATCGCCCTCCGCATAGTCGTATTGGAATGAAAGCCGTGGATTCCACATGGAGCCGAGCGAATACCCGAGCTCTCCGTGCTGCAGATGCGAAAAGTGATTCTGTTCCCCCGTTTTGCCAAATTGCCACGCCGATTCAACCTCAAAGTTCATAGCAGCCGGAGATGGATTTTTAAAGATCCGCATCCCCAAGGTCGACTGTCGCTTTCGAAAAGCAATATCATCATCCTCGTGAATGCCTAAGTAATAGAGCTCGGTCCTGAATTTCTGAAACCGCAGATATTCATAATAGGCTCCCCAGAAATATCTTCGAGGATCGCTTGAATCCAGCTCTTTGGACTTGATATTGACCGGGCTGGTAACAAATGTGCGGATCTTCCACTCCGAAACTCTCCCCAAGGTCCACAAAACGCCATCGAAGGCGTTTGTCGTGTTGCGCATTCCATTTCTGGCCACGAGGCGGCGCTTACCAAGGTCCATCGTGAACCGCCCGATGGTGAACCTGCTGGCGAGTCCTTGGCCTATGAAATTATCTGAATTGAACTGAACCTGTGCCTGAAGAAAATCGACTTCATTGATATGGGCGGGTGACAGAAAAAGCTTTTGAGTATCCCAAAAAGCCCGCGAGTCCTGGAGTTCCACCAAAAAGCGGACCGGGGCGTCGGTTTCACCCAGTTCCAGCCTTAATCGGGTTCTGAGCGGGAGCAATCGCTCAGCGCCCCCCCCATTCAGCCTGAATGGATTGGTGAGGCGTTCGTATCGCGTTCGTTGCTCGAAGGAGAGTTGCAGCCAGGAAAGAGTCTTTGCAGCGGAATCGGTCTGCGCGCGCGCTGGAACTGCAAGGATTAGGACAAAGAAAAGGAAGGATGCCGACAGGAAATGTCTGGATCTTCTACGTTTCAACTTTATTCGACATCCATAGAAAAAGGATTCTTATTAACAGCTGCACGAGCACGGGAAAGTAAGACTAAGTTGGCAACCACTATAGGGTCAAGGAGATTGTGCGTTGCAGGTTGTTCGTTGCGTGTTGCATGTTGCTGGTTCTGCTCCGCCCTTTCAGGGCTTTATTGCATTCCATGATTTGACCCAGGGTTCCGCTGCGCTCCACCCTGGGCTTTGCTATTTCGCGCTTTCAGCGCTCGCATTTGTTTCTTTGCGTCTTTGCGCCGTTGCGTTATGCATTTTTGAGCTCCGCCCTTTCAGGGCTCGCCAGGATTGCATCTGTGTTCCCAGGGTTCCGCTGCGCTCCATCCTGGGCTGGCCTATTCCGCGCTTTCAGCGCTCGCCTTTGATTCTTTGCATCTTTTCGTTATGCATTTGTTTTTGCGTCTTTGCGTTCCGCGGTTCAGGGCTTGGGCGAGAGTGCAATCAGACCGGCGGCGATGGCTTTTCCGATATTGGCCATTAAATCGCGGCTGCCGTTCACTGCATAGACATGCGGCGTCAGCGCCCAAAGCTGGGCCGCAATCCGCTTTGGTTTGAGGCTTTTCCTGCCGCGGCTTCCATATGCTTCGACGAGCATCGGCAACACCTTATCTGAAAGACGCAGCGCCGTATCGATGACGAAGAGGGACACATCCGGACGAATCAGCATCAACCGGTCAAAGAAAGCCGAAATTTCACCCGCCGTCAGGTTCTTGGGGGGAGAGGACTTTAATTCCAGGTAGACAAGCTTTCCTTCCGCGGCGGCAACCACATCCAAATCTCCACCCCCTCCACGCACATGAAGCGTGACTCCCGTTGCCACACTGAAGCCGAATCGCCGCTCAAGTTCGCATCCCACATACCACTCGAGAATCGCTCCGAATCCCCGTACCTTCCACTTCAGCATGTACCGGCTTCGCGAGATTCTGTCGGCCAATCCCAGAGCGACCAACGCCTCCGCATACTTGCCCGACTGAGCTTTTGTAAGATACCGGGTTGCCGCTGAGGGAAGAAAACTCTCCGAGCTTTGGATGGCTCCACGAAGAAACAGACGAAATCCGTAGTGGCCGAGCCATTCACAGAATTCGCCAACGGCCCGATCATCCAGGTCTTCCGGGAACAGCGGTCCCTCCTTTGATCTATCCGGTCGCAGGCCTCTCCTTGCCAGCATTGCCATTGCTTCTTCCGAATGGGTCGGAAAGAATCTTGTCCGAACCGGTTCAAGACAGGCTGCGTTCAATTCGCGCTCCTGAGCGCTTAGTTTCTTTTTCATTGGCCGCCGCTGATTTTCCAAAGTAATCTAAATCATTATACCCGTGAATTTCTTTGAGTCTTCAGTTCTTCGGGGTAAACTGCCAGACAAAGGAAGTGACTGAAACAATGAAACGTTCGAAAATATTTTGGCTTTGCCTGATCTTTGTTTTTGCGCTGTTTGGGAGCGTGCTTTCAGCTGGGGCCCAAGAGAAAAGCTCAGAGGAACTGATACGCGACCTTGAGGCAAACATCATTGCGCCCTGCTGCTGGTCACAGCCTGTTTCCCAGCATTATTCCGAGGCATCCGATCAAATCCGCAAGGAAATACGAGAAATGGTAGCGGAGGGAAAGAGCCGCGATGAAATAATGGACATCTACGTAGCAAAGTACGGGGAAAGAATACTGGCGGCTCCCCGTCCCGAAGGTTTCAATGCACTCGCTTACATTCTGCCGTGGGCGGCCCTCATACTTGGAGCAGGCCTTCTTTTCATGCTCATCAAAAGATTGCGCGCGCCGGCACCGGCAAAAGCCACGGCCGCCGCGCCCGATGCCCGCTATTCGGCCATGGTTGAAAAAGAGATGAAGGAGTTCGAAGATTAGGCTCTCTATGGTATCTCAAAAGCGACCGCAGATTGCACAAACGCCTCCCCGAACGTTCAATCAGCGATTTGAAGAGATCGTCCGCCGTTTCCCGGACCGGACCGCCTTCAGGCTGAAAACACCCGAGGGATATCCGACGGTTTCCTACCGCGAGGCATACCGTCAGGCGAAAGCTGTAGCCTCGGGATTGCTCGCTTCAGATCTGGAGCCCGGCACACGCGTTGCGATCCTTTCTGAGAACCGGCCCGAATGGGTTGTGGCCTATCTCGGAATTTACCTCTCGGGAATGGTGGCGGTTCCGCTGGATACACAGATTTCCGCGTTGGAATGGCGGCGTCTGATCGAAGACGCCGACGCAAAGATCATTTTCGTAAGTGGCCGTCTGGCAACCAAGCTTCTTGAGGCGCTCCAGGATTCTGAATCCCAGCGAAGGATTATCACTCTGGATCCAGTTCAGGAAAATGATGACCCACGCAAAAACCTTGCCGGATTCATAGACGGGGCAGCCGTTCTTCCCGAAACCGCAGCCGTTCCGGAGTGTCGGCCCTCGGATGAAGTGACGATCATCTACACCTCCGGAACCACGGGCGCGCCCAAAGGCGTCACCCTCACGCAAGCCAATATCATGGCTGAGCTGGAGTGCATCCTGGGTGTGGTTGAGGCTGATGAAAATGATGCCCTGTTGTGCCTTCTCCCCCTCCAGCATGTTCTTGCCTCTGTGATTAACGTGCTGGTTCCGCTATATCTTGGAGCGCAGGTTGTCTTTGCCGACACACTCAAACGCACCGAGATTCTCGAGGCACTTGAGGAAGCGGGCATCACGATCCTTGCAACCGTTCCTCAGTTTTTCTACCTGTTTCACAACCGGATCCAGGAAGAGCTTTCTAAAAAGCCCCCAATGGTGCGAAGACTCTTCAGATTGATGCTGCGGCTGAACAGGCTGAGCTTGAACATTTTCCACCTGAACCTGGGAAAGACTCTCTTCTCAAAGATACACAAAAGCTTCGGGCCAAAGCTGCGATTGTTCGTCAGCGGAGGCTCTTCTTGCGATCCAAAGGTAGCCCAGGATTTCCACGACATGGGCTTCACTATCCTTCAGGGCTATGGTCTTACGGAAACAACAGGCGCCTGTACCGTTACCCGGGTTGAAGACAACGTAATAGGCTCGGTCGGGCCGGCGCTTCCCGGGATCGATGTCAAAATACTTGAACCGGATGACACGGGAGCCGGAGAAATATTGATCCGCGGTCCCATAGTCATGAAAGGCTACTATAAGAATCCCGCCGCGAGCAGCGAGGCCATACAAGATGGATGGTTCTATACCGGGGATCTCGGCCGTATTGACAAAAATGGAAATCTTTTTGTTACGGGCAGAAAAAAGGAAGTCATTGTTCTGGCCAACGGCAAGAACATTTATCCCGACGAGCTCGAGATGCACTACTCGCAGAGCCCCTATATAGAGGAGATTGCGGTCATAGGTATTTCCAGTGAACAGGACAGAGGGGAACGGCTGCACGCGGTGGTGGTTCCAAATTTTGATTACCTGAAAACGAAGAAAATTGCCAATGCCCGCGAGGCCCTGAGGGATCAGATTGCCGCCGCCTCAAACCAGCTGCCTAAATACAAACGCCTGATGAGCTACCAGATTCAGGCGGAGGCTTTGCCCCGAACGACAACGCGCAAAATAAAGCGCATCGCTCTGAAAAGGCAGATCGAAAGCGGTGAGCTGCGGCAACAGGAAGGCGCCGTCGCTTCGGATCCGCCCGGGCCGGAAGACAGGGCCCTCATGGAATCGGCCATAGGCCGGGAAGTGGTTCGCTGTATGCGTGAGACCTATCATCGGGATACGCCCATTGATCCCAATATGAATCTGGAACTGGACCTGGGCTTTGATTCGATGGAAAGGGTCGAGCTGCTCGCCGGCCTGGAACAGACATTGAATCTTGAACTTCCCGATGACTTTGGCTCGGAGATATTCGTGGTTCGGGATCTGATACTGCAGCTTGAGCAGCAGACGGGCGTGGCGCCGCAGGCCGGATCCGCATCGCGTCAAAGCTGGAAGTCCATTCTCAGCGAGGAGTCTTTGAACCAGGATGAGACGGTGCAACCACGTCTTTCCGGTACGCTGGTTTCGCTCTTCAAGTACACCGGACTGCGGATCATTTATTACGTGTTCTTCCGGACCCTGCTGCGCATGGAGGTTCACGGCTGCAAGCACCTGCCCCCCGAAGGCCCCTATCTGCTTTGCCCCAATCATGAAAGTTTCCTTGACGGATTCATTCTTACTTCCGCACTGCCGTACCGTGTTTTCCGCAATACTTTTTTTGTCGGCTACAGCCTTTTCTTCAGCAGCTTCTTTCTGAAACTGTTCGCACGGCTGACGAATATCGTGCCGATCGATCCGGATGCTCAACTTCTGCGCGCCATGAAGGCGGGAGCCTATGGACTTCGAAAGGGTTTGATTCTGGGTATTTTCCCCGAGGGGGGCAGAACGTTCGACGGGGAGCTGCAGACATTCAAGAAAGGAGCCGCCATCCTTTCGCGGGAGATTCCGGCTCCGATGATTCCTGTGGCCATTAGGGGCACTTATGAAGTTTGGAGAAGGGATAGCATGAAGATCCGCCCCCACAAAGTGATTATCAGATTCGGCGAGATCATGCATCCAACCGGGAGTGATGCGGCAGATCCTTACCAAGCCGACACCGACAGGCTCCGCGAAGCCGTCGCTGCCCTGCTAAAAGCTTAACGCAGAGACGCAAAGAGCCAAGCCGCCAAGCCAAAAAAAACTGGCAAGTGGTTCCGGTCTATACCCCGGTCTATAGGCTAACGTGGTGCTAACGACCGGGATAAATCGCGCGGGTGGTTTTTACCCGCAGACACTAGCGATAATAGATTGGGCGATAAATCTGGAACGTGCGACGTTAAGCACGTTAAAGACGAGTGTCGGCTTTAACCGGACAAATGGCTACTGCTAGATCAGAAGCAGAACCAGTGCGGTAACGAAAACGTTGAGCACGGAAATCGGCAGCATGTATTTCCAGCCGAGTCTCATCAGCTGATCGTAGCGCAAACGGGGTAGTGTCCAACGTATGAGAAGCAGCAGCCAGCTGAAGAACAAAATCTTGAAGGCAAAAGCCGCGACCTGCAGCAGTGTGACCAATAATCCCGGCAACTCCAGCGTGCTTCCCATGAGGTGAAAACCATCCGCTTGAAGGAAAGGTACCTGCCAGCCGCCGAAGAATAGAGTTGTTATGAGAGCGGCGATCAAGATCGTCTCGATGAAGTCGGTCATGAAGAACATGCCGAATTTCAGGCTGGAATATTCGACAAAGTATCCGACGATTTCGGATTCACCCTCGGGCAGGTCGAATGGGGTGCGTTTGGTTTCGGCCATTCCCGCAAACAAAAAGAGTATAAAGCCTACCGGCTGAAGAATAACTCCCCACATCGGCAGCCATCCCCAAAGGAGCTGTCCCTGCGCCCTGTTGATTTCGGCGAGATCGAGTGTGCCGAATATCATGAGAATTCCGACCAGCGTAACCCCGAGGGTGATTTCATAGCTGATCATTTGGCTCGAGGCACGCAGTCCACCGAGAAAGGCGTATTTGTTGTTCGAGGCAAAACCGGCAAGAAAAACTCCGTAAATGCCCAGCGACATCATGGCAAATATAAAAAGCAACCCGACATTGAGGGGAAGTATCAGCAGCTCAATTTCCCGTCCTGCAATTGTAATGGTATCGCCGAATGGAATCGCCGCGAAGGTCATCAGCGCAAAAAACATTGCGATGAAAGGCGCCATCATGTGAAGGATCCGGTCGCCCCCGGTAGGAACGAAGTCCTCCTTGAAAATCATCTTCAGAGCGTGCGCCACAATATGCGGGAATCCAAATACGCGGAATCCCAGAATCGACGCGCGGTTGATGCCCAGGCGATCCTGCATGACGGCCGATTGCTTGTGTTCCATCCACATCAGCACCGCCATGAACGTCAGCACGAAAACAATGAAGAAAAGCGTTTTACCGAGAACTATGAGAACATCGAGCCACATATTATTTTCCGGATTCCGTCTTTAGAAATTGTCCCGTTTCCCCAACGGTCTGCCAGGTCATCCCGGCAAATGCTCCAATATTTTTCCCAATCTCTTCAAAAATCTGTTCGGCTGAATTCCCGGGCAAATCTATGCAAAGCTCCGAGGCCAGCCGGGCAAGAATATCCAGGTCCGGAAGACTGCTGCCGAGCGGCGGAACGGCAGCGCTGAATCTCTGAACTCTGCCCTGGAAATTCGTGAAGGAGCCCTCCTTTTCCGCATAGACCGCCGAGGGCAGCTGAATGTGCGCCATGGCGGCCGTCGGCTGATTCCAGGATCCCTGGAAAACCACGCAATCCACTTTGCCGAGAGCATCACTCACGACCGGCGGGTCGTAGCCTCTGGTCAGGTCGTGCTGGAAAATATATAGATAATGGATGCGTCCATCAGCACACGCCTTCAGAAGATCCTCGCTGGAGGTGCCTGCCGGAAAGACACTGTCTGCGCCCCTGGTGTTTGGATTCTTGTCGGCCGTAATCAGCAAATCGTCGGAATAAACCTCTTCTCTGGCAGGAACATGGACGCCGATATTTTCAATTTTCAGCCGGTCTTTGAAAATCTGCCGGATGCGAAACAGCTCTTCATTAGACATCTGCGGAGAAGCCAGCAGCGCTACTGCATCAGGCCCGTGCGTATCCAGTGCTTTTTTAAGGGCTCCTGCGACTGCCCCAATCGCTTCATCCCACGGCAGTTCGCCGAATTCGTCCCCCTTTTTCAGGCGGGGCGACTTCAGCCGGTCGTCGGAATCGATGGCGTGATAGGAATATCTCCCCTCATCGCAAATCCAGTGATCATTGACTTCCTTGTTCACACGCGGTTTCAGGCGATGCACCCGCTGCTTGTGGTAGCGGGGATTGAAGCGCTCATTGAAGTGAATTTCTATATTGCATCCGCGGCTGCACCCGGGGCAAATGGACGGAGCGCTTCCAAGGAACCACACACGGCACTTGAAGCGGAAGTCCCGGTCCGTCAGCGCTCCAACAGGACAGACGTCGGCCAAATTTCCCGAGTACCGGTTTGTGAGCTCATTTCCCGGCATGATATTGATTTCACTGCGATGCCCCCGGTCGATCACCCCCATTTCCGAAGTCTTGGATATATCGCGGGTGAAGCGCACGCAGCGCGTGCACAGGATGCATCGCTCCTGGTCAAGGATGATGTACGGCCCGATGGGCTTGGCTTTTTTCCGTTTGGTCTTGTTTTCGTTGAAGCGGGTGTCGTAAAGACCGTGCTCCATGTAGTAGTTCTGTAGTTCGCACTCGCCGGCCTGGTCACAAACGGGGCAATCGAGGGGATGGTGCAATAGCAGAAACTCAAGCACGTAGCGGCGGTTCTTTAGAGCTTCATCCGTCTGGGTGCTGATAACCATTCCCTCGGCTACCGGCGTGGTGCACGAAGGCTGCAGCTTCGGGTTTTTTTCAATCGACACCAGGCACATCCGGCAGCTGCCCACGACGTGAAGCCCCGGATGGTAGCAATAGTGAGGGATCTCAATGCCGATCGTCCTGGCTGCCTCAATAATCAGCGTCCCCTTGGGCACCTGAACTTCTTGTCCGTCAATAGTAAGTGTTACGTTATCAGCCACAGTATCCTCAGTTTTTCGGCCCAATGCGCGGCTGGCGCTTGCGAAGGGGATAATCCTTGCGCAGCGGGTGTCCCTCAAATTCGTCATACATAAGGATTCGTTTCAGATCGGGATGTTCCTTGAAACGGATTCCAAACATGTCCCATACTTCGCGTTCCAGCCAATTCGCAGCTCCCCAGAAAGGAGTTAGCGTTTCCAGGACAGGCTCTCCTTCATCCACGGCCACCTTCAAACGAATGCGCCGGTCAAACTGCAGTGACATAAGATGATAGACCACATCAAACCGCGGCTTTCTTTTGGAATAGTCGACCGCCGTGATATCGACCAAAACGTCGAAAAGAAGGCGTGAATCGTTTTTGAGCAAATCTATGACCGTTGTGAGGTACTCCGGTCGAATAAGCGCCGTTGCATCGCCCTGCGGCATTAGTGTGTCCAAAACGCCGTCGGGGCATTCCTGCTTCAGAAGCTGGATTGCATATTCAGGAGTTTCTTCCGAATCTTTTTCTATTCCCATTCCAGTGCGCCTATCTTCCACGCGTAAATGAAACCTGCGCCGACAATTAGAAAGAACACGAGCATTTCGAGAAATCCAAATAATCCCAGGCTGCGATAGACTACGGCCCAGGGGAACAAAAATGCCAATTCCACGTCGAAGATGATGAAAAGCATCGCAATGACGTAGAACCGCACCGGCATGGAACCTTGCTCAAATCCCTTCGACTCAATCCCGCATTCAAATGGCGTGTCTTTGACCGGATGCCGCTTCTTCGGACCAATAAATATCGACATGACTATAAAAGCGGCCGCAATAACCCCGACAAGAACC
>Ga0209536_100012498_pt1 | contig 12339 bp, 19 predicted proteins | sample DeeMarSeWOR28_12_FD_187461 | JGI IMG/M metagenome (GOLD analysis project Ga0209536, IMG submission 187461) | Marine sediment microbial communities from White Oak River estuary, North Carolina - WOR-2-8_12 (SPAdes) (version 2) | ecosystem: Environmental > Aquatic > Marine > Intertidal zone >...
GGATGTGTGTCGTAACTGGGCGATACGGTCACGCTAGTGGCCGTGGCCACGGGGAATCCGTTCACGTACAAGATCTGTGTGTCCTTAGCGTCATCGAAAGTGTGGGCGAACTTTGCTTTCACTCCGATGCTGGCAGACACCTCCAACTTGAGGGCGTAATAAACAGTGACCTGAACCGCGTCAGCGTAAACATCTCCGCCCTTGACATAATCCTTGTGCTCAAGTGTGATGACAACATCGCTAGCGTCGTTGACATGGTCTCCGGTGATAGTGCCGCCGGTATAGCCCCACATATCGGTGGAGCTGCCCTCTGTCTCCTGAACAACACCAGAACAGTTTGTACTTCTCCCACCACTTGTCAGCTCCTTCACGGTCGGGGCTGTACCATAACCAGTATCCAACGTGACAGTAATATTGTCGTCGGCGTCGCTCGAAGCCCACCAAACATCAACTTCAAACCCGAGGATTTCCGCAGAGTCGGGAATGTTTGTGAACCCGGCAAAAACAAGCTGAACTTGATTGGTCTTTTTGGTAGAATAACCGCAACTGCCGTCCTCAGAGCCAGTGATATTGCTGGAGCTAGTCCATTCGTCTGTACCTCCAATGCTATTAACATATAGACTCTGGCTGGCCATCTGTTCACGTCTGCGGTTTGAATTTTATCTTTCTGAAAGAGCACACGTCTTCCACTCCGGCCGGTTTGTCAGACTCGGCCGTCCAGTCTCTCTCGTCGTTCTTGTTGGGCCACGACGTTGGGTTGTCGGCGAATATCCCACAGTTCTCGTTGTAGTAGTCTTGGTGATATTGCGGAAGGTCGTTAATATTCACTGAACCGTCAGTAATCTTGCAAGAAGTAGTTTTACCAACACCCGGCTTCCCGTCAAGGTATACGCACACACCACGGAAAAGTCCTGGTGGGGTGGTCTTCGGGTTGTCTGGGTCAACCTGGGTCATCTGCCACGTTACAAGACGCTCGCAACAAATGCCGCACCTGTTACAGTATGGTATAACAATAATAAAAGCAATCTCCGCCCCGACTCCTACACTCTCTGAAACGTTCTTAGATGGCATCCGCTATACCTCCGCTAAAATGGTAGGGGCGGTGTGCCCCATAATGGTGACACACCATTTCGATCACCCGCCCGACTACGAGTACGTGATCGTCCACTCAACGGTTAGTTCGTCGCTGGTCGACAGGTTGATCGTCGAGAAGATCACACGAGCCAGCATGGTGCCGGACGTGGACGCATCGAACAGACCAGCCTCGACAACCGCCCAAGAACCGGTCGCGGTATGCAGACCAGTGATCGTGCACACGCCGGTCGCGCCGGACGCGTACGTGCCCTGGGTACGAGTCGACAGCTGGCTGATGAGCGCGGTCTGGCCCACGGCAGGAGCCGTGTTGTCGTCACCGACAGCAGTGTACTCCATCACGTCGGTTCCGTCAGCGGCATCGTGTATCTGAGCCTTCACCCACTCGAGCCCGGCGTTCACAACCAGGTTGTGAACTTCGCGAACGTCGAACACCGTTCCGTCAGGTCGACGCGCGGTGAGCTTGACGTTGGCAGTAGCCAGCTGAACCTTGTCGTCAGTCTTTGATATGTTTGGCATTTATTCCTTCCTCCTTCTCTATCAGTTCAATGAGTGTATTAACGAAAGCAGTAGCAACTGGATTGTCGGTCGGGTTGTTGAGCAGGTCCTCGATGAGTTTGGCCACGGACGGGTCAACTTCGGTGTCGTCGATTATTCGGCGCTCGTCAATGACCTTACCAGCCCGACGGACAGTGAATTTCACATCCGTGGCCGCGTTGCAATATTCGTTACCACCCAATGGCATCACTCCTCGTAGTCCACCCACACGTACGCCACAACGTCCTCACCAGCGGCTAGCACCGCAACGTTGAGGTCAAGTCGCAACTTCAGATAGTGTGGACCGGTATTCAGGGCGATTGCTCCAGACGTAGTGTCCTTCGCCTGTGCAGCTATCACTGCGTCCTGAAAGTGAGTTGTGGAGTAGGTTCCAGCGATGTTCGTACCGATCGTGTGCAGATCGAACGTAGATGCCCCGGCGGCAACCGTAGGGGTCACCAGCTGGACGGAGATTGCTCTCACTCCAGTCATGGATATCTCAAGGTCCTCGTCTGGCACGATGTTGTCAGCGATCGGGTTGATAGCGCCGGACCAGGTGAAGGTCATCGTCCGTTCCCTTCTTGTCATATGTACTACTCCGTTTTGTTATTGGCGGGCCTAGTTCCCCTCCAGACCCAAGAGGCATTCAATGTGACTAGTACTTGACAAGCTCCAGAGTCTCGACGTAGATGGTGATGTAGCACTGCACTGAGCTGCCACACGCGGTGGTGACAAGCAGGTTGATGCTATCTCCATCACTGAGATACAGGTCCGCTTCGGTGGTGGTGAGGGTCAACGCTTCGATAGCAGCAGCCCCAGCATCGATGTCGTAAGCTGACGCGAGCGCCGCCTGGGTGGTCCCAGAAACGTCGTCCCACTTCTCAATGTTGATCTCACCATCAGTCCCCTCGTCACCGGCCTGGTAGAAGTCGATGCCGAGAACCTTGCAGTCGAATGGGACCGTGAACTGGAAGTAGTCTCCAGCCGTTGCGTCCGACATGAAACTGATCCTTGGGAGCATCGTCTTGGATGCAACCTCGAGCAGGTCGTCGTCCGTCCAGATCTTGCCAGCCCTTCCGTACTTTCTCATGGCCATTTTTCTTCACCTCACTAAAAAGTGGGGACGAGGACTAACCTTAGTTAGCCCTCAGGTTGCCGAGTACGAACAGCTCGTCAGGACGGCTCACAACGGCCTTGTTGTAGGCCTGGTAAAGAACCTCGAAAGATCCCTCACGCTGCGAGTCGACCAGATACTCCATACCATAGCCCACGTTGGGGGCGGTGATACGGGACCAGCCCTCCGCGCCCAGGAAGTACTGCCTGGCATAGAACGGCACATTGGACGCGTCGAACGCAAGAGCGAAACCCTTGGTCGTAGCTCCGTTGTACGTCTTTTCAAGCTGACCGAACGCGTAGTTGTCCGACAGGAAGGTGAACCCACCAAGCTCGGGGACAGAGAACCCGCCACCGATAGAGACCGTGTTGTAGTAGATCTTGTTGTACGCGAGCTTCTTCTGGATCGCAGCAAGGGTGATGCCGTCAGTGATGACAACCATCCTGGAAGGATCCATGGGGATCTGGCCGGAAAGGCTGCGCATCTCGGACTGGTTCCTCACGACCTTCGCGAAGTCCAGGAAGAAACTGATGGGGTCTCCATCCGCCTCGTCGAAGCTGTAGTTGTCGTCCGGCTGGAGCATGTTGAACAGGTAGGTGGCGTGGTTTCCACCGGTCGCGTTGTCCAGGTAGGAGTCGAACTCTCCGCCGTCGGCGGTGATGGTGAAGTTGTTCACCAGGTCGGTCATGATGTTGGTCGAGAAATGCTCAATCCACTTGGACAGGGTGATCCTTCGGGCCCGGACCACAGGGTCCTCGGGGCCGCGCTGGAACCTCCAGTGACCAGCCGGGATGTGGATGCGGTTCGCCCAGCCGCCCATCGCGTACTTACGGGGGTAAGGATCCTCGATGGACACCAGGGGGAAGTCGGTACCCACAACGTGGGGCTGGGGCTTGAGCATGTTCGCGTCAGCCTGATCGTGCTGGAACACCCACTGCTCCCAGGTCTCCACGTCCACGGTCTCAACCGGGACGAACCTAGGAGTGATGGAGTAGTAGTCCGTCAGCTGCTGGTACGAGTCGATCATCGCGGTTGGCCTAAAAGCAGCCAGCTGCGAGTATGGGTAGTCAGCGCCCAGAACAGACGCTTCAAGGGTCGGGGGAGTCTCGGTTGTAGCCGGCATTTACTTACACCACCTGCAGAAGGAAATCGTCTCCCTTGGCGGGAGGAGCCTTGATCACTCGTCCGAACCCGTTCGTCGCATCCACCTGCCAGGCCCTCTCGCCGGTATAGTACGAGACCATACCATTGATGGCCGGGATGGTGGCTGACGTGTGGTCGGAGCTGTACAGCTTCAGGATATCCCCAGGGTGGAAGATGTAGACCGCCACGTTGACATACGTGTCGGTAAGGTCCTGGTCGGCTTCGATGTGCGTGATAACCCCGACTACGAGATTACCATTATCACCAGCCGCCAATCGCTCAACCACCGGCAGTTCCCCGACGTCCACGTCCTTCCACTTCACAAGATGACCCTTCATAGGAGGAGAGGCATGCTGTATCGCTCTGAGCGACAGAATGCCGGACTCGTCGTAGGGGTAGGTCGTCTCAGCGTCCAGGGCCGTGGCCGTATCAGCGAAGTAGGCCGCTGAAATAGGCGGGAACGTCTGCATTGCAAGGGTACACCCAGCAACATTCACGTCCATAGTGTTTGTCATTCTATGACACCTCTTTTTCTACTGGGGCGCACAGCCCCTTTCTCTCAGAGATCACCGGAACAGTCCAGATTTCTCCTGTGAGACGGTGAAGACACCCGACTTGTCGAAAAAGTCCCGCTCTTTCTTTTCCGGGTCTTCGACGGTCTTGTCTTTGGTCTCCTCGGTAGTCTTCTTTTGGTTATCGGCATCAGTAGTCTCGACAGCCCCCGATTCTACGATGGTAGCGGCGTCCTTCTCGGCCTTTGCAGAGTCACGCTGCTTGTTGAGAATACTTGCGATATTCTCAAGAGCCTCGGCCTCTAGCTTCTTGGCAAAGTCTCGATGCTCCTCGGGGATGGATGCAAGTAACTCCTCGCGTCGCTTCTCTTCGCGAACAGCCCTTTCATCCTCGAAAACCTTGATCCTCTTCTCAAGATCCTCGTTCTGTCTGATCAGTCTGGCTACGTACTCTGCGGTCGTAGTGGTATTGCCACTCGTAGATTCGAGTGCTTGCTCAACCGCCTCAGCCGCAGGGGCCTTCACCTTCTTGACCACCTTCTGCTTGACAACCTTCTTGGGTTCCGTTTCGGTTTCTTCCGTCTCTTCTGCGTCCTGCTCTTCAACTATTTCTTCATCCTTGTCCACTGTATCACCTCCTTTGTATTCAGTCGGACAGAAGCTGTCCGGGCAAGCCGGCTTAGCTTCGAACTGAAATGAAATACCGTCAATACGGTACTTGGTAAACTTCTTGGCCTTCTCGTTGACCTCTTGCACTTCGATTACTGGCGACACACCTTTGAACCGGTCTGACTGAAGGTGCTCGTGTATCGTCTCATCAACCTCGAACGAAACGATCGGCATACCATCGGCCAGATCAGTAGTGGTTTCCAAGAACCGGAAATGCTCATAACCGGTGTCAGCATCTACGTGATCGAACTGGTGTATAAACCGCCCACCATTTACAGACCACTTAGCAGTCTCACACACAGAAAGAGGTTCACCATTGTCAGATTTGAGCTCGAACCCCGGGGCGATTACCTTTGAGGAGTATTTATACCACGCCATCAGTCTCTATCCCCCGTTGATGGTCCGGCCCTGGAAAGGTTCCGCCTGGCGTCCTGCTTCTTGCTCGTATCGCTAGCTCCACCGGATGGTGTTGGGGCCCCGCCAAATGGAGAAGCGGCCTGTACCTTCAGCTGCTCCTGTTCGAACTCTGACGGCTTCATGAACCCTGACGTGTCCCATTCGGCGTAGGGGTCGTTCATGTCCAGAAGGTCGTGTGCGAAGTGGGGCGTGATGATCTTGTACTCGACAAGGATGGTGTACATGTCCACCTTGTCACGAAGGTTGGTCGGCTTGCCGATGTCCCACACAATGTCGGTATCGTGCTCTGGCCCGATCACAATGTCCTCGTTCTCGGGGTACGCAAGACCAAGTATGCGAGGGACGATCTCGTTGAGGATCTTGTTCTTCAGAAACTCACGAAGCGGCTGGATCGCCTCCTCCATGGCCTGTTCCTGCTCCTTCAGGATCTGACGGCTTGAGTCGGCCTGCTGGAAGTGACCAAGGGCCATCTTGAACCGAAGCAGCGCCACGGACAGAGCCGGCTCGATGATAGGCATGAGCGGCATCAGCCGAATTCCCGAAGTGGTCTGGCCCTCGGTAATACCAGAGAAGCCGTAGTCGTGACAGTTCTCGAAGACCAGAACGGAGTTGTTGGAACTGTCGAACCGATCGAAGTACTTGGTCACCTCGTCAATTGCGGAGTCCTTCTCCTCTTTGTTGGCAGCGTCCGCCAGGTCGAGCTTAACAACCCGCTGGATATAGCCAAGGTTCTTGATAGCGGCGAAGATGTCCTTGCCCATCTGTGACAGGCCGGTGATGTTGTGGATTACCGGCCGGTATGCTGAGTACCCGTAAGCAGACTGGGGGTTCGGGAAGAACTGCAAGAACCATATCATCTGCGGAAAGGCGTTCTGCGGAACGGTGTCAAGCGTCCGGTCAACCGCCTCCTCGTTGCCAGCCGTCTGGGTCTGCTTCACCTTTACGTTGCCCTTCTTGTCCTTCTCGAGACGTAGTGACTTGCTGTCGACGCGGTTGAAGTTAATCAGCTGTTGTTTGTTGGCACCTAGGTAGGCGTAGGTGGCCACACCGGTTCCGTACACGATAGCCTGGTCCACCACCTCTCGGATCCGCATGTTCATGTTGTGCTCGTCCCAGAACCGCTGGACCTTCTTCACTTCCTCTGTAATCTCACCGGTCTTGCTCACGAAGTGCAGTGGGGGGAACAGCGCTGCGGACAAGGAGTCACGGAACACCGTTCCGAAATCGTTATAGTAACCCAGCTCTTGGAACAGGTCCCACAAGTCCTTCTCGGTGCTGGCATTGTACTCGTCGGCCTTCCTCGTGTCATAAGCATCAGGCCCGTTACCACCAATGTACTTGACACCAATCTTGTAAGAGCGAGCAGCACTCTTCTTGGGCCGAACAAGTTCAGTGGGCTCTATCTCTGTTACAGCAATTTCATCTGACATGCTCTAGCCTCGCTTGTCTTCTTTTGGTCGTTTGTCGAAAGTGCATACATTCGTAAAGTTCGTTTCATTTCATCACCGCAGTCGCCCGTATCGAGATGTATTATTGGTGTAACAAAACATTCCCCAGCAGTATTGACAGACAGATTGTAACCACGGGAGAGACAGTATCTATCAAACATCTCGCGCTTGGACGTGTTTATAAGCATACCTGCTACACCACCGCGAATTGTATACTCCCCATCGTGCAGAAACCTTCTGTAAAGAGGGGGGTTGTTCTTTCTAACTTCGAAAATATATTTTATGGGTCTCCATTCCATGCGTTTCCAATGTATATACCTGGAAACCTCAGAATGCGACATACCCGTAGCACGGGAAATTTCTGATACTAAGCATCCCGGGCTGTCTAAAATGAACTTGAACAGGACCCCCATATCCGCCTTACGAGCGGCCTTGCGTGGGGTCATATTCTCCTCACTTCCGGTCACGTTTCTTCTTCCCCCCTATACCGAAAGAAAACGTGCGCCTGGACGTCTCTTCCTGCCCATAAGGTCTAGAAGCGTCATTAAACCCAGCCCTAGGACCTTTGTAGGTTCGTATGCCGGAACCGTCTGTTCTGTCAACGAGGTTGTGATCACGAACCCATGCAGGGCCCAGTGGAGCTCGCCCCGTCTTCTTGGCAAAGTTGAAACGCATCGAGCTTGGAACGAAGTGTTCATCGTACAGCTCCCAGCACAACATAGCGAAAGCCGACGCCAAGTCCTTCTTCTTTCCTCGCCTCGTCTGGATACTGTCATAACGACCAGTGATGATGGGCTTGGCTATCAGGCTGGTCAACTCGTCGATCATCTTCTTGGCGAACGGCTGGACGAACGGCAGCTGTATAGTACCACGAAGCATCTGCGTCTTGGCGTTCTTGAACAGCATGTCCTTGAACTCGCCGGTCCAGGTCAGTCCGAGAACGTCCTTGTTGCCGTGTGAGTTCTTCACAAACTTCCTTGGAGGAATGGCGTCCTTGCCCATGGTAGATGCGGATATGATCACACCGCCGGTTGTCGATGCGTCGGCGTATATACGTGCGGGATTGAACACCTTGTGGACCTGCTTGTACGCCGCCACGACAGGCTGGAAGTCCGCGCCTGTTATCTCCTCGGGGTTGATCTCCATCCAGTAGACCACCCTGAGCCCTGGTCTCATCTCACCATCGGAGCACTCGACCATTAAAAGCTCCGCTACGATGATCTGTGTGTAATCGTCCAGGAGCGCAGAGTCGGCCGCCATAATGTATGTCCGACTGTCTGACTCTGGTCGGTCTGTAAGTGTCATGCCATCGTAGAACATTGTGCGGACCTTCTCCATCGGGAACAGAGCTCCCGACACCTTTGGGAAGCCGATAAGCTCCTCACGGACGAAGTCGTCGTTCTCCTCGCAGACCATGTTGTATGGACACTGGAAGTCTAGTGGGAGGTCTGTGTAGTAGTCTGACATGTGAACCGGACAAACCCCGTGTTCCTTGACAATCTTGCACGGAATGCCGTAGTCACGGAAAGTGTCTTTCATTATGTCGGGTGAACGAACCCCCTCTCTGACAGCGTCCCAGCAACTGAACGATCTTGTCCACACGTTCGGGGCTTCCTTCGCCCTCTCCCATTCTATGGGCAGATCGGGATTATAGTCAAGAGTAGGAGTCCCAATGAATATCATGGCCTTCTTAGTGTGCTTCTCCCTCTTCATCGGCTTCACGACGGCGTCTAAGTCGCCTCTCCTCCACAATCCGACCTCCTCTATGACGAGAAGATTGCCGCCACCGCCTCTTGCCGAGTCTCCGGTAAAGCCCATGCCCATAGACCAAGTGTCTGCCTCCGAACCGTTCTTAAACCGAACATACCTTTTCTTCAAGTTCCAGTTGACAGGCTTCGGTATCAATGTGTCCCTAAGGAAATCGTTCCTCTCGATGTTGTCTACAATGTACTTAATTATGAAAAGCTGCGGCTCGGTGGGCGCATATATCTGCACAATCGTGTATGGTACCAATTGCATCAACCATATGATCACCGTAGCCGCCCAGGACGACTTTCCAGATCTCCGACATGCAAATATGAAATATTCGTCAAATTTGCCCTCTTTGAGCAGTTGTGCCGCTTCAGATTGGAAAATTGCCGGGAAGAACGGCTGACCGTACGTGTTTACAATCTGGGTAGCACAGAAAACGTCATAATCGTTTCTAATGTCCTCCCAGAGAGCCTCCATGTCTCCATCGGCGTTCTGGAAGTAACCCAAGAACCGATTATAGATCTTGACGCGGTGTAGCCGCTCCTCCTCGTTTGTTGATTCCTCAATCCTCTCCAGAAGAGCTTTCTGGAGGCCGGGTCTCAACAATGATGGCTTTTTCGTCATATTTCACCTTTTTTATGCTCACGTTGTCCTCAGGAAGGGTCTCGATGATAAAATCGGGCCCCCTTTCGTCTGATTTGGCCTTTTCACGTCGTAAATCGTGTAATCTACCGTAAAAATCCATCTGATTCTTGTGAAATTGGCTCTCGAGGGCGAGATCGGACTTCCTGAAGTCGGAAAAGTCCATATCGAACGTGTAAACCACCCATCTTAGCCACTTTATGTACTGCACACCGTGGTAAAACCGCTCGATATCGGTCATCTCTTCGGAAAAGTCGCGATCAAGCAGCTCTAACACCTCTCCAAGTGTCACTAACTCGTCTGGTGTCATCTGTGAAAGGACCTTTTCCCTTGTCTTCCCTTTCAACAGACTCAAACCGTGAGTGGATTTGCTCAGATATCCTATGTCTCCGTTCTTGAGGGCGGTATCAACCCCCTCCAAACGGGCAGCCTCTGTCATCAGATACACCTCTCTATCAGGTAAAGTTCCTTTAAGTGCCCAGTATAGGTAAACCGTTTCCTTGTATGTGTAGTATTTCGGCTGATGATCGACGTAATCAGTCTTCCTCCTCTTCCGCAACATATGCTTCAACGTCTACACCTACCTGCTTTAACGCCTCGATGAACCGTTCACGGTCCATACCAGCTTGTTCGGCCCCGTAGTCTAGGGTAATTATGCCGTCTTCCAGCGCTTCGATAATGTGATCGAACATTACATACTGCTTACCGAACACTCTGGTGAAGATGCACTGGTCGTTGGTCAGGATCTTGGCCATCAACCCGCGGTCTTTGAGCTCTTTCGATAGCACACCTGCCGCTTGCCACCATCTTGAAGCGTTCATCTCGGCGTCACGACCGTCCTTGTCGGGGTCGAACAGCACGAATATGTTCTTCTTGCGCTTGATCAGGTTCCAACGAGCCGCTCCCTTCCGGTATATCTGTATCCGACCGCTCGAACCGTCGAAAACGACCGCCATGCCCTCCTTACGTGACAGAACGTGGAATAGCTGTATGCAATGTTCCGGGTCGTTTCCCTCTACTATTGCCATGTTATCACATCATTCTTCCGTGAATAGTTATCTCAACAGTGTCAAGATCCTTCGGTAAAGACACCCTGTTAATATCAATCCGCTCGATCATCATGCCATTGATGATTTTAATCAGTTCTTCGGTTTTCATGTTATCACACCGTTATAAAACTCTCCCACATGCAGTCCGGACAGAATTGTCGCAAATCTCCAATGTCCGTTATCAGTACCGAACCGCACAACGGGCAGTACTCGTCTAGATCCATCACATATACCCCGTCTGTTCGTACTTGTCCCTCGGCATGTGCTTGACACGCTCGTTCACGATCTGCTCTATGTCTATGCGAGCGACTATCACCTTGTCGATGATCTCCTGGAAATCGTTCGCTGGAAAGTCCTCCATGTGACCAGTGTATGAAACCAAACAGTTCTTGTCGACCATCACGTCAATGCGTGGATAATTCTTCTGTTCCTTCTGCTGCTTCTGAAACTCGCTGGCCGCGTTCAACCAGGCAGTTTCCATCGCTATGGCCTGCGCGGCATTGAAGTCAACTAGCATCTCTTTGGAAGTCTCCACGTCTGGGTTTTCAATGTCGATGTCTCCGTCATCCGGCGGCGTTACAGCAAATGTCTGTATCGCCCCAGTATCCTCTTCAGGTTCTCTAGGTCCGTATGGCAATTTCCTTCCTCCTTCGCTCACTATCTGCAATGCTCCTGTAAAGCTCCTGCATCATTTTCAACTCTACAACCCGACCCTCGGTGTCCTTGATCTCGTCGTCCATCTGGTCAGCGTGATACTCGTAAACGGACGCCTTGCGTCGGATAGGTATTCGTATGACCATCACACTCTCCTCCTGGAGAACAGGGTCACACCCCGGATACCACTGGGTGTCCGGGTTCTGGTCAACTATTATCTCGTGCCCAAGATCTATGTCGATCTCGTCCCATATGAAAAACTCTGGAGGGGTTGAGAAGACAATACGTGCTATCGCGTCGACAAGCTGGTCGCGGTCTCTGATGTTCGCGTTCATCAGTATCCCCAACCATTTCTGTCTGATCGGTTGGCCGAAGCTGGGAACCTCATTATCTCTGTTTCGCAAACAGCACAGTAGTAGAAACACATTCCACAATTTTCGCACTCGAACGCGTCGACTGTGCCAACATCTGGTAAAATGTCAAATCCAGCACCGACGAGCGGCTCTCCGCAATCTGGGCAATCCTTCATGGCTTTCGCCTCCTTTCTAAATTCTGCTAACCTATACGCTCTCTTCTTTTGGGCAGTTACCAGCTCCGAAATTCTGATACCTTATAAGGTTGTTCTCAAGGTACGTAATCTTTGTCTTGAACACGTAAGTCCCCCACGGAGTTTTCACGGTGTAATTAATATGCAACTCGTCCCCCGCAACCATCGGTAGTTCGACATCACTCGGTTCATAAAATGCCTCTATCTTCGGACTCCATGGCCATCTCAATCCAACACCCCGCAGTACCCTCGAGCCCTCTTGTACCACGCGCAGCCGAAACGGATGCAGTTGCTCTTGAGCAACGGACACAATAACGTGTCAGGTACTGTAGCTGTGACGCTTGCGCCGCCGGTCGAGGCTTTCTCGGTAGTAGTCCTCTTGCGTTTCGTCGTACTCTTCGTCTTCTCCATTTTCATCAACCTCTCTCTCTATATCGTACTCGTACTCCTGTATATGAACCCTCTCAACCGTCCCGTCCCTGCACGGTATCCGTAACCTGCAATCGTCCGTGCACTCGTACGGCTCCGCAGGGTATCGTAACCAACAACTCGGCTTCTTCACGAACGTGATCGAACACGAATGCTCGTTCTCCTCGACCAACGTGTAGTAGTCGTCAAGACTGTAGGTGAACGTCCAAGCGTCCTCCTTGTGATGAGCCGGCTCGACAATCTCCAACTCAGAGACCGGCATCACGACCACCCCAGTTGTTGAAACTACCACCACCCCTGCTCGATGGGAAACAACGTGGACATATGTAACCTA
>Ga0209536_100012499_pt1 | contig 12338 bp, 8 predicted proteins | sample DeeMarSeWOR28_12_FD_187461 | JGI IMG/M metagenome (GOLD analysis project Ga0209536, IMG submission 187461) | Marine sediment microbial communities from White Oak River estuary, North Carolina - WOR-2-8_12 (SPAdes) (version 2) | ecosystem: Environmental > Aquatic > Marine > Intertidal zone >...
GGTGTTCCGGATGTTTTTTATTATGAATGATTGTGAGGAAATCAGCATAACCCCAGGGACCGCCAACATCCTCCGGTGGACAGGCACCGAAGGCCTCAACGCAAACGGGTAGTCCTTTGAAAATTTCACGGTCTTTTTTTGTTGGTTTTTGAAAGGTGATTTTATGCCACCAGCCATCACCAAAATCATACCAGTACCAGAAAGGTTTTGCATTACCGGCTAGTTGGAAGTGATCTTTCAGTTTAATTTTATTAGCCTTACTTTGTTTTATAGGATGAGCAAAAAAAGTGAAATCGTCCTCTTCCGGAGGAATGGAAGCGATTATAGTTGCATCGAATTTTTTATCGCGAAACTGGAAAAGGTGTAAAAATCTCCATCCCATGGCGATTTGTACAATAAAGTGCAGTTGCAGCATATTGATATTCTCCGGTACGAGTATCCTGCGGTATACAGAGTGAGGCATGTCCTCCAGATTGATCTTGAGCTTGATTGGATCGTTCGATGAATTATAAATTGGAATGGTTTTCATGTATTGAATAATTTTTTAAACATACAGGAGTAAAAAATTAGTTCTGAAAATCATTTTAAAAAATCAAAATTAATAATCATATCAAATATATAATGGTGAATTATAATATAAATGTATAAACAATAACACCCGCTTTTTATGCCAAGTGGCATTTTATCCAGGACAATTAATTTCTGAACATCGGTTCAATCTCATCAACTAACATAGCTACTTTGCTCCTGGCATTCTGACCATTTGCATAATCGGAAGCTGTAGTGACAACTACCATGTTCAGATCCCTGATGATAAAAATGTATTGGCCGCCATATCCGAGGGCGATCACCTTATCCAGTTCTGTATCAATCAGATCCTCCGTTTCCTTCCACCAGGGAACGTTTTTAGAAGAACGGTGCCACCAGTGATACCCGTAATTGAAAAATTTTGTTTCCCTTACCCGGGCCTTGGTGGATTCGGTGATCCATTTTTCGGAAACGATTTGCTTCCCGTTCCACGCGCCGTTATTTAATACCAGAAGCCCAATTTTTATTTCATCCCGGGGAATCATATAAAGATCACTTTCACAATGGGGAACGCCGCTTTCAGCTTGCCAGTAATATGTTTTAATTCCCAGGGGATCAAACAAAACCTTCTTGGCGAACCTGTCGGGCTGCTTTCCGGTAAGCGAATGAATAACAGCGCCCAGAATGTTCGAACAAGCATTACAGTACCTGAATTCACGTCCCGGTTCAGACACCATTGGAAGACTGAGATAATATTTCAAAATATCATCATAAACGGATCGTTCATCAACGTTTTTTGGCTCCTCTAAACCAGCGTGCATTGTGAGCAAATGTTTCAGGGTAATTTCCCGGTTATCCGTCCTTTTCAGTGAATCATAATCCGGGAAAAAGTCGAATATGGATTGATCGATGGTTATCTCCGGGTGCTGATCCAATGCGATTCCAAAGAGTATAGAAATTATACTTTTGGTATCGGAGTGTATGTTATGGAGTGTTGAACGGTCATGTTTATAAAAATATTCTTCAACAATCAGCTTCTGATCCTTAAGGATGAGTAAAGATTCAAGTCGCCCGTACTTTTGCCTGATGATACCCTTCATCAGGTTATTAAATGCAAGGGTGTCGCTCGTAAATTCAAAAACCGAGGCGGTATGAAGGTTATCCTGTCCTGATTCAGGCTGTTGGTAAACATACGGTATGCTTCCGTCCGAAGATGGCTTACGGGGGAAAAAAAATTTTTCTGGTTTGAATGTTTTTTCTCTGATAAATTCAAGCTGATGAGGATCCCCTGAATCAGCGCTTTGAATAATACCGGAAATAAGTTTGTAATTCCTATCCACTTTTGCCTTGTAAATACTTCCATCCTCGTCCTTGAGTATCAGCTCATTAATTGAATCATTATAATAATAATCGGCAAGACGCCATTCGTCATAAAACCGCCCCTCCCAGAGAAAACAACCTTTCACCATTGGAATGTTAAGATTGCTGCCCATAATTAGGATTATGGGTTCAAGTTTACCATTCGGAAATTTCAAAGCCGTTTCATCTGTGCAATGCCACATCCCATCTATAGAAACATAAGAGGTATCTGATTGCACGAAATTCGTTTTAGAAACAATTCCGGGCAATCCGGAATTGTTCTTTTTATCACTACGGCATCCTGAAAAAATCAAAACAGTCAGCAAGAGGGGCATTACGTTACTGATCTGGTACATAATATATTATTCTCAATAAACTGAATGATAAATAGAGCATTGGAGAGAGGGTATATTATTTCGGCCTAAGTAATATACCATATTGTTCCGGAAAAACGATTTGATTTTAACTGGGATAGTTATATAAAAACCAATTTATGTTGATAACATGTAATGAAGATTTAAAGTTCCTGTTCATAACATACGATAGCTTTTATTTACAATTAAGTAATATCAGTCCGAAGGTAATCAGACTGACTTTGGGTTTTGCTGAAAGCTTATTGGGAATAAAGAATAATAGTTAGTTAGATAAAACATAAGGATACATGATGAAAGTCCACTACATGCAGGAATCATTCATATATCTGATGTAAGGAGCAAATATGACATTCAATGTTCACTTCAGAGCTTGGACTTCCCGTTATCCCGGTGGTCATCGGGACAGGCCTCTCGCCCAAGTTTTTGCATAAGCAAAAAACCCCGATTTGCATCGGGGTCTGTGTCGCTACGCTCCCCAGCTTGGACTCGAACCAAGGACCCTCTGATTAACAGTCAGATGCTCTAACCAGCTGAGCTACTGAGGAATTACTGAAAATGGAATGCAAACTTAGTATGAGTTGCCTTAATTATCAATACTTACCTTGGATTTTTTTAGACCCTCCAGCAATCCGGAAGCATACTGATTTTTCATCCATTGCATGACATAATGGCGTGTTTTTTTGTTCTTTTCGGGCTTGGTACGCCATTTTGTCTTTATTTTGTTCATATTTTTCATTATTCCTCCATTGGTATAGTTTTTAACGTATCCGTTTAAAATTGAATGTATAACTTAAAATTATAAAATCATGACACTTATAAAGTATAACCCCAATTACCGGTCGAATTCCGATTCATTTCTAAATCTGTTTGACAAATTCTTTTACGATACCCTTGAAGATTCAAGTGTAAAACGGTTCCTGCCCCATGCCAATATCCTGGAGCATGAAAAAAGTTATGAAGTGCAATTGGCAGTGCCCGGCATGAAGAAGAACGAGTTCAATATCGATCTTGAAGATGGAAAACTTTCCATTTCAGGTGAAAGAAACCGTGAACTGAATGAAAAATCAGTAGTCCATCGTAATGAAATTAATTATGGTTCTTTTAACAGGGTATTTCACCTTCCCGAGGATGCGGATCAAAGTAAAATTTCCGCTTCTTATGAGGAGGGCATCCTAAAAATTGAAATCCAGAAGGATGCTAAAAAAATAATGAAACATAAGATTACCATAAAATAAGTTAAGCGACATTCGAACAAAATAAACCCTGTAGTGTTTTTTCTACAGGGTTTTTTGTTAAAATTTATTAATATTGATATCTAATTAAGATTAAACCACGTTATACCTCTTTGGATAGTTAAATCAAATATCGTACTTATGAGCAAAAGAAATTTTATTCTGGCCATTTTTATGGCATCCTTCATTGGCGCAATCCTGGCAATTGCCGGATTCAGTCTCTTTTATTCTAATGACCCGGGCTATGATTCCTTTGAAGATCGTCAAAATATAAAATACAAGAATATCAATTTTGATCCCAATATTGATATTCCGGAGGGCCCCAATTTTGTATATGCAGCCAGTCTGGTCACACCCGGTGTGGTACATATCAAAACAGTGAAAGAAGCCGGCCAATCAAGATATAATAATCCTTTTGAGGAATTTTTTAATATGCCAAGACGAATGCCTCAGCAGGAGGCTTCCGGATCCGGGGTGATTATATCGGATGATGGATACATAGTTACCAATTATCATGTCGTGGAAGGTGCCAGCGAAATTGAGGTCACCCTCGACGACAACCGAAAATATGAAGCCCAGTTGGTCGGGGAAGATCCTACGACGGATCTGGCGCTCGTCAAGATTGAGGAGGACGATCTTTTGTTTATCAGGTACGGAGATTCGGATAATCTGCAGGTGGGCGAATGGGTGCTGGCCGTCGGTAATCCATTTGAGCTTACTTCCACGGTAACTGCCGGAATCGTCAGTGCCAAGGCCCGTAATATTAATATCCTCAGAAGCCGGGATTTCGGTATTGAATCGTTTATTCAGACCGATGCCGTGGTCAATCCCGGTAACAGCGGGGGCGCCCTCGTTAATCTTAAGGGTGAACTCGTCGGGATCAACACCGCCATTGCATCGCCGACCGGATCCTATACCGGTTATTCGTTTGCCGTTCCCGTATCGCTTGTTAAAAAAGTCATGGATGATCTCCTGGAATACGGAGCCGTTCAGCGGGCTTTACTGGGAATTTCCATCCGCGACCTGGATGCCGATCTGGCGGAGGAACTGGGCATCAAGGAGACCAGTGGAGTTTATGTGGCCGCAGTGAATGCGGGAAGTTCAGCCGAGGAGGCCGGCCTGGAAGAAAAGGATATCATTATTGCCATCAATAACAGCGCCGTTAAAAACGTGGCCGAACTGCAGGAATATGTGGCCAGGAACCGTCCCGGAGATAAGATTCAGGTCACCTTTGTAAGGGATGGTAAAGAAAAAACCGTCACGGCTACTTTGAAGAATATCATGGGAGAAGAAAGGATGTACAGCCGGAACTCTACGATGGAAATCCAGGGAGCGGATATAACGGAGATTGATCCTGAGTTAAGAAAATCACTGGGTATCGATGGTGGGGTTCAACTGAATAACATACGATCCGGAAAATGGAAAGAAGCCGGAATCGAAAATGGATTTATTATCACCTCCGTTGATAAGCGGGAAGTGAAATCCATAAACGATCTGATGAGTGCCCTGGCAAATAAAACAGGCGGGGTGCTGATCGGGGGAGTTTACCCGGATGGGGAAGAAGGATACTACGGAATCAAATGGGATTAAGGAAATTGAGTTAAATCCAAAAAAAAGACTGCCCGGTATGAGCAGTCTTTTTTCTTATCCGGCAATGCTGATTTTTTACATTTCCATATCACAATTTCCTGCCATACAGGCAATCTCCTGGGCAGCCGTTGTGTAATCCTCCTCTTCGTACCGATAGATTTTCGAGAAATCGATATTGGGGAATTTTTCCTCAAGCGTTTCAAACAGTTCCTTCGATATTTCCTCGTAGGGCATCTGATCGAACTTCGCATCAAAGGCGGGTAAAAAAGTAATCCCACCTATTTTATCCTGGTTTTCCCATACCCATTTGATGATATCGAGCACTTCGTCGGGTTTATAGGTAATGGTAACACTGGGGTTGTGCTCGGTGTAATTAGTCTTTACCTGCAACCAGTATTCAAGCTGCTGCATGGCGGATCGGGTATTTCTCGTGATAGCCCCTTCGGGTGATTTAACCGGAAAATGGACTACATAGGTATTTGCATTTTCTTTTTTCTGACCATTTTCGGTATCCATCGGTACTCCTGCATTTTTCAGTACCTTAAAAACCGGGGTATGAGCTCCGACCCGGACATTGCGGATGTAAAAATCAGACCAGCGGGAATGAATGCCCGGCGAACAATTTAACAACTGAGAAGAATTTCCGGATGGTTTTACACAGGTTACGGCAGCGGATTGATTGATACCCAAGGCCCTGGCGTAATTCTTATTCGTTTCTACCGCAATCTGTTGCAACATTTTCTGAACATCCGCCTGCTGAACCAGCGGGCAGTCGAGCTGACCGTTGATATCCACTCCGAGTAGTCGTTCTTCCTGACAGTTCTTCTTCCATTCGGGCCTTAAGCCGGGGAAATAGGTTGCCATCGATTGAATGGTACCGATGATCGTGGCGAGTTCGACTTTTTCAGCCAACTCTTCAAAAGTATCTTCTGCCCGTGCAACCGCAACCGAAAGATTACAGAACTGAAAAGGTCGCAATACGATTTCTCCGCAGGGATTGGTACCGAATTTAGCCGGCTTTCTGCGTTCGGGTTTAGTTTCAACAGCGGCATGCCGGTTAAAAATTCCTGGTTCTCCCCGTTCGGAATTGACAATATCAAGCACATACTTTGCTACTTCCGACTGTGTCAATTCCCTTTCCGGCCATACGGCTGAATTATTTGCATTCCATCGTTGGTTATTTTTTATCCAGAAATCTCCGTCTTTACAATGCCTCATTTCATGATCGTCATAATCAAACAGGGCAATCATGGCTGTCCTTCGCACCCCTCCTGAAACGGCCGCCTGTCCGACGGAACACATGATATCATGTGCATCGATGGGTCGTAGAAAACTTCCCTGACGTTGTAAAACACGTGATCGTACAAATTCCAGCATGTTTTTTAAGGGTTCCGGTCCACTCGCCCTTCCTCCTTTGATCCGTAAAACAGCTCCGGCTTCCCGGATGAGGGAATAATTAAAATGGATATCCCGTCCGCTAAACCAGGTTTCCATGCCTACTTTCAAGGCTTCTCCCCAACCTTCCGTGGAATCTTCAATTACAAAATTGATCGGGGGTTCATTTTTCTGCCTTTTTATCCTGGGGAACTTTTCTACGTATTCCCCCTCCACGGAATACCCTACTCCACACCCGCTCATCGAAATGATCATGGCTTCCACGAAAGATTGAATACCGTCCACAGGCATATACGAACAATTGTAAATACTGATGTTGTTTCTTCTTGCCGCCGGACCTGCCATGGCCAGCAAACGCATGGAAGGCATCACTTTCATTTCCAGAATGCCTTTCTTCACGCGTTCGTACGTATTCTTGGGAAGTCTGAATTCGGAAAGCTCTTTCAGAAAGTTTACGGCACGCTCTACCGTTTCTACCCAGGTTTCCCTTCTTCCCAGATCCCAGTTAAATCTCGAATATTTATCATAGAACTGAAATTTCTGGAGCTGGGTGGGAAAATATTTGTCGGATTCCTCAAATGCATTCTTTACTTCTTCGGGGACCGGGCGGTCCTGTCTCAATTTCGCATGTTCCGCACGATAAAGAATGTACCGTTTTGCAGCATCGAATTCTTCCGATGCCTGTAGTACCATTTCAACGATATCCTGTATGTTTTCAACCGTGGGAACGTCGTATTTGGCGGATACAATGTTCAGCGCCTGGTTTGCCAATTCGTGTGCCTTTTTTTCCGCTTTCTGTTCCGGGCGATCCAGGGATCGAAAACATCTGAAAATGGCGTTTTCAATACGTTTAATATCAAAAGGTACTTTTCGTCCATCGCGTTTAACGATTTCAACAGGGACATTTACGTTTACTTTGGATTCTACTGTTTCCGATTTTTTTTCTTTGCTACCTGATTCGGCTTGCTTCTGTTCTAACATAATTCAATAAATTTATATACACGAAACCTGGCTTTATTTATTCATTTCGCTTGATTCTTTAGTCTGGAAAAACGCAGTTCCGGCTAAAGATAATTGAGCAATTTCCTATATGCAAGGATATTTTTGGTTAAAATTTTACATTATTTATAAGTTACTTTATAGCATAATATTACGTTAATTTTCGTAACAATTAATTAAAGTATATTTCTTTAATTACTGATTTACAACAAATTATAATTTACTAATTAATAAAGTAATTTACATTTTTAGGTGAAAAAATATTTCGGGAGCAACATCTGATTCCCGAATTTCGATTTTACTTAAAGTAATGATTGAATTGCATTTCAAAGCATATCAATCCGGTTATTTACATCGACGGGAATTACCTCTGTATGGATGGATAAAACCTGGCTCAATTAATGTAATCGCCCCTAAGGGTTCTGAATCTTTTGCGGGCTTCCGCAGCAAACACACTGCCCGGATATTTTTTAAGGAATTCCTGGTACAATTCCTTCGACTTTTCAATGTCTTTTAGATGATAGTCGTATATTTCAGCGATTCGGAAAAAGGCATCATCTCCAAATATGTCCTCCGGGTAATCGGAAAGAATGATTTCCAACAACTGAATGGCTCTTTCAAATTCACCCATTTCCATATAAATCTTGGATTGCAGCCATAGAATTTCATCGGTCAGCCTGGATCCTTTGTATTTCTGATACATGATATCCAGGGAGTCAAGGGCTTCTTTTTTCTTGTTCTGAAACAGCATCAATTCAATATGTGCGTATTTCCGCATCAGAAAATCCGAAGTATCCAGGCCGGTATTATCCTTAATAAGTAAACTGAGATGGATGGCATCATTGGATATTTCACGTGTGGTCGCCTGTTTCAAGACATCCAGGTGTTCCTGTGCAAGTCTAAAATCGCCCTTGTAGTACGATAATTTTGCGCTTCTCAATTTTGCTTCATACCCAATCGGGGTTTCTTTCCTGGATTTTTCCACCTGGGCGTATAACAAGGCCGATTCCCAGGATTCTCCTGATAAGATATAGATATCTCCCAGGTCAAGTTTACATAAGGCTTGTAATTCAGGCGATATACGTGGAATATTGATGATCGCATTTAGCAATTGAATGGCAGAATCCCTTTCATTCAAATAAAACGCATGCAGCCTGGCCTTGCTTAACAATGCTTCTGCAGTCCGGGAGTTAATGCCCAGTTCCTGCGCGAGCTGGGTATAATCGTTTGCCAGTGTCCTGATTTCTTTAACATCCACGGGAAAGGTATTTTTCACCAGTTCTTCCCTGGAATTTATCTTATATCTTTTCGCAATCGGGTAAATGTAAGCCCCTTTATAATTTTTAGTTAAATAGTCGAATATTTCCAGTGCCGATTCATAATCTTTATTTTCGAGCGCAATCAATCCTACCTCCAGGATTTCATTACCGTCCCGGCTGGTCTTCAGATCGAAGGCCCGGGCTTGTAAAAAAGCACCGTAAAAATTACGTTGCTGTATATTTACCCAGATGATCAGTTCAGAATAAATTTCATTGTCGGAATCTTTCTGAATAAGATCATAGAGCATGTTCTCAAAGCTTTTAAGATCCTCTTCTTCCGTCAGAAAATTCTGAAGTACATTTTTAACATAGGGCAGGTTATTTGGACTCCGGGTTACAAAATTTAAATATTCTCGGACCATTTTATCTTTTTCATTCAACAACCGATACACTGTCGCGAGTTCTACCGAATAAGCAAAAGGATCTTTCAGTATGTTTCTACCGGAAAGATATAGCTGGATTGCGTGTTCCATTTTCTGATTCCGGATAAAATACTGTGCGGTTAACCTTAGTTTTCTCTCATCCGTCTTTACCTGTTCGATCAATTGTTTATAGTAGGCTTCCTCCTGTTTCAATTCTCCCTGTCTTCCATAGATCAATCCTTTATCGACCGCATAAAATGTATTATCGGGAAAATCCTTTATGTTTTTGTTGATGTATTTTTCCGCCGTCTTAAAATCATTGGTGCTCAATAAAATTTCAAAATAGTTCTTGTGGATCATTGCAATGTTCCGTGGATTTCTCGCAAGCTTTTCAAATACATCCTTGGCTTTCTCCAATTCTCCCATGGTGTAATATTCATTGGCCAAATTAATGTCCGATATATCCTGAGCCCTTAACGATGAATAGGATACTACTAAAATTAATACTGCGAACGGAAGGAAGAATTTATAATTTCTGAAAATTATCAACATATATACTATAATTATTATTATATAATATTATCTAACTATTTGTTATTGTACTGTGGATATGTGGATAACGAAATTAAATTTTTCTTGTTTTTTTAAATTGTTCATAATTATAAACCATCTGTAAACTTATTCACATCTTATTAACTTGTAAATATCTATAAATCAATATCTTAATGATGTATATTCCTTAATATTTAAATTTGTGGATAACTTTTCCCGAAATTCAGGTGTTGAAAAGATGGGCAAAAATTTCCCGCAGTTTAATTTTATCCACATCCCTTTTCCATTAATTCGGACGAAGCTTTCCCATTGAAATTATTTACCAATTATGAAGACATTATCCCAATGTTATCCACAGGATCCCATTCGGTTTATTAATCAATCTATCGGATTAGAATTCTAAATTTATATCGGTTATTTCCCAATTGGCTCTTACGGTAATGATTTCTGGAAAGAAAAAGACATCTTCCGGTTCTATCCGGTTAAAAATATTTCCGGGATCCCATTTTCCATTATTGTTGTTATCAATAAATACACGGATTATATAATCCCCAGGTTTTACCTGGTTAAAAGAATACTCATATTTATTTTTAATTTCTTCCTGAACCTTCTGACCCTGTTTATCCAGTAATTGTATGGTAAAGGAACGATGGTCCGATATTACCTTACCTCGTATTATTCCAAAATTTTCAATTTTCAGTTTTGAATAGTAATAATCTATCTCACTCAGCGTATCGAGATCCGCTGAGACAAAACTTCCTCTTTCGAGATGCAGATTTAAATTGGCAGGCTTACTTTTTCCTACAGCGATACCCGGACCTTCTGCAGTTCTATCTCTTTTAACGGGCTGAGCCGTATCAAGTTCGGCCAGTTTTTCCAGGTGCTCTGTGAAGAAGAGCTTCATGGAAAACGTAAATTCATCGAGCCGACGATTGACCGGATGGATTGAATCCAGCGGGATAAACTGATAAGTAAGGCTATCGTATTTAAAATACAAGCTATCCGTCTGGATGGAGAGAATGGGTTTGTTGAACGAGATTCGTGCAAAAAAATTATCGGTAATACCTCCTCCGTCTTTTGGAACTATGGAATAGTTGAAATCCGCGATTTTCCGTCTTGTTTCGGTAAACTTCAAAAACAGGGTGTCCTTGACGACCTGATCCAGACTGTCGTATGCAGAAAAATAATACTTGATGCTATCCATTTTAGTGAAAGTATTATAAAAGCGGACCGTTTTTTTATCTTCACCAAAGCTATGATAAATCACAGGAAAAGAATCGGGCAACTCTATCGTATAATCTATAATATTTTTATTCAATTTAATTTCATAATATTTTCCGGCAGGTCCATCCCGTTGAATTTCCAACGGTCGCATATCCATATACAGGACTTTCATTGTGACGGAATCCATGTTTTGATTCAGATTAAGCGAATCTTTCATAAACCCGAATTTTTCTTTTGGGATATCACAGATCAGGTTCGTGTTGTTATCCATGTAGGCATAAATACGATAGGTCCCGTTTTTTATATTCTCAATCAGAAAAAGACCCTCTTCATCCGTCCTGGTGAGATAGATTGGTTTACTGTTAAAAATGTCCAGTGTATCGTCAGATTCATAAAGACAGACCGTATATTCTTCAACCGGCTTATTGGTTAATAGATCCCGGATTCTTCCATTAATGGAGATGGAATCAATATAATTTCCGGTGCTGAACGCAAGGACGTTATCCAGGGTTACATTTCCTTCCGTTATATCCTGAATCGCATCTTGAAAATTAAACGTATAGGTTGTACTGTCTTCAAAAGGTTCCGGAAAGGTGAGTTCAATGCTGAATTTACGAATTTTGCTTTCATAGTCAGCTTCGATCAATGGGGTGACGATAAGTTGTTTATTTAGATTCTCTATTTTTAAATACTCATCATAGATAAGCCTTACTGTATTTCCCTGATAATTTATACTCTTATTTTCGGGGATCGATCTTTCCAGTATAGGAGGAATGGTATCCCTGGGTCCTCCAGTGGGGGGCTTAATATTCGCACAATTTGATAGAAAATATATGCTTGCAATCAGCGAGCAAAAGAATATTAAAATATATTTCATTTCTTAAGAATATAAATCAAACTGGAATAATTATCATCATGTTTCTTTGCATAACTATTTGATAATAAGCCAGTTATGAAAGAATTTATGTATTTATTCCTTTTCTTTAAATAGGTTTCGCTCAATAGGCTGACATAAAACGCATCCAGTTTCAGGGGAATTATATTCTTTATTTTGAGGTCATGCATTTTTGCAAACGTTTTAAACGCTTTCTGATTAAAATGGGAAAGATGGCGAGGCACGTCATACCCGGCCCAGTATTCGCCGTATTTTTCGGCATCGTAGGATTTATAATTGGGCACAGCAATAAGAATAAATCCTTTATTCGAAATCAATTTTTTTAGATGTTTCATCGTTTTGTGAATATCCGGGAGGTGTTCCAGTACATGCCAGAGGGTTATGATGTTGAAATAGGAATCCTGGATGATTTCGAACAGGTCAACGTTTATTTTTTGATCAAGTAATTTTTCAGCATTTTCTAAAAGTTTTCCTGCAATCATTACTGCAGTGGTTGTTCCATCTCCTAC